>UMJD01034135.1_pt1 | contig 19842 bp, 17 predicted proteins | sample 1965951 | NCBI WGS metagenome assembly UMJD01 (sample SAMEA4836142, study PRJEB28245) | human gut metagenome | biome: gut microbiome; material: fecal sample | place: Denmark | collected 2008 | reverse complement strand
AGTTGCCAAATCCAAGTGCCTCCAGCTGTTTCGCCTGCTTCTGGGCATTTGCTGTAAGAACCACTTTCTTTCCACCGTAAACCTTCTGTACGATCTGGTTCAGCTTGTCCTCGATGGAGCCTTCCAGTTCATAAGCATATGTGAAATCATTCGGCTCTTCAACAAGACGGATCACTTCCTCAGCAAGCTTGATTCCGCCTTCGCCGCCTTTTGCCCATACCTCGGAAAGTGCTACGTTTACGCCAAGCTCTTTACATTTTGCTTCTACAAAATCAAGCTCTGCCTTGGTATCGGTCGGGAATGCGTTGATAGCTACCACACATGGGAGTTTGTATACATTTTTGATATTGCTTACATGTTTCAGAAGGTTCGGGATACCTTTTTCAAGAGCCTCAAGGTTCTCATTGTTAAGATCTGCTTTTGCAACGCCACCGTTGTATTTCAGGGCACGTACAGTTGCTACGATAACAACAGCACTTGGTGTAAGTCCTGCCATACGGCACTTGATATCCAGGAACTTCTCAGCACCAAGGTCAGCACCGAAACCAGCCTCTGTGATGGCATAATCTGCAAGTTTCATAGCCATCTTTGTAGCGGTTACGGAGTTACATCCGTGAGCGATGTTTGCGAATGGTCCGCCATGAACAATGGCTGGAACATGCTCCAGTGTCTGAACAAGGTTTGGTTTCAGGGCATCTTTCAGAAGTGCTGTCATAGCACCCTCTGCATGAAGATCTCCTGCTGTTACCGGTTTCTGCTCGGAAACTTTGCCATAGGTGTATCCGATGATGATTCTGGAAAGTCTCTCTTTCAGGTCTTTGATATCGCTTGCAAGGCAGAGAACTGCCATAATCTCAGATGCAACTGTGATGTCGTATCCGTCTTCACGCGGCATACCGTTTGTTCTTCCGCCAAGTCCGTCTACTACATTACGAAGCTGACGGTCGTTCATATCCACACAACGTCTCCATGTGATCTTTCTCGGGTCGATGTTCAGCTCATTACCCTGGAAGATATGGTTGTCGATCATTGCAGCAAGAAGGTTGTTTGCCGCACCGATCGCATGGAAATCACCGGTAAAATGAAGGTTGATATCCTCCATAGGAACTACCTGTGCATAGCCGCCGCCTGCTGCACCACCTTTGACACCGAATACCGGTCCCAGAGATGGCTCACGAAGAGCTACCATAACATTCTTTCCAAGTCTCTGCATTCCATCTGCAAGACCTACCGTTGTAGTTGTTTTTCCTTCCCCGGCCGGTGTCGGGTTGATAGCTGTCACAAGAATCAGTTTGCCGTCTTTTTTGTCTGTTTCTTTCAGGAGATTATAGTCGATCTTTGCTTTGTATTTACCATACTGCTCCAGATATTTGTCATCAATACCTGCTTTCTCTGCAATCTTGGTAATTGGCTCCATTGTGCACTCCTGTGCAATCTCGATGTCACTTTTAAATCCCATAATGTTCTCCTTTCTCCGCTGCAACCGTCCGGATCTTTTTATCCCATAAAAAAGAGCAGTATCTGAAGTTTTTCAAATACTGCCCAGACGGTCGACTCATCGAATCTCCGGCTCCCTCGTGGTTATCCCACAACTCCGTCAGTCACCGAAGACTTTATTAATTTGATGATTGAATACTAACATATTTATTAGTACTTGTCAAGAAATTATCAAATTATTTTTTCACTTTTAAAGTGAGCTGAGTCTAATTTTCTGAATCATTCCAGTTTTCCGTACTATTCATCAGATACTGAATGTTATAAGGAAAATTCTATTTTTCGTCAATTAACGTAATTCATGTCTGATCTTTGCCTGCAAAACCACACCGGATCGCCTGTGTCGGACATATCTTTTTACACCTTCCACATCGGATGCACTCTGCACTGTTAGGATCCTCTGTCGGATCAACCTCCATCTGGCAGATATTTCTGCATTTTCCGCAGTGAACACATTTTTCTTTCTCTACTCTGTAACGAAAAACGGAAACTTTATTAAATACCGAATAAAAAGCTCCCAGCGGGCAGATATACTTACAGAATGGCCGGTATATCATAATTGATAAGATAATGGTGATCACCAGGATCGTATTTTTCCATATGTACAGCCAGCCTACTGCACTTCGCATGGATTTGTTCAGCAGCACCAGCGGGATACCTCCCTCCAGCGTTCCTGCCGGGCAGATCAGCTTGCAGAAATATGGTGCTCCCTGGCCCATGATATCTACTACAAACATGGGAAGTAGGATCACAAATACAAGAAAGATCACATATTTCAGTTTTCGCAGAAGCTTGTCTCCCCGAAATGTCCGGATCTTCTTTGGAAAAGGAATCTTGTTCAACAGATCCTGGATCAGTCCAAAGGGGCAGAGAAATCCGCACACCAGTCTTCCAAGCAACGCTCCCACAAAGATCAGAAATCCAGCTACATAATATGCCATCTTGAAGTTCCAGCTTCCGATCACAGCCTGAAGGGAACCAATGGGACAGGCCCCTCTTGCTCCGGGGCAGGAATAACAGTTCAGCCCCGGAACACAGACATTTTTCATTTTTCCGGTATAGATCTTTCCAGTCACAAAGCCTGATATGTGACTGTTTGTAAGGGCCGCCCACAATGCCTGGATCCCATGCCGCGGCCATTCATTTATTTTCATCTTCTTATTATCCAATGCCAATACACTCCATACAGATGTTGATCGCTTTTGTAAAAACTACAGATACCTCACCTCTGCAGATTCCCAGTATCATCAGTAAAATTCCAAAAACTGCCAGAGCAGGTCCGATCCACCTGGATTCTGTTATTTTCCGAATCATTTTTCCACTCTCCATAATAATCATCTTTTACTTTGAAACGTTTTTAAGCTCTTTTTCCACGATTTCCTTCCATTCGTCCAGTGTATGGCTTCCTGTATAGGTATCGCCTACAATGTTTCCATCTTTGTCAACAAAAAATGTTTCAGGAAATGCGGAAATCCCCTGCAGACGACCGTTCATCATAGTAGTATCCGGCATCAGGAACGGATATTCTGCTTTTGTTTTTTCTTGAAGAATGCCTGCTTTTTTTACTGCCTCCTCGTCCTGATTTCCCTTTTCATCTGTAGTATCAAGCACTACACCTGCTACTCCGACGCCTTTCTCTTTCATTTCTTTATAGAGCTCCTGAAGTTCCGGAATCTCTTTTACACATGGTGAGCACCAGGTTGTAAAAACATTTACCAACGTCAGGTCATAGTCACTGAACACTTTTTCTGTATATGTTTTTCCATCTATTCCTGTTGTTTCAAATTTTCCTACAGATTTTACATCCTCCGGGTTGACGCTGGTATCCTGTGGCTGGTCAAACACGGAAATATTCTGATACGGTGTCATTTCCGTAATGTCGGTTTTGATCTTTTCCAGCTCCTTTGTCAGCTTTTCATCTGTATCTTTGTTGGTGCTCAGATAATATTTGTATTTCCCGTCACTGCTGCTTCCAAGCTCTTTATGCTCTGTACAGCCTGTGATCTCATCCAGCTTTTTCTGTGAAGCTTCGTCATAAACGCCAATTGTACCAATTCTGTCCAGACCTGCCACCCAGTCGTCATATCCGGTTCCCATCTTCTGTATTTCGGCATTTTTCTGTTCCTCTGTCATTTTGCTCCAGCTTACATAGGCATATGTCACTGCATTGGTCTGATTCTCAAAATCTTCCGTAGTAAGCATTGCAATGCTCTGATCCTTGATCTGATTTAACAGTTCCTTCGAAAGTGAAAGCTTCAATCCCAGAAACGGATATTCATAAGAATCCTGTGCCTTGCAGGTTACGTCGGAAGGCTTAAATGTACCTGCTACCAGATCTGATGAAACTGCCTCTCCATCCACCGCCATTGCCTCTCCGATATCTGCTGTTTCCGTGCTTTCTGCCGCTGTTACCGGTACGCTTCCAAATACAGATATTCCTAATACCGCTGCTGCCATAAGTGCTGTTATTTTCTGTGTTCTTAATTTCATTGTTTATATTCTCCCTTCTGATATCACCGGCCCATATCCGGAACCGACGTATATTTTATATGTAAATCTTGCTCTCTGTAGCCTTACTATATCATCCCCTGTATAAAATCTCTGTTAAGAAATAAAAAAATTTACAGGAATTTTATGCTATACATGATATGATAGATAACAAAGCAAAATCAACTGTTTTTTAGGAGAATTTACTATGCATATATTGATAATCGAAGATGAAAAGCAGCTTTGCCAGTCTATTGCGGAGGGGCTTCGCATGGATGGCTATGAAGCGGACACATGTTTTGACGGGGATGAGGGACTGGAATTATGTCTGGTGGAAAATTATGATCTCATCCTTCTTGATCTGAACCTTCCAGGCGTTGATGGGCTGGAAATCCTGCGCCAGTTTCGGGAATCCAATACTTCCACTCCCGTTTTGATCCTATCTGCTAGAGGACAGATCCAGGACAAGGTTGAAGGGCTTGATCTCGGTGCCAATGACTATCTCACAAAGCCTTTTCATTTTGAAGAGCTGGAGGCACGGATCCGAAGTCTGACACGAAGGAAATTTATCCAGCAGGATGTATGTCTGCAATGCGGACGTATCAGCTTTGATACCCGTACAAGAAAGGCCAGTGTCGATGGACTTCCCCTTTCTCTGACCCGAAAGGAAAGTTCTCTTCTGGAATATTTCCTTCTTCATCAGAACCGTATCATAAGTCCGGAAGAAATGATCGAGCATATCTGGGACGGAAGCGTCAACAGTCTCAGCAATTCCATTCGTGTCCACATTTCTTCTCTTCGAAAAAAGCTGCGCACTGCTCTCGGCTTTGATCCGATACAGAATAAGATCGGCCAGGGTTACATTTTAACGGAGGATATGCAATGAAAAAAATAACTAGAAAGCTTTCTCTTCAATGGCGTCTGACACTGATCACCGCGCTGCTTATGACAGTCACCTGCATTCTGATGTATTTTTTTATCAGCCAGTCTGCAGTTGCCGGAATGGAGGATCTGGGAGATTACATGATACGGATCGATAACACAGATTCTGCTCCCATCACCTTTAATATGAATCCCTCCGTCTTATTTCCGGAGCTTTCCGATCAGCTGCAGTTAACCAAAAAACTGTTTCTCACCAAAGGCCTCATGGTAACAGGGATCATCATCCTTCTCAGCAGTATCTGCACTTATTTTATCAGCCGTCAGGCATTACTTCCCCTGCGCAGACTCAGCCAGGAGGTGAACAAAATAGAGGTCCAGAACCTTTCAGAGGCTCTTGAAGTTCCTGCTACCAATGACGAGATTTCCCGCCTGACAGTTTCATTTAACAAAATGCTCGCACGCCTGGATGAAGCCTTTACTGCCCAGAAGCAGTTTTCTGCCAATGCAGCACATGAGCTGAGGACTCCTCTTGCCGTTATCCAGACAAACCTGGAGGTCTTTGCCCGCAGGGAAGCACCTGCTTTACAAGATTATCAGGAGATTTTTGCCATGCTACAGGAACAGACCGGGCGACTTTCCCATCTAGCTGAAATCCTCCTGGATATGACCGGTGTACAGACTGTTGAACGTTCCGAAAGGATCTCTCTGGCAGCACTGACTGATGAGGTTTTCTGCGACCTGGCTTCTGTAGCGGAACAGAAAGAAGTTGAACTGATCCAGCAGGAGGGAGACTGCATCATTACCGGAAGCTATCTGCTGCTGTATCGTGCTGTGTACAATCTTGTGGAAAATGCGATCAAATACAATCACTCCGGTGGAAAAGTAACCGTAAATATCCATCTTTCCGAAGAAATAACAGATACATCCACGTCTGACAATTACGCCTTTCTTGAAGTCTCCGATACCGGAATCGGCATTCCTCCCGAATATCAGGAAAAAATCTTCACCCCGTTTTTCCGTGTGGACAAATCAAGAAGCCGCGCTATGGGAGGTGCCGGCCTGGGGCTTGCACTTGTCGGTGAAATTGTCCGACAGCATAACGGACAGGTAAAAGTACTGGAAAGCAGCAAAAAAGGCAGCATGATCGCAATTATGCTGCCAGTCTGAACATGTTTGTATTACATTTACTTTATATACTCGGATTTGAACGCAATCGCTTTGCGATCTGCGTTCAAATCCGAGTATATTTTTTCAACAATACTGTCTGTATCCATTTCGCAGGTAATAGCCTGTTCCCTGAGAGCTGAAGAAAAATCTTTTTCTCTCCACCATCTGCGCATATCTTTTTCACCAAATTCTCTGTTTCTTGTATTATGTCGTCTCACGGTTTCTTCAAACGACAGATCAAAATAATATGCGTATACATTTGAACCATATAATTCATTTGCCAGTTCAAACAACGAACGATACCATTCATCATACATGATCCCTTCCAGGATAGAAAATTCGCTGTGTTCCCTTCCGTATCGTAAAAGTTCTGCCATAAGCGGCAAAGCCTTTGTATCTATGCCATCATCAACCCACAGCATATTTCTTCTGACCTCATCCTGTGATATCAGCATTGTATTACGTCCTAGCTTTTTCTGTAATGCTTTCGCTACTGTTGTTTTTCCACTTCCGGAGTTTCCTCTGAGAATGATCAATTTTCCCATGCTTTGGTTTCTCCCTTACTCATCCTTTTTTCTTTTATACTGATAATTTCTGTACAGTAACCGTTTCTTATTGTCTCATATTTCGATACTCCGTAGGTGAAATCCCATAGCAGCTTTTGAATACCTTCGAAAACTGAAACGGATTTGTATATCCCACATCTGATGAGATATCTGATATGGAATATTCTGTGGTTGCCAGCAGGAGCTTTGCCTGATTCATCCTTACTTTACGAAGATATTCCCGTGGTGACTGGTCGTATTCCCGGCGGAACAGTGTGCTGAGATAGTTTGGATGTACATGGAGGATTCCTGCCACATCCTGGATCCGGATATCCCTGCTGTACATGCGGTCCATATAGTTTTTTGCATCTTTTGCCAGATTTTTTTCTTCTTTTGTCAGCTTTTTTATATCACCCTGTGTTTCCAGCAGCCTGGCAAAAAGATGCAGCATTCTGCTGTTTGCTTCCAGAGATGCGGAAAAATTCCGTATGGAGAAAAACTGCTCTCCCGGAAAATCTTCTTCCTGATAAATGGCCACATCCTGAAGTCTTTTATCCATCACTGACAAAATCGACAGGATTTCTTTTTCCAGTTCTTTAGCCGGAAGCGCCAGGTCCAGGATCTCATTTTTTCCAAATAAAAGATCGATAAATTTATTTCCATTGTCTGCATAAAATCCGATCCAGGCATATTTCCAGGGATTCTGCAGGGAAGCGATGTATTTGCCTTCCATTCCTGCCGGTATAAAAAATGCCTGCCCGGCATGTACATTCAGCATTCTGCCTGAGATCTTTAAACTCCCTTCCCCATGCAGTACAAAATGCAGCAGATGATAAGGCCGTGCCTGAAACTGCCACATATGTCCTTTTTCACACTCCTGGATACCGCAGTGGTTCATCTGCATAACCGATAATTCCCGCTTTGCCCGATCCAGAAAAATGTCTTTACTTCCAAGCATATCCTCACCTCCCTCTGTAAACACTCTTTAATTTCCGGCACTTTCATATCTTCCCAGCCCACATTTCAGACACGCTGCCGATAACCACAGCATCCCTATGCAGACAGGAAACAGCAGCAGGCATCCTGGAAGCATATCTTTTTTTCCAAGTAGAAATCCTGCGGGATAATAACTGACATATACGTAAGGTATGATATATCCAAAAATCCCTTTCAGTAAGCACGGATATATGATAAGTGGATATTTCGCCATCTCTCCTACAGAAAGAACCAGATAATTTAACGAATTTTTCGGTCCCTGCATCCAGAAGGACATACAGCTTGCCAGCCAGATCATGCAAAAACGGATCATAGATGCTGTAAGCAGAGATGCCACAAAATACAGGATTTTTATGATCGTCCAGTTTATTTTACAGTTTTTTATTCCAACTGACAATATTCCCAGTGCTATGATCATTTTATTTAATCCGTCAAAATCAATCCTGGAAGCTGCCATCTGCATTCCTGCCGGAAGCGGTCTTACGAGAAACCGGTCGATTTCTGATTTATTTACCATCTGTGCAATTTTCCAGGAACCCTGAAAGAAAAAATTCACCCATCCTTCCGAAAATAACAGATATCCGTATAACAATAAAATTTCCCATACAGACCAGCCGCCAACTGTGGGAATATTTGTATAGATAATTCCAATAACAGCCAGATTTGATACCTGGGACAGCAATGTAAAAAATGTCATCATCAGAAAATCTGCTCGATAATACATTAGGGATTTTATATTCATTTCCTGCATCTTCCGGTATATTTTGAAATATTTCCTGTATCTGCCCATCTTTAACCTCCATATAATGCGATAACGGAAGATGCTTTTTTCCATAAGATGCTTCCAAATGCAAATAATATTACATTCCACACGCTCTGGAACAAAAGTGCTTCCCAGCATTTCTGCCAGCAAAATATTCCATCAAATATGCTGCATGGAATATATACGATCCCGGAAAAAGGCATAACCGTAACAATTTTCTGCAAAAATCCAGGAAACAATGCCAGCGGAACCAAAGCTCCTGAACAGAAATTTGTCAGAACTTCTCTCCCTTTTACAACACCATACGCATTATCTGTATAAAAACAGAACATGGAAAATATATACTGGATGTTAAATTTGATTCCCATTCCCAAAAGTATGGAGAAAAGCAGAAGGAGAACTCGCCACACCTCTATATTCTGCATTCCGTTACACATTACCAGAAAAGTACCGCACCATAAAAATGTGATCAAAAATTCCATTCCTGCTGTTCCCACAGCTTTAAAGAAAGTCAAACTTCGGTAACTCAGCGGTTTTAACAGATCTGTGATTATATTTCCACTGATAATACTGTTGGCCGTCTGCATTTCAAATCCAAAAGAAAATGTATTGTTGCATAAAAAAGAAACAATTACATACTTTTTCATGATTTCCCATGTATATCCATTAATCTCCGTATGATATAAAAAAATACTTTTCCATACATAGTAAAAAACTACAACCTGAACAAAATTTGCCAGCAATCCTGTCAGAAAGTTTTCTTTATAAGCAATTCCTTCCAGAAATCCGCCTTTTATCAGTGCCAGATATTTTCTCATATTTGCTCTCCTCAGAAAAACAAAATCAGACGGTTACTTCTTCGTATTTCCATTGAACAGTTCAATAATAATTTCTTCCAATGTTTCTGCTTCCGGATAATTATCAAAAATTTTTGTTATTTCATCATCAAATAAAATTTCTCCTTTTTCCAGAATGATAAGTCTCCGGCACAACCATTCCATATCTTTCAGATCATGGCTCGTCAGCAAAATCGTGGTCTTTTTTTCTTTATTTATGTATTGTAAAAACTGATATACTTTCTGTTTGACTGCCACATCCAGCCCTATTGTTGGTTCATCCAGAAATAAAACCGGCGGATCATGTAAAAGAGCTGCTGCTATATCTGCCCTTACTCGCTGTCCGAGGGACAGCTTTCTTGCCGGCTGGTCCATAAATTCTTCCAGTTCCAGAATTTTCTTAAACAGATCCAGATTTTCTTCATAAACGTTGTCCGGGATTTCATAAATACTATGCAGCAGTTCAAAAGAATCTTTTACCGGAATATCCCACCACAGTTGTGTCTTCTGACCAAACACAACGCCTATCTTCCCGGCATTTATGAGCCGCTCCCTGAATGGATCATTTCCCATAACGGAAATCTTTCCCTCTGTCGGTTTCATGATCCCTGTAAGCATTTTAATGGTCGTTGATTTTCCTGCCCCGTTTGCCCCCAGGAAAGCTACGCATTCACCCTGCTGTATTGAAAAAGAAATTCCTTTTACGGCTTCCTTCTCTTTATATTGAGGATGGAATAAGTATTTCACCATTCCGGCAAAGCCTTCCTGCCTCTGTGATATCTTATATTTTTTGTACAGATTTTTAACCGCTATGCTCTCCATATGTATTCTTCTTTCTCTGTATTTTGCTCTGTTTCTGCAAGACTGGTTACTGTCTATACAATAGCATCGTATATTTTATCCGTACATGTTCGTTGTATAAATCTTTATGTTTATAATATAATTTTTGCATCATAAAAAATCCCCCGAACGCGGATAGATTTCCGTATCCAGGGGAGGCTTTTTCCCATTTGTGTATATTTTATTCTTTATGATACCGCTCAATTATACAGGTATGCTGCTTTGTTTTTCTATCGTAATTGATTCCTGCAAGCAGGAGATTTCCATGATAGTCTTTCAGGGCATCTACATATTGCTTTTCTTTAATTTGTGATATGGCTCCATAAGCATCTTTGTCCCATTTCAGTTCAATGACTGCTGCCGGTTTGTCTGCGTATAACTTTCTTGGGATAAAGCAGATGTCTGCAAATCCTTTTCCTGTTGGCAGTTCCCGGATAATCGTATAATACTCTCTGGCAAAATAAAACGCCAGATTGATGGTACAGCTTAAAGAATTCTCGTCATTATACTGAAGAACCGAAATTTCTCTGTGAGCCTGATTGATTCCCCTCGCCACCGCTTCTCCATCCAGATTCCACAATGCTTCCAGAAGTTTTCTGGATGTCTCAACGGACTGTATCACTTCTTTCCAGTCCATTGTGCTGATGGCATTTATATATTCCTGGGATACCTCTTTATTTGGAATCGTCACCGTCTTATCCGGCCAGTGATAACTTAAGTACCCCAGATGCACCAGAAGTGTCAATACATCATCCTTTCCTTGAAACGTTGTCATATCGTTGGAAAAAGTTCCTGTATTGATCTGAACCTTATCGCCTGCCAACATTCTTATCACTGCATCTTTCAGGCCATCATAATTCATACGGATATAAACTTTCAGGGCTTCATAGGTTTCTGTCTGATTCCAGTAATTGTCAAAAATTCCACTTAACATGGCATCCACCACAGATTTCGGGCTGTACATGGAATACGTCTTCTTTCTTCCATCCTCTATGGCTACCAGCTCATAGCCATCATACCATGCCTGTGCCTCCTGAAAATTCCGTTTATACTGACTGCAGAGGTCTTTTACCTCATCTTCCGTAAATCCGAAAAACTCAGCCATTTCTCTTGGATTGATCATGGAATATTCCGTAAACATATTTAATGCAGAATGTGAACCATATTTTTTCACCGGGAGGATTCCGGTCATATAGGCTAATGCCACATATTCCTGATCCTTCAGCCATACACGCAGAAAATCCAGATATTTTTTCTGTGCTTCCATATTCTGTTTAAATTCACGGAATATACAATCCCATTCATCGATCAGGATCACGAAAGGATGTCTGGTATATGCAAAAACATCCTGCATGGCAAAGACCAGATAATCACTGTCAATATAATCCGGATACTGCATCTTCAGCTCTTTGAGAATACGTTTCTGAAGAAGCTTCAGCATCTCGTCCATGTCCGGTGCAGCGCTTAAAAATTCCTGCATGTTGATCCGGATCACATCATACTGGTTCAGATTTTCCCGGAAGCTTTTATCTGTATGGATCCTGAGATCAGAAAACAGTTCTGTACTATCTTCACCTCGGCCATAGTATGCAGCCAACATATTAGCAGCCATGGATTTTCCGAAACGTCGCGGTCTGCTCACGCAGACAAAACGCTGCTCTGTTCCCAGTACTTCATTTGTTTTTGCGATCAACCCGCTTTTATCCACATAAATTTTTGACCGCAGACAGGCTTTAAACATTCCACCGCCCGGATTCAGATAACTTCCCATTCGGTTTCTCTCCCTCTTATCAAAAATGGCCTCACAGTATCCGTTTCTTTCTGAAACTATGATACCATGAAACCATTTTTCTGTAAATCCAGCTGATTCCCTCTCAGTTCTTCTTCCACCCCTCAAAGGCCTTGATCTCCTCAATAAATTTCTCCACCACCAGGGAATTAGGGATGTTTCTCCTCCAGGCTACTACTGTATTGGATGTAATCTCCGGGTAAAGTCTTCGCTGTACCAACAGATCTTCTCTCCAATATCTCTCCGCGCCTTCGATGGAGACGGGATAGCCGGCGCCTTTTAACGCTAGGATTCCGGCATTGGTTCCCAGATTGCTGGTATAGGCAATGTGAAGTTTGTTGAAATCTTTTCCAAACCAGTTGGCAAGCTCGCTCTGGACGCCGGTTCTTTCCGGAAGGATCAGGGGCTTATCCAGAAGGTCTTTTTTCTCTATAAATTCTTTTTTTGCAAGGGGATCGTCCGGGCGCATACCTACTACCCAGTAGTCACTGTTTGGAATCCGGATATGATCCAGGCCCTCTGTATTTACCGGTTCCATAAAAAGGCCGATATCCACAAGTCCTTTGTTCATCATTTCATAAGTAGTATCCGCAGTAGCTGTATGCAGGGCAATCTGGACCAGAGGATATTTTTCCCGGTAGCGTTTGCAGATTTCAGCCAGTCTCTCTACTTCCACAAATTCCCCACACCCCACGGTGATCGTTCCTTCCATCAGCTCCTCGGCGCCTTTCAGCTCTTCCAGGGTTTTTTCTTCCAGATCCAGGATCTCCAGCGCCCTGCGTTTAAAAAGGATTCCCTGATCTGTCAGCGTGATGTGCCTTCCGGAACGCACCAGAAGTTCCACGCCCAGTTCCTCTTCCAGGGCGGCCAGCTGCCTGGAAAGGGTGGGCTGGGTGATATGTAACTGTTCGGCTGCTTTTGTGAAACTCTGTTCTTTGGCTACTGTGAGAAAATATCGTAATATTCGAAAATCCATGATCTGTTGTCCTCCATAACGCGAATATTTACGCTCAATTTTTTTGTTTATTATACAACGCAATACCCTCTCTTAACAGACTTGACAATATCCTTTTTTATTTATGCAAAACAGGAGCGAAAAGTCTGCCTGAACTTTTCACTCCTGTTTATTTTTTATAATTCGATTTTTACAGCCCGATTTTACAACCCGATCATGTTTGCAAACAGCACGATCAGCGGGATTGCAATGATGGTTCTCTCAAGGAAGATCACCAGAAGTTTCCAGAAATTCAGCGGGATCTCACTTTTGATGATGATGGTTCCAACCTCAGTAAGGTAAATGATCTGTACCAGAGAAAGTACTCCGATGACAAATTTTGTTTTTACAGAGGTAAGTGTCACTGCAAGCAGTGCCGGGATGAACATATCGGTAAAGCCTACCAGTGTGGCCGGTGCTGCGGCAAATGCTTCCGGCACGCCAAGAACTTTCAGATACATTCCCATTGGATAGGAAATCCATTTGAAAAACGGGGTGTACGTTGCAATGATCAGTGCCAGGGTTCCCCAGGATACTACAATCGGGATCAGGTCAAAGAACATGCCCACCATAACTTCCAGGCCGCCTTCGCCTACGTTTTTCAGAGTAAATTTTTCCGCACGTCTGCAGCTCATCTCAACAGCATATGCAAGCATTCCCTTTTCCTGTGGGATCTCCTCGTCGATCTGTTTTCCAACAGCTTCACGGTAAGTATCCGGCACCATACGGATCGGAGGGATTCTGGCGATGATCACTGCCAGGATGATACCGACCACGCAGATGCACAGATAAAACGGCGGGAAAATATTTGCGATTCCCATGGTATCCGCAACCATCAGGCAAAATGGAATGGACACAAGGGAAAAGTTTGTCATAATGTAACCGGCTTCTCTTTTTGTGTAAAAGCCTCTCATGTACTGCTCTCTGGTAAGGATTACCGCTGCATTGGATGCACCGAACCAGGATGCGATCAGGTCTACGGACGCTCTTCCAGGTACATGGAACAGTGGGCGTACCACCGGCTTGGCGATCACACCGAGAAACTCCATGATTCAGCAGTCTGTCAGAAACGGCATGATAAAACTGAATGCAACTACGATACAGAACAGTGTACCACAGAGATCCACGATGGTTGCTCCGGTATCAGCGGAAATGATCACTTCCGGTCCGATCTTAAATACGACCATCACTGCAAAAACAGCTCCGATGATCTTGGATACCAGATACAGCGGTGTGGTGGTAAACGCTCGTGTCAGATAATGATTCTTACGGATCCACTCCGGTTTTGCAAAGTAATCATAGGTACTCATGATTGCAGATACGATCAGGATAACTACGATAATGTAGCTTAAGCTTCCTCCGAACAGACCTTTGATCCAGCTTTTCAGGAAATCCAGCAATGTGGTGAAGGACTCTCCCTGCGGGATCGGCACCAGAAACATCAGGATACCGAATGCGGAACCAATTTGTCGTAGAAGTAAAAGCTGTCAAAGTTTCCGTCTTCTTTATACATAACGGAAAGCGCGGTAGTTGCCGCGCAGGTGGCCGCGATAGTCGGGAAGGTAAATACCGGAAGACCGGCTTTCTCGGCTGTTCCCTTGGCTGTATCCAGAGCTTTTCCGCCGCCCATGCCGAAGATCATATCTGCGCCGCATTTTTTTGCGTGCTCTGCCAGCTCTTCCATTCTTGCGTACGTGCAGTCTGTGCCGAAAAGAACCGTGTCTACGATCTGGATCTCAGAGGCCAGCGCCTGAATAAGCTTCTCTTTTCCTGCTTTCAACGCCAGTTCTCCACCGATCAGCAGAGCTTTTTTCCCATAATGGCGGCACACTTCTCTGACATTCTGATACGCATCCTCACCGATGGTATAATTTGCGAAATTCACTGAGTATGTCATTTTAACAGCTCCTTCATTTTCTTCAGGCGGGAAAGTGCCTCGTCGATGGTTTTCTCCTCACGTGCAAAATGGAGACGGATCAGATTGTTGACATCCTCACGGAAAAAGCTTGATCCCGGCACTGCCGCAACCCCGATGTTTTTGATCATCCACTCGCAGAATTCTAGGTCTGTATAACCGGCAAACTGAGGAAGATCCAGGAATTCCTGAATGTCGATCATGACGAAATAAGTTCCCTGTGGAACATTGTGCTTCAGGCCGATCTCATCCAGGCCGTTAAGGAAATGTTCTCTTTTCTTTGTATATAAAGCAAGAAGGTCTTCATAGTAGGATTCCGGGAAATTCAGTCCCACAACTGCTGCCTCCTGAAGTGGTGCTGCTGCTCCTACGGTCAGGAAATCATGAACTTTTTTTGCTCCCTCGATCACTTCCTCCGGTCCGATAAGATATCCAAGACGCCATCCGGTGATGGAGTAGGTTTTGGAGAGGGAGTTACAGGTGATGGTGTGCTCGTACATTCCCGGAAGGGATACCATGCATACATGTTCATTTGGAGCATAGACCATATGCTCATATACCTCATCTGTCACAACAAAGCCGTCGTATTTCACAGCAAGCTCACCGATGGCTGTCAGCTCTTCTCTTGTGAAAACTTTTCCGCATGGGTTAGACGGATTGCAGACGATGATGGCTTTTGCTCCGGCTTTGAATCCTTCCTCCACCAGATTGATATCAAATTCATAAGTCGGCGGTACCAGCGGAATGTAGATAGGCTCTGCTCCGGAAAGGATGGCATCAGCTCCGTAGTTCTCATAGAACGGGGAAAATACCATAACTTTATCTCCTGGATTGCAGATGGTCATCATGGCACTCATCATAGCCTCGGTTCCGCCGCAGGTTACTACGATCTCAGTCTCCGGATTGATCTCTCTTCCGATGGCTTTTCCCTGCTTTCTGGCAAGGGCTTCACGGAAGTTTTCTGCTCCGAAGGTTATGGAGTACTGGTGCGGTCCCTCGTAGGCTGTTTTTGCAAGTGCATCCAGGATTGCTTTCGGCGGATCAAAATCCGGGAATCCCTGAGACAGATTGATAGCTCCGTACTCATCGCTGATCCTGGTCATACGGCGGATCACGGAATCTGTAAATGTATTAACGCGGTCACTTAATTTTGGCATGGTTTTCTCTCCTTTTTATTCTTGTGCAGGTATCTCTTATTTTTCAGGACAGACTGGTTCCATTTAAGTCCGTCCACTCTGTCCGTTGCGTTCCTCTCAAAACAGCTATATAATAAAGTATACCGTTACGTTATAGTCAAGGAGGAATTGTATATTTATGCAAAAATTTAATGTTCCATGCATAAAAACCGGAGATTTTGCACGTCTCTGCGGCACAAACAAGCGCACACTGATCCATTACGATGAGATCGGGCTGTTTAAACCTGCCTATACCGATGACCGTGGCTACCGTTATTACAGCGAAAGCCAGTTTGATGTATTTTTTACCATCAACTGTTTAAGTAAACTTGGCATGCCCCTCAGGGAAATCGGGGCCTTCTTAAACCACCGCAATCCCCAGGCATTAAAAAAACTCCTTCTCGAACAACGGGAAGAAGTTTTAAAAGAAGAAGAACGAATCCGAAAAACACGTCAGGTTATCGAAACGAAGCTTGCTCTTGTTTCTCTCCAGGAAAAGCTGGAAAGCAACCAGGCCGGGAGCAGCACGGAACATATTTTTCAGGAATATACACCGGAAGAATATATGATCCTAAGTGATCCATTAAACACCAATGACCACGAGGCCATCATCCACACCCTCTACAGCCACATCGGCTACTGCAACAAAAACAACCTGAATGCCGGCCATCCTTATGGCGCCATGCTGGATGTCTCGGAACTGCGCCAGGGGCATCTGGATACCTATGCATATTTTTTCACCAAAGTCATTGACCGCCCGGAAGATTTCCCCTTCCATATCAAGCCTGCCGGCACTTATGCGGTGGCTTATCTGAAGGGGGATTACTATGATTCGGAGGAAACTTACAGGAAGCTGTTTCAGTGGATCGATGAAAATGGCTTTCGTACCGGGCAGTATTCCTATAAAGAAGCGATCATCGATGAGCTGGCCGCTGATTCCTCGGAGGAATATCTTACCAAGATTTCGGTACAGATTTTCTGAGTATCTGCCATGTGACAGGTCAGATACTTAGACACCTCAAATATTTACACTTACAACGCCTCTTTATACAGCGCCAGAATATCCTCCCACCCGGTTTTCCACGGATTCACCGCAATGTTTCCGCTTTTCATGGCATCGTCTGTCATCTGGGAAAAATGCTCATCCGTAACCCCTGCGTCAGATAATTTTGCCGGAATCCCAACCTGTGTGTTCAGCTCACGTACTGCCTGCTCCAGCATTCCCTTCGAAAACTCAGATGCATTTTTCTTTTCCGGGGAAATGTAATGATAGATCTTTCGATATTTTTGAAATGCTGCCTCTTCGTTATATTTCACGATATATGGAAAAAGGATTCCATTTGCAACCCCATGGGGCACATTGTAAAAAGCGCTGACCGGATGGCTCATTGCATGGATATTTCCAAGCCTTGCCCAGGAAAAAGCAATTCCTGCAAACAGGGAACCTGCCAGCATAGCGGAGGCTGCCTCAAGATTGCTGCGGTCTGCCACGTAACTGCGGATGCTCCGACCGATCAGTTCCATGGCTTTTTCACTCATGGCCTCGGAAAACGGGGATGCATCCAGGGAAACATAAGATTCCTCCGCGTGGATCAAAGCATCAATCCCACAGGCTGCCGCTACCGAAGCCGGTGCAGATGTAAGGAGCAACGGATCCAGAAGCGCATAAGCAGGGATCAGTTTATAAGAAAATACCGTAAGTTTGTAATTTCTCTTATGATCTGTGATCACGGAAAAAGCTGTAACTTCCGAACCGGTTCCTGCTGTTGTGGGAATGGCGATCAGTGGAATGATCTCACCCGGAACCTTGTCTGCGCCTTCATATTCTGTGATACTTCCGCCATATTTTGCCACAACACCTACGGCTTTTGCCACATCCATGGGAGAACCGCCTCCAAGTGCAACAATAAAATCTGCCCCGCTTACCTTAAATGCTTCCGCTGCCCGTTCCACAGTCTCTACAGATGGATTTCCTTCCGTGTCGCAGAAAGTACTGACTGCGATGCCTGCCTGTATCAGGATTTCCTCACACTGCCCGACTACACCAAGTCTGTTCAGTGTGGGACCGGAAATGATAAAACCATGTTTTCCTCCAAGCTTCCCGGCTACCCCGGGAAGCTCTTTTAATACACCTTCACCAAAAAGAATATTCTGCGGTACGGAAAATGTAAATCTTTTCATGCTGTCTCCTCCGCTTATTTCGAAAGTGCTTTTACCGTTTCTTCGATGATCGCTGCCGCCTGATCGCAGTCTTCCTCCGTAATGATAAGCGGCGGTACCATACGGATGGTGTGTGCCCCAATTGCTGTGATCAGAAGGTGTCTGTCCAGGCATCCGTGTTTTACATCCACACCGGAAATGGTATCATCAAATTCCACACCTACCAGAAGTCCCTGTCCACGAACTTCCTTTACATGAGGGATCTTTGCAAGTTTTTCCATAAAATAGGCGCCCATTTTTGCCGCATTGCCGGCCAGATCTCTGTCAAGAAGTTCTCCAACCTCTGCAAGAGCTGCAGCACAGGAAACCGGATGCCCGCCAAAAGTTGTTCCATGAGAACCAGGCGTGAACGCTTTTGCCACTTCCTCTGTGGCACAGATCGCACCGATCGGCATGCCACCACCGAGGGCTTTGGCCATGGACACGATATCCGGTTTGATCCCGTAATGCATATAGCTCATCACCTTACCGGTTCTGCACCAGCCCGTCTGGACCTCATCAATAAGAAGAAGCATATCATTCTCATCACAAAATTCCCGGAGTCCCTTCATAAATTCCATGGTTGCCGGATGGACACCGCCCTCGCCCTGTACAGGCTCTATCATAATGGCAATGGTATTTTCCGTGCAGGCGTCTTTAAAAGCCTCAAGATCATTGTACGGTGCGTAGGAAAATCCGTAGGTCATGGGACCAAAACCAACCTGGCATCCGTTTCCCGGCTGTCCGGTGGCGGACATGGCGCCAAAGGTTCTTCCATGGAATCCCATTTTTGCAGTTACGATATGATAACGGTTCGGACCATATTTTTCGATTCCGTATTTTCTTGCCATTTTGATCATGGCCTCGTTTGCCTCTGTACCGGAATTCTGGAAAAAGATCTTGTCCATTCCGATGGTTGTGCAGACCTTTTCAGCAAGAAGAGCCTGGGGAATGGTGTACGGATAGTTGAAGGTATGCATCAGTGTCTGCGCCTGGTCTACAACCGCTTTTACTACCTTCTCATTGCAGCTTCCTGCGGAGTTTACTGCGATACCTGCATAAAAATCCAGATATTTTTCTCCTTTTTCATTGTAGATATACTGATCTTTTGCACTTTCTGCCAGAAAATCCATTCTCTCATAAGTCTCGATCATGTATTTGTTTACTTTTTCCTTGATATCCTCAAATGTCAGTCCTGTTTCTTCCAGCTTCATTTCGTTTCCTCCCCTTTTGTGATCTGTTCTGATAAGATCTGTTCCCGTGTGATCAGACCCTTCATCACCAGATATTCTTCGATCATCTTTACGCATCCTGCAATTCCGACTTTTTCACTGTTCAGCGTCATATCGTAGTTGACGGGATTGGTCCAGTAATTACCTTTTGTATAATATTTATAATAGTCCGCTCTGTACTTATCTGTGTTCTCAATGGTGGCTGCTGCCACATCTGCGGATACCTTCATCCTCTGCATGGTCCGCTCCAGACAGAAGGCACGCGGCGCTTCGATATAGATACTTACCACATTTTTTCTGCCCTTTAAGACATAATCCGCACATTTTCCGACGATCACACAGGATTCCTGATCTGCCAGGTTTCTGATGATCTGTGACTGATACTCAAACAACCGGTCGTCGGAAACAAATTTTTCATTTCTTGCAATGTACTGTCTGGATCTGGGCAGCCCTTTAAGGAATCCTGTAAAGCCTCCGTTATTCCGGATACGCTCATTGATATCCAGGAAGAGCTTTTCATCCAGTCCG
>UMJD01009819.1_pt1 | contig 20857 bp, 10 predicted proteins | sample 1965951 | NCBI WGS metagenome assembly UMJD01 (sample SAMEA4836142, study PRJEB28245) | human gut metagenome | biome: gut microbiome; material: fecal sample | place: Denmark | collected 2008 | reverse complement strand
ACATGCAACTAATCGCTATTTTATCCCGAACTGAGGTATATGATGGTCGCCGCACTGGCCACACTGTCCTGCGGCGCGATGGCCCAGGGACTCAACACGGGCTACTTCATCGACGGATATACCTTCCGCCACAACCTCAACCCGGCGTATGACAACGACCAGAACTACGTCTCGATACCCGCCCTTGGCAACATCCAAGTGCGCACGCAGGGCAATTTCGGCCTCGGCGACGTACTCTTCGACAACCCGCGCTATGGCATCGACAGCGACAAGAAGAAGACCACCTTCATGAATCCTTATATCGCTGACGGCGAGGCACTGAAGGGCTTTGCCTCGGGCAACAATCGCATCAATGCCGACGTGGATATCACGCTGCTCTCTGCGGGCTTCAAGGCCTGGGGCGGCTACAACACCATCTCGCTCGATGCACGCACCAACGTAGGTCTGTCGCTGCCCTACGAGCTCTTTGCTTTTGCCAAGAACACGGGCAACCAAAGCTATGACATCGGCGACATCCACGCCCATGCCCAGTCGTTTGTGCAGCTCGCTTTGGGCCATTCGCGCCAGATCGACGACCGCCTGCGTGTCGGTGCCAAAATGAAGTTGCTTTTCGGTGTGGCCCGTGCCGATGCCGAGATCAAAGACCTGCGTGCCGACCTCAGCGGTCCGGACAAATGGACCATGACGGGACAGGCGATGGCCAATGTGTCGATGAAGGGCTTTACTTATAAGGAGGAGCAGAAAGAGTACAAGGTCGATGGACAGGGCACCTACCGTCGCGTGAACGACGTGGATGTCGATGGTGCCGGCCTGGGTGGCTTTGGTATGGCCTTCGACTTCGGTGCTACCTACAAGATCGACGACGACTGGACGGTGAGCGCCGCACTGCTCGACCTTGGCTTTATCGGATGGAGCAACAACATGCAGGCCGTCAATCGCCAGACGAGTTTCGAGTTCAACGGCTTCCACGATGTGGCTGTCAAGAAGGAGGACGCCATGGGCAACCCGAAGGACAACAGCTTGGAGTCGCAGGGCGACCGCTATGCCGACCAGATAGCCGACTTTGCCAACCTCTCCAGCGATGGCGACAAGGGTAGCCGCAGCACGGGTATCGGTGCAACGATGAATTTCGGATGCGAATACACGCTCCCGGCCTACCGCCAGCTGAAGTTCGGCTTCCTCAGTTCCACCCGCATCAATGGCAAGTATAGCTGGACCGACGCACGCCTGAGTGCCAATGTAGCCCCGCTGTCATGGCTCGATGGCGGCATGAGCTTCTCGGTCAATAGCTTCACGGCCAGCATGGGATGGGTCATCAACGCCCATCCGAAGGGCTTCAACTTCTTCATCGGCATGGACCACATCCTCGGCAAGACGAGCAAGGAGTTTATCCCCCTCAGTTCCAATGCCAGTCTGAACCTCGGTATGAACGTCACTTTCTGATAGTCAACTACAGTTCGCCCAGACGGCGACCTGGCATGATTCCCCATAGCTGCGCCCGCCATCAGCCCCCACAGGCCGTTGGCGGGCGCATCCTTTCGTCAGCGATTCCTTTCTTTTGTCCCGTCTTTTCCGTCGCGATCTTCCTCCCGTTTTCCATCATTTCCACCGCCATTTTAGTCCCTTTGCAGCCCCGTCACGGCACCCTGCTGCCTTGTCCCCAACATTTCTCCCTCATTTATTTGGTCGTTTCGGAAGAAAACTGTAATTTTGTCGCATATTTTAAACAATCTCCTGAAACAAGACGAACATGAAAGATGTAAGAATTGTAGAGTGTGTCCCCAACTTTTCCGAGGGCCGCAACATGGACGTGATTAACCAGATTACCCGCGAGGTCGAGTCTGTCAAGGGCGTCAAGCTCCTCGATGTCGATCCGGGTGAGGCCACCAACCGCACCGTGGTGACGTTTGTCGGCTCGCCCGAGGACGTCTGTGAGGCTGCTTTCCGTGCAGTCAAGAAGGCTGGCCAGCTCATCGATATGCGCCAGCACCATGGCGCACACCCCCGCTTCGGTGCCACCGACGTGTGCCCGCTCGTACCTGTAGCCGGCATCACGCTGGAGGAGTGTGCCGAGTTGGCCCGCAAGTTGGGTGAGCGTTTCGCCAACGAGTTGGAGATTCCTTGCTACCTCTACGAGGCCGCCGCACAGACCGAGGAACGCAAGAACCTCGCCGTCTGCCGCCGTGGTGAGTATGAAAAGCTCGCCGAGCGTCTCGGCACGGAGGATGGTCCCGACTTGGGCAACCGTCCCTTTGACGAGAAGGTGGCACGCACGGGCTGCACCGCTGTCGGCGCACGCGACTTCTTGATTGCCGTCAACTATAACCTCAACACCACCTCCACTCGCCGCGCCAACGCCATCGCGTTCGACGTGCGCGAGAAGGGACGCCCCATGCGCGAGGGTGGTAGCCTCACGGGCAAGATCCTCCGCTACGAGAATGGATCACCCATCATGCAGCCGGGCACGCTGAAGGCCACAAAGGCCATTGGATGGTTCATCGACGAGTATGGCATCGCACAGGTCTCGATGAACATGACCAACATCAATGTCACCCCGCTCCACAAGGCCTTCGACGAGGTTTGCCGTGCCGCCGCCGAGCGTGGCGTCCGCGTGACGGGTACGGAGATTGTCGGTCTCATCCCGAAGCGCGTGCTCATCGAGGCTGGTGAGTATTTCCTGCGCAAGCAGCAGCGTTCCACCGGCATCCCCGAGGAGGACATCATCAAGATCGCCATCCACTCCATGGGTCTGGAGGACCTCAAGCCCTTCAACCCGAGAGAGAAGGTTATCGAGTATCTCCTGGAGGATGAGAACAAGACGGCGAAGCTCGTCGATCTCACGGTGAGCGAGTTTGCCAACGAGACTTCCCGCGAGAGTCCAGCACCGGGTGGTGGCACGATCGCCGCCTACATGGGTGCGCTCGGAGCTGCTCTGGGCACGATGGTGGCCAACCTCTCCGCCCACAAGCGTGGATGGGACGAGCGCTGGGAGGAGTTCTCTCAGTGGGCAGACCGTGGTCAGGATATCGTCCGCCGCGCCCTGCACCTCGTCGATGAGGACACCGAAGCCTTCAACCGCATCATGGATGCCTTCGGCCTGCCCAAGGGCACCGAGGAGGAGAAGGCTGCCCGCAGCCAGGCCATCCAGGACGCCACGCTCTATGCCACGAAGGTGCCTCTGGAGACGATGAAGACCGCCTATGCCGCCTTCGACATCTGCCGCGCCATGGCACAGGAGGGCAACCCCGCCTCTGTCAGCGACGCAGGAGTAGGCGCACTCGCCGCCCGCTCAGCAGTGCTCGGCGCATGGCTCAACGTCCGCATCAACGCTGCTTCTCTCAAGGACCGTGCCACTGCCGACGCCATCTTGGCCGAGGCCAAGGAGATGGCCGAGAACGCACAGCAGCAGGAGAAGGAGATCCTCGCCATCGTCGATACGAAGATCGAGGGATAAGACACCATACCGAAGCCCTTTGGCCAAAAGACGCCAAAGGGCTTTCACCATTGAACAAAAAGTAACAAAATAATGACCTTAGCAGAATTTCAGGCCGACATCCGTGCCGGCATTCCCGCTGAGCTGCCGGCATTGCAGCCCTACGACACCACCATCAACCATGCGCCCAAGCGTAAGGATATCCTCACCCCGGAGGAGAAGAAGCTCGCTCTGCGCAACGCGCTCCGCTATTTCCCGAAGGAGCTTCACGCACAGCTCGCCCCCGAGTTCGCCGAGGAGCTGCGCCAGTACGGTCGTATCTATATGTACCGCTACCGTCCCACCTATGAGATGAAGGCCCGCAACATCTCCGACTATCCCCATCGTTCGGAGCAGGCCGCAGCCATCATGCTGATGATCCAGAACAACCTCGACCCGCGCGTGGCACAACACCCGCACGAGTTGATCATCTATGGAGGCAATGGCGCCATCTTCCAGAACTGGGCACAGTATCGTCTGACGATGAAGTACCTCTCCGAGATGACCGACGAGCAGACCCTCGTGATGTACTCTGGCCATCCCTTCGGCCTCTTCCCGTCACACAAGCGCGCACCGAGAGTGGTCGTCACCAACGGTATGGTCATCCCCAACTACTCCAAGCCCGACGACTGGGAGCGCATGAACGCCCTCGGCGTGAGCCAGTACGGACAGATGACGGCTGGTTCCTATATGTATATCGGCCCGCAGGGCATCGTCCACGGCACGACGATCACGGTCCTCAATGCCGCCCGTCGTGTGATGCACGATCCCGCCCGTGGTGCCAAGAACCCCATCCCCCTCTTCGTCTCCTCTGGCCTCGGTGGCATGAGCGGTGCTCAGCCCAAGGCTGGCAACATCGCCAAGGTGGTCAGCGTCGTAGCCGACATCAATCCGCTCGCTGCCGAGAAGCGTCACGAGCAGGGTTGGGTCGATGAGCTCCACACCTCGCTCGACGAGTTGATTCCCGCCATCCGCGAGGCTGTGAGCACCAAGACGGTGAAGTCAATGGCCTACGTCGGCAATGTCGTCGATCTTTGGGAGCGCTTGGCTGAGGAGGATATCGAGGTCAATCTCGGTTCCGACCAGACCTCTCTCCACAATCCGTGGGCCGGTGGCTACTATCCCGTGGGTCTCACCCTGGAGGAGAGCAAGCGCATGATGGCCGAGGATCCGAAGGAGTTTAAGGCTCGTGTCGAGGAGTCTCTGCGCCGCCAGGTGGCTGCCATCAACAAGCTGACCGCCCGTGGCATGTACTTCTTCGACTATGGCAACGCCTTCCTCCTGCAGAGCTCACGCGCCGGTGCCGACATCATGGCTGCCGACGGTCACGGCTTCCGCTATCCGTCCTACGTCCAGGATATCATGGGTCCGATGTTCTTCGACTACGGCTTCGGTCCGTTCCGCTGGGTCTGCACCTCTTGCGATCCCGCCGACCTGGCACTGACCGACAAGATTGCCGAGGAGATCATGATGGACGAGCGCAGCCATGCCACCCCCGACATCCAGCATCAGCTCGACGACAACATCCACTGGATCCGCGAGGCAGGTCCCAACCACCTCGTCGTCGGTTCACAGGCCCGCATCCTCTATGCCGACTGTGAGGGCCGTACCCGCATCGCGCTGGCCTTCAACGAGGCCGTCAAGGATGGCCGCCTCAAGGCACCCGTCGTTCTGGGTCGTGACCACCACGATGTCTCCGGTACCGACTCTCCCTTCCGCGAGACCTCCAATATCTACGATGGTTCTCAGTTCTGCGCCGACATGGCCGTACAGAACGTCATCGGCGACTCCTTCCGTGGCGCTACGTGGGTGAGCATCCACAACGGTGGCGGTGTAGGCTGGGGCGAGGTCATCAACGGTGGCTTCGGTATGGTAGTCGATGGCTCCGAGGAGAGCAGCCGCAACATCCGCGAGATGCTCTTCTGGGATGTTAACAACGGTATCTCCCGCCGTGCATGGGCCCGCAACAAGGGATCCATGGATGCCATCCAGCGTGAGATGGACCGCACGCCCGACTTCCGCATGACCATGCCGAACCTCGTCGACGACAACATCATCGACGCTGCGTTCTAACATATTGTCTGGGGGCTGCAACAGGCTCCCAGTCAACCTGTTGCGCGATATGTTTTCAAGCAACGATAAAATCAAAACATCAACCCATCGGGCCTTCACGGGCCTGACAACACTTTAAGAAAGAAAAGAAGCAATGGAACGTAAAATCCATTATATCAGCGCAGAACATCTGACGCTCGATACCGTCCGCGCCATCATCCGCGAGGGCTATGAGCTGCGTCTCTCCGACGACGCCAAGGCACGCATCATCCGCTGCCGTGAGTATTTGGACAAGAAGATTGCCACCGCCGAGGCACCCATCTACGGTGTGACGACAGGTTTCGGCTCCCTCTGCAAGGTGAGCATCGACGAGGACAAGCTGTCCCAGTTGCAGATCAACCTCATGATGAGCCACGCCTGTGGCGAGGGCGACCGCGTGCCGACGGATGTGGTCCGTCTGATGATCTTCTTCAAGATCCAGTCGCTCTCCTACGGCTACAGCGGCATCAAGCTCGACACCGTGGAGCGTCTCATCGAGTTCTTCAACCACGGCGTGTGCCCCGTTGTCTATCAGCAGGGTAGCGTGGGCGCCTCTGGCGACCTCGTGCCGCTGGCTCACCTCTGTCTGCCGCTCGTCGGCCTCGGCCATGTAGAGTATGAGGGCAAGATCATCACGGGTGAGGAGCTCAACGAGAAGATGGGATGGAAGCCCATCCACCTCGCCTCCAAGGAGGGTCTCGCCCTCCTCAACGGTACGCAGAACATGCTCGCCTTCTTCGCCTGGAGCGTCCTGAAGGCACAGGATCTGTCGAAGTGGGCCGACCTCATCGCCACGATGTCTCTCGATGCCTTCGACGGCAGAATCGAGCCGTTCCTGCATCCTGTCCACGCCGTGCGCCCCCATCGCGGCCAGATGGAGACGGCAGACCATATCTACGAGTTGCTCCAGGGTTCTGAGCTGATCAAACAGCACAAGACCCATGTGCAGGATCCCTACTCCTTCCGCTGCATCCCGCAGGTGCATGGTGCGTTCAAGGATACACTCCATTATGTGGAGGAGGTCTGCACGACCGAGATGAACTCCGCCACCGACAACCCCACCGTGGTGCCCGAGGAGGATATGATCATCTCTGCCGGCAACTTCCACGGTGAGCCCATCGCCCTTCCGATGGATTTCCTGGCCATCGCCCTCAACGAGTTGGGCAGCATCTCCGAGCGCCGCATCTACAAGCTGGGTGACGAGCAGCGCGGTCTTCCCTCCATGCTCGTTGCCAAGCCGGGTGTGAACAGCGGATTCATGATCACCCAGTATGCTGCCGCCTCGATCGTCAGCCAGAGCAAGATGCTCTGCATGCCCAACTCTGCCGATAGCATCCCCACCTGCCAGGGTCAGGAGGACCACGTCTCCATGGGTGCCAACGCCGCCACGAAACTCTATCGTGTGGCCGAGAACACGGAGCGCGTCCTTGCCTTGGAGCTCTTCAACGCCGCACAGGCCCTCGACTTCCGCCGTCCGCTGAAGTCCTCGCCCGCGGTAGAGAAGTTGCACGCAGAGTACCGCAAGATCGTCCCGTTCATCGAGATCGACCGCGTGATGTACCCGCTCATCGCCAAGAGCATCGACTTCATCGCCAAGAATCAATTCTAAACGTTTTATCCCCATCGATCGTTAGGCGCGGCCTCATGATCGATAGAGAAACTAAAACGATAAAAAAGTAAGATCCGTGCGGGGGACGGCAAGGGTGTCCATGACGGGCGCGCTTGCTCTCCCCCGCACTTTTTTTATTGGTATCATCATTATTTATATTATACGAAGACAATGAGAACGATATACACCAACATCGCCCAACTCTGTGGTATCACCCACGGAGAGCTGCGCAAGGCGGGACAGGAGATGGCCCGCGTAGAGACGATGACGGACGCATGGCTCGCCGTCGAGGACGACAAAATCTTGGATTTCGGCACAGGAAGCGTGCCTGCGGAGCTGACGCAGGGCGCAAAGGTCATCGACACTAAGGGCGCCTTCGTCATGCCGCGCTTCTGCGACAGCCATACCCACCTGGTCTGGGCAGGCAGCCGTGAGCAGGAGTTTGAAGACAAACTCCAGGGATTGTCCTACGCTGAGATTGCCGCCCGCGGCGGTGGCATCCTCAATTCTGCCGACCGTCTCCACGAGACGAGCGAGGAGGACCTTTTCGAGCAGACCATGCGCCGTGCCGAGGAAATCTGGCAGAAAGGCACAGGATGCGTGGAAATCAAGTCTGGCTACGGACTGACGACCGAGGATGAGTTGAAGATCCTGCGTGTCGCCCAGCGCGTAAAGGCCCATTCGCCACTCCGCATCGTGACCACCTTCCTCGGTGCCCATGCCGTCGGCCGAGCCTACAAGGGACGCCAGTCAGAATATGTCGATCTCGTCATCAACGAGATGATGCCCCGTGTGGCTGCCGAGGGACTGGCCGACTTTGTGGACGTGTTCTGCGACGAGGGTTTCTTCACGCCAGAGGAGACCGACCGCATCCTCGAGGCTGGCGAGAAATATGGCATGAAGGGTAAGATTCATGCCGACGAGCTGGCCTTCTCGGGTGGATCCCGTGTTGCCATCGCTCATGGTGCACTCTCTGCCGACCACTTGGAGGCACTCCCCGAGGAGGGCATAGAGCAGTTCCGTGGTGCCGTCACCATGCCCACTGGTCTACCGGGTACGTCCTTCTTCCTTAATATGCGGTTTGCCCCGGCCCGTGGCTTCATCGACGCTGGCCTGCCCATCGCTCTCGCCTCCGACTACAACCCAGGCTCCACGCCGTCGGGCGATATGAAGTTTGTCTGGTCCCTGGCCTGCACGAAGATGCGTCTCACGCCCGAAGAGGCTTTCAACGCCATCACCCTCAACTCCGCCGCCGCCATGGGCTTGTCCGCGGAGTATGGCAGTGTGGAGCGTGGCAAGCACGCCTCCCTCCTCTTCCTCCGCGACGTTCCCTCGTTGGCATGGCTTCCGTACCAATACACCACGCCGCTGCGCCACGCTACGTTTTAAGACCAAGCGCTTCAACGTCCGCAAAGAGGCCACACACCGTTGCACATAGCAGGGTAGTGGAGACTTTATACGATAGACAAAGCCACATTCGCAAGGGAGAAACCCGTTGGAATGTGGCTTTTTGCATCCCCATCGGGATGCTGCAAAACACTAATCAAACACAAAAAAGCTTGTGTGAGGAATGGCTGGCGACCGTGAAGGCAGAAGCTATGGACAGCATCTTCATCTTCTGCGGTAGCCTACCTCAGTATATCTTTGAAGGCGAGGTTGGCCAGCAGGGCTGTCGATTGACTGAGCATGCGGATAAACTCCTGGGCCGACGACTTCATATAGGAGTCGCGCAGCAGGTGCACACAGCCGTCCATCTCGTTGCCCTCCGCATCGATAGGGATAGCCTTCATACCTGGCTGGGTGAGCGTGGTGGATTCCGAGAGGATGGAGACAAGCGAACTGCGGCTCAGCAAGTCAAAGATGATATTGACATTGTTGACCTCCACCATGATTTTGAAGTTGTTGTCACGCCCCTCCAGCAGGTGCTCGAAGGCGTTGCGCGCCTGCAAGCCCTTGTAGGGCAGAATGAGATCATAGCGTTCAAGGTCAGCGAGGGTGACGCTCTGCTGCCTTGCCAGCGGGTGGTGATCATTGACGATGGCTGCCAGACGATTGCTAAAAATCGCCCTGCTGTCTATCACCTTGTCCCGTTTCAGCGGCTTGAAGGCCAGCACAAGGTCCAGTTCACGCTTTTTCAGTCCGTCCATCAGTTCCTGCATGGAACGATAGACGATGTTGAGCCTGACGTGGGGGTAGGCATGGATGAACGCGATGAGCGTCTCGGCCATGATGTTGCTGAAGGAGAATGTCACTCCGATGTTGAGTTCTCCAGCCAGCATCTCGCGCAGGTCGTTCATGTGGTCCGCACAAGCCCCGGCCGCATTGACCGTCTTTTGGGCGTAGGGCAACAGTTCTTTTCCCGCCTCCGTGAGATACACCTCGTGGGAATTGCGCTCAAAGAGCGGCATTCCTATCTCCTGCTCCAGATGGGAAATCTGCTGCGATAGGGTACTCTGCGTGACGTAGAGCTTCCGCGACGCCTTGGAGAAATTGAGCGTTTCGGCCACCTGGAGAAAATATTTCAATTGTCTGATTTCCATTCTTATCGGTCTAAATCCGTTTGCAAAGATACTACAAGAGTTTCTATTCGTGCGTATCGCGGGCATGATTTTTCTCCTTTCTTGTCCTTCTGTGTGCACCCTGTCTCACTCCTACGGCATGGGGCGTGACAAACTCTCCGTTGCGCTTTTTCCGTTCCACGAGCATGGCGAGCAACTTCCGCTTGCGTGTATCCTCGATGAAACGGCGGAAAAAGAGATTGGGCACAGCCACGCCGAGGGCGATGCAGATGATGGCCAGCGAAGCTTTGATGGCATTGTTCATACCCACCGTGACTTCACCGACGACACCGTGCATCTCGATGAAAGCGAAGAGGGCGCGATACATCAGCACACCCGGAATCATCGGGATGACACTCGGGATGGTGATACACTGATGGGGCACATGGAACCAGTGGCGCGCCTTGATGACAGCGATGCTTACCGCCGTGGCTCCCGCCAGCGACCCGATGGTCAGTCCCATGTCCAGGCCGAGGTTGCCATTGCTCGGACCGAGGTTGATAAAGTTGCGCACACACACGGCGATGATACCACCCACGGCCACGACGGGCAGCAGGCGTCGCGGGATGTTGAAGATGGTGGAGAATCCCATGGCCGACACGGCGGCGGCAATGGCATACTCCCAATACTCATGATGGGGCGTCATGGTGAGCGTCTTGGCAAAATTGTCGATGCCGCAGACCTTGATGGCAAAGGCGATGCCGAAAGCCATGGCCAGCACCATGAGCAACGTATTGACGGCACGGATGAATCCGGTCTCGATATAGCCGTCGAGCATGTCGCTCACAAAGTTGATGAGCGGCACACCAGGTACGATGAATAGCGCGCACGCCATCAGTGGGTGCCATGGCGTAGTGGAGATCATCCACGACGGCATGCCCGCCATCATCGCTGGATCAGTAGAAAGGAGTGCTGTCGCCCAAGCCAGCAGCGTGGCCACGAAGGCCGAGATGCCGATAGCGACGTAGTTGTTGCAACCCATCGTGGGGAGAAACATCCGCAGGCGGAAACCCAGGATGGCCGCCAGGGAGCAATAAAAGAATGCGGTCCAGTCGCAGCCAAACTGGATGCAGAAGCCACCGCAGGCAAAGCCGCCACCTATCGCCACCTGCCAGGGGGTGAAGCCACGTGGCGCATCGTGGATGTCGTCGAGGGCCTTCTCATACTGCACGAGCGAGAAGTCCTCGCGGATGGCCGTCCAGGTGAGGCGGCTCACTTTGGCGATGGTGGCCAGGCTGATGCCGTGACGCTCGCAGCGCTGAAACTTCGTAAACGAGTGGAGCTCATCGCTGTAGTTGACCATGAGCACGTTCCAGTTGACATAGAGGTGTATGTAGCGCTCGTCCAGTCCCAGGAAGGCCATCGCGCGCTTCATCGTCCGCAGGATGCGCGAGGTGTCGGCCGCACTCTCCATGAGCAGGCTTCCTGTGCGTAGCAGCAGGTCGAGCTTGTGGCAGAGTTCCGTTTCGGCCACTCCGCGCCGCCGCCTCGGCTCTTCTACTGCCGAGGGGCGCACTGAAGGGTTCTCTGTTTTGACGTTTCTCATTCGTTTATCCGAATACAAAGATCAGTATCTGAATCGTGACGATGCGCAGGAACATAGCGAAAGGATAGACCGTGGCGTAGCCCACGGCGGGCGCGTCAGCAGAGGTCTGCTCGCGGACGTAGGCCAAGGCTGCCGGATTGGTATGGGCACCAGCGAGCACACCGAGCATCGTGTAGTAGTTGATGTGGAAGACATAGCGGCCTATCAAACCACCAACCAGGATGGGCACCATCGTGATGGCGGCACCATAGGCAATCCACTGCGCGCCCTCACCCGTGGCAAGGGTTTGTACAAAGGGCGCTCCCGTGCCCAGTCCGACACAAGCCAGGAAGATGCAGATACCCACCTCACGCAACATCAAGTTGGCCGAGATCGTATTATAGGTCACGAGGTTATATTTCGGGCCGAAGAAACCGATGAGGATGGCCACCACCAGCGGGCCGCCGGTGAGTCCCAATCGCAGGCTCTCATTGATACCGGGAAGGAAGAAGGGGATGTTGGCCACGATACAACCGAGCATGATACCAAGGAAAATAGGGATGAGGTTGGGCGCGTTGAGCCGCTTCATCTGGTTGCCAAGGAGTTTCTCCGTATGAGCAATAGCGAGCTCCGTACCCACCACCGTCACACGATCACCAAGCTGCAGTTTCAGATGCGGGGTAGCGATGAGGTCCACACCGTTGCGGTTCACTCGCGTGATGTTCGTGCCAAGGCTCGTGCGGATACCCATCTGGCCGATGCTCTTGCCGTTGACACCCGGCTTCGTCACAAGGATGCGACGCGTGATCAGATCCTTGCCAAAGGTCTCGGGCGCCACCTCTACCTTTTCGCCGACAAGGGCCACGATGGCCTCCACGGCCGTAGGATGGGCCACCACCTGGAGCAGGTCGCCCTCGTTGACTACCGTCGCCCCGTTGACTACTTCACTCTTGCCACTGCCGTCGCTATGGATGATACGCGAGATCATGAAGTCGCGTTTCAGCACTTCGTGGATCTGGCGCACCGTGTCGCCAGCCACCATTTTGTTGGTCAGGCGCACGGAGAACGTATGGAGCGTCATCTCCTTCAAGTGGCCTGCGCCCATTTTGGCAGCGTCCTCCTCATGGTGTCTATCGATGCGCAGGGCATAGCGGAGGATGACAAATGAGAGGATCACACCCAGCACACCCACAGGGTAGGCGATGGCATAGCCTGTGGCGATGGATGGGGCGTCAATGTGGCGCAGATCGCTGAACGCCTGCTGTGCCGCACCCAGTCCCGGGGTATTGGTCACGGCACCCGAGAGGATGCCGACGAGGGTCGTAGCGGATGTGCCAGAGAAGGAATAGACCACAAGGGTTGTCACAATACTCAATGCCACAACTACAATACTGAGGATATTGAGACTCTTGCCACCTCCACGGAAGGAGGAGAAGAAGCCCGGGCCCACCTCAAGGCCGATGGAATAGACGAAGAGTATCAAACCAAACTCCTTGAGGAAGTGGAGCAGATGCTCGTCGATGGTGATGGGAAGGTTGCCCATCAGCAGACCGATAAACAACACCCAGGCCAGCCCGAGCGAAACTCCGCGCACCCGAACCTTGCCCAAACACAGGCCGAGCGTGATCACCAGGGCCAGAATCATCACTGAGTGGGCCACGCCTCCTCCCCACAACTCGGGGAATCCGTAAAACAACTTTTCAAGTATTTCCATTTGTACTTTCTTATTTTGATTAATTTTCTCTGCCTTGTCGCAACGCCACACCTGTCTGAAGTGGCATCCGCGATTTTCGATTGCAAAGGTATAGACAATGACGAAAGCCGCAGATCATCGGCATTTAAAAAGCGCAAATGCAGCTATAAGCATTTTCGATAAAGTAATTTCTGCTTGTTTCCTTTCCATTTTACCATTATATATCAATAGGTTACACGCTGATTATACACCGTCTTACTTTAATTTTTACCACCCCATATTCCTACTGACTTTCACCCACACATCAGCCATCGCATTCTAAAAAACTGATAGCCGCATACGGATTTACTTTCTTTACTTGCAAATTCTTGATTCAAAAATCGAATGGAAAAGGGTAGATTGGATGGTAAAAACGCAAAGAGGGGCACCACGATGGGTGCCCCGATAAATTTGATACATATATATTGTGTCCAGTAAGTAGAGCCCGCAGTCGCTGCGGGTGTGCCGTTCCGCTACGGCAACTAATCGTGTTTCATATATTAATGAGGAGAAAAGGGGAAAAGTAACCCCTGTTTTGAGAAAAAAATCAAAAAAAGTTTGTTTAGATTTGGTTATGCGATTTTGTTTTCTACGGTTTTATCTTGAATACCAGCAGTTTAACGGATCTTTTTCGTAAGTTCTCTTTTTTATTTCGTAGATGCTTTTTTCTGCGCTTTTTGTTCGTGAAGCTATCAGTTTGGGTCATGAGCAAGGGGGTAGGGGATAGATGCAAAACGGTGGGAGACGAATCCGACTTCACAGCCGACATTCGTCATCCCACCGATGGAATAAAATTCATAAAGGGAAACAGCTTACGAGATTTTCACAAACCTCAGTAAGCGTAAAAACCCCAAACGAAGTTATACTTCCAAGGTTGTTTCCTTGAAGTCAGAATGATGAGAAACCGATCGTAGCCCCGTTGGGAACAGGGCAAGTCTTTTGATAATACTGGAATCCAAACAACAGGCAACGATGCATGCGCTGTCCATTTCACCTACTTCGCCGACTGCGCTTTGATTTCCAAAGACCTTCCAAAACATCGAGAACTGACTTCTCCGGTTCAACTGGAATTGATAGTATGGTAAACTCTTTTACCATAAGGCTGGCTCTAAAATCAGACCGATAGACCTTTCACCCTCAATGGTTTCGAAAGTCCCCGAACTAATTGTTAGAACCAGCCTTAACAAGCATTGGTTACTTGATATATACTTTCTTGACACTTCCGTCAGCATGACGGATCATATATATGTTGCCCTTGCAAGGAGCCTCGACCTTCTGGCCGCCGAGCGTATAGAACGTTGCGCCCTCGCTCATCAGCCTCTGGATGGAACCGATGCTGTTAGCCTCTGCCGCAGCCTTGGCATCAGCGAGCAGCTGCTCGATAGCAGTCTTGATAGTCTCCAGGTCGATGGTGCTATTCTCGTCGAGTTCCACGGCCTCATACAGAGCCTTCAGCTCATCCTTCTTCTTGTTGATGTCATACTGGATGCTGGACTCCACACCGACAAACTGTGCGGCTACGATGGCGTAGTCCTTCTCGATAGTGGCCTTCACCTCGTCGAGGCGAGTCTGTACAGCGGCAATCTCGTCGCTCAGGCGCACATAGGCAGCCTCATTGGCTACGAGCTTCGCATCGGCGACCTTTGCATCAGCGAGAAGCTGCTCGACAGCAGCCTTGATGGCCTCCAAGTCGATGGTGCTGTTCTCGTCGAGCTTCACGGCTTCATACTGAGCCTGCAGCTCTGCCTTCTTCTGGTCGATATCGCCCTGGATAGCGGCCTCAGTATCAACAAACTGTGCGGCTACATTGGCATAGTCCTTCTCGATGATGGACTTCACCTCGTCAAAACGAGCCTGTACAGCAGCAATCTCCTCTGTCAAACGCACATAGGCGCCCTCATTGGCTACGAGCTTCGCATTGGCGACCTTTGCATCAGCGAGGAGCTGCTCGACAGCAGCCTTGATGGCCTCCAGGTCGATGGTGCTATTCTCGTCGAGCGACACGGCCTCATACTGAGCCTGCAGCTCTGCCTTCTTCTGGTCGATATCACCCTGGATAGCGGCCTCAGTATCAACAAACTGTGCGGCTACATTGGCATAGTCCTTCTCGATGGTGGCCTTCACCTCGTCAAAACGAGCCTGCACAGCAGCGACCTCCTCGGTCAAACGGACATAAGCGGCCTCGTTAGCCAGTTTCTTCAGATGCTCTGCCTGGGCGGCAGCAGCTTCCTCCAAATATTTGGCGATGGCCTCATTGACACCCTTCACGGCCTCGGCGTCCAGCGTAGAAGTTTCCGTGAGCGCACAGTCGGCGTTCTTGGCATCAAGGTCTGACTGGATGGCATTGATCAAGCTCTGAATGGTCTCCACCGTCTCAGCGTAGTTTCCGGCCACATCCGGGCACTCCTCGGCCACCTTTGCCTTGGCGTCGTCGAGGGCCTTCTGCAGGGCAGCCACTTCCTCGGTAAGGCGCGCATAAGCAGCCTCGTTGATGGGCTTAAGACTCGTCACAGCGATATGGGCGTCCGTGATGTCGAGTGAGTACTCCGTCGTCTCATTGGCAGCAAGTACATTGGAGAACACGATGGCAGAGGTCTCGTCCGTCGCAAAGTCCGGGTCGGCCACGACATTGAACGAGAAGATCACACCATCGCCATCCTTGTAAGGCTGAATCTTGTCGATAGGCAAAGAAGAGAGTGCGACGCGCACGATGCCATTCTTCTCTCCGGAAGAGATGGCGAAATTGCTTGACAAGCGCTCACTATACTGGAAATTCATTTTCCCGTTGCTCTTCTTCTCGATATGCAATCCCTCAGGCAGCGTGATGTCGGCCTGAAGACCGCAGAAATAAATATCGTTCTTCAGCACAACGTCCACCTTGTGGGTGCCACCAGGCTTGATGGAGAACGCCTGCTCACCAGTGCTAAGGCTTCCCGCCATCGGCGTGATAGCCTGATAGGTTGGGCAGTCGATAAGCACCTTCTTGCCCTGGCGGTTGCCTCCACTGCAAGTGGAGAACCAGATCTGTGCATTATCGGCAGCAGAGAAGGTGGATTTTGCTCGAATCTGGAACGTGCCCAAAGCACCCTCAGATCCCTCTATAGGAGTGAAGTCCTTGGTGAGGAGGGCGATGCGCCACTTCATATCAGGCTGCTGGATCATCGTGGCGATAAAGCACTCACGGTCTATGCGGTCTTCGTTGATTTTGAAGCTACCCGGCACTATCTCGACATTCGGGGAAGTGAAGTCCATATCAAACTGCATCGCATAGATCACCTCGTCATTGACGAGGTTCACAGTGATCTCTTTCGTCTCGCCCGGCTTGATGGCAATGGGACCACCGTCGTTGAGCACAAGTCGGTTGCCAGCAAGGACAGAGAGCGTCCCGCTTATGGCCAAGACCATCATCAAGGCCATTCTTTTGAAACTTGTTGTAATCTTAAACATAACTATTTACGTTTAGAAGATGTATGTTGTCGTTGTTGTTATCAAAAATAGGCGCGGCTGTCACATACGTGGCAACCACGCCCTCGTAATTGAGAAAAAATTACCGATGTATATGATTATTTACCAGTAACCTTCTGGGTCTTGCCGTTGGCGTTGCGGACAATGTTGATGCCCTGCTTCACCTTATCCAGCAACTGACCGCCCACGGTATAGATCTTCTGCTTCAGGCTGCCCTCAGTCTCCATGCCGTTGATGCCGGTCGCATCGTTGCCCGTGATCGTCGTCTCACGGCCATTGGCCTCGGCAAAGATAACATTGTCGAGCGCCACCTTGTCGATGCTGCCGCCCTGCACGTCGAGGTAGAGGATGGCGGAGCCATTGGTGAAGCTGTTGTTCTCTATCGTAGAGATGACCACGCGGTGTACGCCGTCGATGTCCTTGGAGTAGAGTGCGTGGCCGTTGGCACGGTTGCCCACACTCTCACCCACCACCGTCATGCCTGCGGGCAGAACGATGTCCATCTGGCAAGCCACATAGTCCTTGCGGTTTTCGAGGTTGATAGCGATGCGCTGTACGCCGTTGTTGTCTTCTGCCGAGACGGTGAGGTTCTCGGATCCCACCATCGGAGCGTTCAGACTGCCACCCAGCGACGGCCAGAGACCATTGGTCACCTTGGCTGCAATGAGGGTCACGTCAGCGATGGAGATCTTGCCGTCGCGGTTGACGTCAGCTGCGGCAAATACCTTGCCACCCTCCAGGGTCTCCGGATCGAGCAAAGCGTTGAGCACGGCGAGGTAGTCGTCGGTCAGGACAACGCCGTCCTCGGTGACGTCGCCGAGCACATACGTGTTCTCCTCGACGGAAGCTCTGAGAGCGTTCATAGAATCGACCAACGACTGAGACGTAGCAGCGACCAGCTTCACACCATACTCCTCGTCCTTCGAATAGTTGATCTCCTTTTGCCAAGCCTCGCTACCATCAGGATTCAGCCATGCATTTCCGTTGATGTCCTTCGTGGGAAGAATACGGTAAATGTCAACGAAGTTGAGATAATTGTCGAAGTTTTGACAAGCGAGCTTCAAGTTATCAAACTGTTCGCGCAGCGCACCGTCCTCGTCATAGATGTTTGTTCCAGACTTATAGAACGAATTCTCCATGGCGCTGCGAGCACCCCACACATTGCCCTGATACACTTGCTTTGTCTCATTCCAAGCTCCAAACACCTCTGCCATTGCAAGCTTCGCATAGGCCTCGTAAAGGCTACCGTCCTTGTACGACTCCACCTGGCTATCGGTCAGAATGGCCGACACAGGGCCTTCCTCCAGCGTCTTGGCAGCCTGCTCAAGGACGTCGCTGACCTCCTCGGCCTTCTCACTGGCCACATTGAAGAATAGCTTCTCGTAGTTCTCCATGTAGGACTTGCCGCGCTCAAACTCGAACACCTCATTCCCTACCTGTTGCCAAGATGACATTTCAAGCACTGTGGAGGCATGCTGGTAAGACGCTATCAGCTCCTTCACCCTGGTCTGCTCAGCCACCAGAGCGTCATAGGCATTCTGAAGGTTCTCCATTGCCTTGGCGTGGGCAACATAGGGTTTGTTGGCCTCGATGATATCCATGCAGGTAGCACCCATGCGGTCTATCAACACATTGAGGAGGTGGATGACCTTCGTCTTATAGGTCACGATCTCGTCGCCATAAGAGGTGATGAGGTTTTTCACGCCATCGAGTTCCTCGCGGCAAGCGTCCAATGCAGACTTGTACTCCACCTTCACGGGCGTATATACTCCGTCGTAGGTAATGTTGACAGCACTGTATCCCGACTCGGCCTGCGATACCAGCATCTCCAAACTGTTGGCTACGCCCTCGATCAACTCGGCATTCACGAGCTTGATGAGACCCATGCGAGCCTGCGCCACCTTCTTCTCCAATGCCAGCAAGCCAGCGTCTTTCTTCGCCTCTGCCAGGGTAGCGTTTTCGTCAAACTCCTTAAGCAGATCGTCAAGTTCCTTGGCGAGGTTCTTGCAATGCTCGTCATAGTATGCCTTGACCTCGTCAGCCGCCGTTCCCGTGAGGTTGTCCAAAGCCTCGCGCTTCTGGGTCTCGATGGCAACAATGTCGGCCTTGATCGCATCGACCTCGGCCTGGTTGGCCGCGTTGTAGATACCATCGATGCTGAGGATCTTGATGCTGTGGCAGTCGTACCACTGCTTGTCCTCGCCGATAGTCAGACCATAGATGCGCTTGCTCATCTCCTGCGAAGCGTTCTGGCGTGTGAGGTCAGCCTGCCAACGCTTCACCTGATTAAATGCTGAAGCGATGTTGGCCTCTATGCGGCTGCTTGCCACATTGAATGCGCCATAATACTCCTGCGCAGCCTTGATGCGCTCCGTGACGGTATTGTAGTCGATGGTCAACTGGTCGAAGTTCTTGATATTGGCATCGTATGCGTCAGCCTTGGCCTTGGCGCTGGTATAGACAGCACCTGCCTCTGCGTAGAACGCATCGATATAGCGCTGCAGGTCAGCGATCTTGCCCGTGAACGTGCCATCGGCAGCCTTGGCGGCCAATTCCGTGGCCGGAGTGAGGTATTTGGCGACGCAGTCCTTGTAAGACTTGAAATCGTCATCCTTGCCCTCATAGGCGAAGCCTTCCAGGGCGGCAAGCCACTTCTCGTTGTCGGCCTTGGCACCAGCGTAGCGGTCGTCGCCCTCTGTCAGCGTACCGTCCACACCGACATAGACACCCTCGTAGAGGGCCTTCCACTCGTTCTGTGCAGCCTGCTCCAGGTCGGCGACGAGCAGGTTGGGCACCATGCCAAAGAAGTTCCAGTCGTTATCGAGGTTGCTCACGAGCAACTGCGACTTCTTGTAGTCGTCGGCACTGACTCTGTCATAGAACTCCTGCACGTTCGCAAAGGCGTTGTCGCGCACGTTCTTGTCGTAGGAAGCCACCTTCTCCTTGGCAGGAGCGAGCTGGTTGTCGTTGAGGTTGGCCAGCATCTCCTCCAACTTGGCTCTCACAGCCGTATTGACTGCCAAGTCGAGATCCTTCTTGTAAGCCTCGATCTGATCCGTGTACTCCATAGCCTTCGCAGCTTTGGTCTCGCCGATATCCCAAAGGTCGGGCGACGTGGTCTTCGCATAGGTGTCAGCAGCATCGTCCTTCAAGTCCTTGATGAGGGCGGCATACTTATAGATGTTCTCCTGGGCAGCGATGATGCTCTCCACATTGACCAGTTCCTTGAGCTCCTCGGTAGAAATATTCTGGTAGCCAGCAATCTGGGCCGTACCCTCACCATACTTGTTCTCCGTCTCCTGCACCTTCTCACAGAAGGTATTGTAACGGGTGAGGTTGTCTCCAGCGATGGCAGCGTTGTATTCGCTATTGCCCTCAATGAAGGCCTTCAAACCGCCGAGCTCGGTCTCGATGCGACGGTAAGCCTTGCTGACATCCGAGTTGTTGGTGGTGGTCAGACCCTCGGCATAGTACTTCACCACCAGCGCCTTCTGCTCCTTGATGCGCTTCAGGAGATCGCCGAGCTGACTGAGATAGGGCTTCAGCGTCTCAGGACGAAGATCGGAAGCGTTGAACAAACCGTTCACCTCGTCCCAAAGGGTCTGGCACTTGTTACCTTCGTCCACCTGAGTATAATAGTTGGTCTTGTCATTATAAGCCTGCTTGGGAAGCATCTTGAGCACGTTGGAAAGATCCGTCATGCGTCTGACAATCTCCGTATTGAGCACTGGCTCATACTTATATGTGTAGCTATTATACTTTAAAGTTCCTGTCCAGGCTTTACCTGCCTTGTAGGCATCCTCGATGGCCTGCTTTATAGCCTCGCGCTCCTTGAAGTGCACGCCGTCGGGATAGGCGAGCAGTCCGCGGTAATAGTCTGCGTTGGTACCATCCGTCTTTTGGTTGATACGCGTCCTCACCGCATCGAAAGCACTGACGAAGCCATAGTGCGTGGAATAGTCTTCTCTCGCGTAATAGCCAGAGCCATAGGTATAGTTCCAAATATCTATCTTCTGTCCGTCAAAGTTTTCCTTCAGCTTCTGGTAGGCATTATAGTTGGCCGTAGAGTCGGTGGCCATTGCCTTGAGCGCATTGGCCTCCAGCTGCAAGTCGCTGAGACGACTGGTGATGCCCTTGACGACATGGCCCTCGGCATCATAGCTATCCTTGCATGATTCCTGAAGGATCTCCTTGGCGCGCGCCGTAGCAGCCTCCGCCTTCAGTGCTTCGAGCTTGGTGGTCGTAGCCTGGATCTGTGGGTCGATGCTCTCGCCGGGGATAACAAATGCTTTCTTTGCCTCCGTCAGCGTACGGCTGACCAGCTCAGCACCCTTCGGGTAATAATAATACTGATTTCCGATGAAGTCGGTATATGCTTGGTTCTCCGCATTGACATGTGCTTTTT
>UMJD01026814.1_pt1 | contig 21837 bp, 21 predicted proteins | sample 1965951 | NCBI WGS metagenome assembly UMJD01 (sample SAMEA4836142, study PRJEB28245) | human gut metagenome | biome: gut microbiome; material: fecal sample | place: Denmark | collected 2008 | reverse complement strand
ACTAAAAATAGCAAGCTAAGGAACTTGCGAAACTTGAATCAATGTGAATATTATCAATACCTTCACGACATAGTAACCCTTTAATATAGGCAGGGTTAAACATAGGAAAGGTTGCGAAAGAAGAAAAAGTGTTTAATACTATTGTTTTCATTTTCTTTTAATTTTAGAGTTTAACATCTTATTTAAAATATACGATGCATTTTTGTTCCTACATATTCCTCGATTCATTTTATATGTATAATGAATAGGAGTGGTCAGTTCGATTTCAAAACAAAAATTGACATATTTATCTACACCATAAATGTTTTCTAATTTTGTAACACCTAAGTCGTGTGTGGCAATAATTGCCATTATTTGCTGACCAGAAAAATATTCTAATAATTCTATAGAACCTTTCAATTTGTCTTCCGAGTTCGTTCCTTTTAGAACTTCATCCAAAATCAACAAAGTATGAGGATTCTGCACACAATAGTCTATCGCGTTACTTAGTCTATCTATTTCAGCATTAAAATATGACTTGCCATTTGAAATGTCATCTTGCGTTCTCATACTTGTAAATAATTTCAAGTTTGGATTAAAACCAAACGAATCTGCACAAACTTTGCATCCTGCATTTCCCAATACAATATTTAAAGCAAGTGCTCTAAGAAACGTACTTTTCCCTGACATGTTGGCTCCTGTAATTATAGATATGACAGACTCTTCTTGGGTATAATCATTTCCTATAGCATTGTTGGATTTCATTAAAGGATGATATACGTCTACTCCTTTTAAACCGCTTTTCATAATAGAAGGGACAGTTGCTCTAGGGTGATTGAAATTGAATGTTGCTAAACTAATAAAGGCATCTAATTGCCCTATGTTTTCTAATAAGATTTGTAAATCAGCAATTGCAGACCTTTCCCATTTTACAAATTTGTTCAATACTAATAAATCTATCATGACTGTAGCGTTTGACAAAAACCATAATATGAAATTATTTCTAAAGTTCAGCAGTTCATTCATATTTATTGCTTTTCGGATATGTCTTGAATGAAATATATTTTTTTCTTGTATATCACATAGAATCTGACTTTTAAATATTTCTTTTCTATTCAATGAGATAATTGGCGAATAACTTTCACAAAGAGATATTAAAAATTTCAATTTTTGGATGACACGGTTTCCTTTATGAAAATAAAAGAGACTTATTGAGCCGTTAAAGAAAATAATTCCAGCCATAACTAATACAGGTATGGTAATGGATAGGCTTGCTAAGCAACAAATTAAAAGGAAAATAATGTTTACAACCGAAACTGACCATGAAAAAGCCAATAGTATTTTTAGAGGCAAAACATTGAGAGACGATGGCATTGTTTTTGTCAAGAGTTCTCTAAAAGGTGTCGATATATGTGAACACGAAATATGCTCTATCCGATAATCAGATAGTGCTTCTAATTCACGAACAGCGGCCTGTCGCATTAAAATTGTTTCTTTTCCTAAACCTGTATGCGATAGAACTTCTGATAGTTTGTTTGCTCCATCACAAGTTACAGTTCTATTAATACTTTGATACAATGAGTTCTTGCCAAATATGTCAATGTCATATGTAAAAGGATGTGTACTTGACATGTACTCTTTGCCGTCATGTCCAGTATATTGACCTCTAAGATTACATACTTCCCTCTCTATAACCTTATTAATGCGAACGAGTTTTTCTTTTTTGTTAATTTCGTTGTTATCTAGATACACCATAAAGAAGTATATCAGTAAGAAGCAGAAAGTACTGCCAATCATTATTACCGACTTCGTTTCAAACCACCAAATGCATAGGCACAATATAGCTATGGCAAAGAAAATTAATTTGCCACAAAAGAACATAGAACTTCTTTGTTCTGTTCGCTTTATATATACTTTATTCCTGCAAAGTTTGCTCTTGTAATATTCTAAAGGCTCTTTCATTTTGTAAAGAATTTTAATATTTGAAAAGAATATCCTGATATTAGTTCTATCATGAAATATTCATTTTTTGTGCAAAGATAGCAATTAAATTATAACGGTCGTTATAAAATTAGATATATTTTATTTGTTTATAGTATTTTTACATTTGCAAGGTCAAAAACTAATGTAACATCCATAGATATCTCTCATTAGAAATATTTGAGTATATACTAATCCAATCAGTATGGCAAAGTATTCTATTATTCCTTAAAAACTTTTATGTGATCGACATTATGTACGAACGTATTAATGAGCAAAGAGGCCTTGCCAGACATGCAGCATGGTGTATAATTTTACAAAATCTGAACTTGCTATTTCTGCTTCCTTGTAGTAGAGTGTGCGGATGGAATATAGGTGTTAGGTACAAAACACCTATATTTCCATCATGCCAGTTATCATTTGGAGAAATCGAGGTCTTTTTGATTGTTGATTGCGGAACTCTATAAAGTGCTTGGTGACATTGGTATAAGTTTTTATAGTGAATTGCGTTTATTCTTTCTTAGTTATCAGTTGGATATTCTCAAATTTTAGAACAAAATCTTTCCCTTATCAATAATAAGCACCATTTGATAGGCTCCAGAACTCTATTTTACGTATAGTGATAAATATCTCCTCAGATTAATATACTTAAATGTACTAGAATTTAAGAAGATCCTTTTTCCTTTGGGAAAGATTTTGCAATTTTTCGTCCAACAAATGATGGTTATTTATGTTTCAATATAAAAAACATGAATTATTACCAGAAATGTCACTTTCTTGCAATATGTGTCTGATATAATAATAGCAGTTCTGTTTGCCTTCTCCTGCGTATAGAGGCCATCTTGCGCCTTTGGTATCTGCAAAAGTCCAGATATTCTTGTCTGATGTCTCTTCTCCCTTGCTCTATCATGTGTAAGAGACGGCTCTTCGGAAATCTTTTGTTCCCTAATATTTTGTAGGGGCCGACATTGTAGGCAAGTACGGCAAGGAGTAATGAGTCCTTGCCATATTTACGAAACATGGCACATAACTTGGTGAGGTCTGAGCGCAACAGGGAGTCGGCTTGCTGATAAGTGAGATTATTCTTGAACTTCTCATGCGGCAATATCCGATGTCCCCATCCGATATAGGGATAGTTGCGCTTGATGTCGTGCCACCCCTCATAATACTTGATGCACCGCACGGCTCGTTCAAATGGTGGCAATGCGAAGATGCCCAAGTCTCTTTGGCTTGGGCTATCTGTTGTGGGTGTCTTGTTCTGTGCCATGATATTCTGGCACAGTAGCAAGAGCGTTAGGAGAATGTATGTCTTTATCTTTTTTATCATGGACGTTGTTTTTGTTTTGGGGATGTCATTGTTTTGTCACCTGGCATTCTTCTTGTTGAAAATCTCCGCTATCATGGCTTTCACGTCCTCGCCAACTTGCACGAAGTTCTTGTAGAGGATGCGCTCACGTTCATCACGGCTCTTGAAGGTGTAGAACTTGGGCAGTGGCATATACTCGCTTTCCTCCTTTTTGATGTCTGACATGTCGAAGTCGGTCTTACAATAGAACTTACTAGTCTTGAACTCGTCGCTTTCCTGTATGTTCATACTGCCATTCATGCCGGTCTTGGTTGCCACAAAGTCTCTTGCGGTCTGTCCGCAGATCCATCCTGTCGGCATATCCGAAATTTTGGAGGCAGGAACAAGACTGTCCATGTTCTCATTCAGATTGATGCTCGTCTTGTCTCTGTCGATGGTCACGCCTTTCTTCAGTTGCACCACCTTACCAAAGATGTCGGAGGAAAGCCATTCCAGTGTTTCCTTGCTTCGTGCCGAACCGCTCACCACATTGCCTACGGTGGTGATGATCTTCTGCATGCCTACCTTTCCATAGTCGGCTTCCAACTGTGGCAGTTCCTGGAATCCCAAGGCTACGCTCACCTTGTTGCTTCGGGCTGTACCTATCAGTCGGTCTATCTTATGGAAGTAAAGTGTTGGCAACTCGTCCACGATGATACTCACTGGGATGTTCTTGCCTTGTCCTGTGTTCACTCGTGTCACCAGTCGGTTGAGGATTAGGGCGTTCAATGCTCCGATGATGCTCTCCATCTCTGGGTCGTTGGCTATCAGCAGATAGCTTGGGTTCTTCGGGTCACTGACCTTCAGGTCGAAGTCATCACCGTCCTTATGAAATATCCAATAGCTTTCCTTGGTGGCAAGGCGAGAGGTATAGACACGCAGTGTACCTATCATACCTTCCAACTGCTCCATCGCCTTGTTCTTCAAAGCAGTTTGGAACGGTCCTAGCAATGGTGCCACCTCATTGTCAGTCTCCAACACATTGAAGATGGTCTGGTAACTTTCGTTCAAAAAACTGAGGATATGGGGCATATCGCTATACTTGCCCAACCAATAGGCTGGCTCCACTTCTTCTCCTGCATGGTTAAACACCTTGCCGGTTGGCTTCATCTGCATGGTCTTCGGATCAAGTACTTTCTCTGCTATCAGCATCTTGCCGTCCTTGTCGTATGGTTCCTTGCCATAGTTGATGAAGAAGTAGATACAGGCGGCGAGGAAGTTGACGGCTGAGGTCTGGAAGAACTGGTCGCTGCCGCCTCCGCCTTCTTTCTTGCCTTTTTGCAGTGATTCAAGCAGTGTCTCTGCGGTCTCACTTGCTGCAGCCAAGTTGTTGATATACTTCTGCTGTATCGGGTTTACTCGCTTGGAGTATTCCACATCCACAAAGTTGATGATGTTGAACTTGCAGCCTTCAGGCAGTTTGCCCAACTGTTGGTTCTTCTTATAGTGGTAGTACAGTTTGGTTGCTAAGGTCGGAAACTTGTAGTCGTAAACGACCATGGCAAAGCCTTTTGCACTGTGCTGACGGATGAACGGCTCGATAATAGAAAAAGTCTTACCGCTACCAGGAGTACCCACAACCCATGTACCTCGGAAAGGGTTCACAATATTCACCCATCCCTTGCGGAACTTACCCTTATAGTAGTAGCGCATAGGGATATTCACGCTGTACTTGTTGTATTCCTCCTTCTGGCACTGTTCAAAACTCTCGTTCTCAAAATTGAAACGGTCTTTCATCAGTCCTTCCTTCAAGAACTTCGAGATGTTGTCCAAGGCGATATGCACCAATACCGTTCCGATGATGGTTGTCACCATATAGAGAATGGTGTTCAATCTTAGGGTATAGAGACGAGTGTCCATCATATAGCCAAAGAGCCACACGGACAATACCAACAGCAGCACGCCACTCACCAAGGGGTACAGCACCTGCCTTCGAGCATCAAATTCCAAGTGTTTCTTGTTTCTCGTGCCTATACAGGTGATGCACACCAGCAAGAACGTCACCACCTTGCTATACACCAGGTTGCCGTCATGGTAGATGAACCACTGCTTGATGCGGTCGTGCAGGTCGCACACCACACCGCCAAAGCCGTCTATCACCCTTGGGTCTATGGCATACTCAAAGAACTCCATCAACACGGATATGTAGATGACCGCCCTGAATATCTTGTAAAATCCTTGTAACTCCTTGCTTTCTTCCATTGGATATGATTGCTATTTTAGAAAAATCGGATTGAATGAGTCGGCTGACAGCACATCGCTATAGTTCACTTTCAATGAGATGGTGCGACCGCTGATTTGGTTCTCCGTCATTTCGATGGTTAATTGCTTGTCATTCGGGAATGTCATCTTCCGAATGACTATCACATTGCGGTAGCCATAGCGGAAACGCTTGGTTTGCTCCAACGTGAAGACTGGATGCAACTCTACCATCTGTGAGTTGGTTGCCTTTGTGGTCTTCTTGTCCGTCAGCTTCAATCGTATTTGGTCTATGTCAAACGGTATGTCTGTCTTGTTCTCCACCGAGAAGTCCAGGAAGAAATAGTCGCCCGATGAATAGATGTTGTTCAGTCGCATCACCATTTTATGCGCTTTGGTCTTCACATTGTTCACATGGGCTTCCGAACTCCAAATCTCACGAGCATAACGAGCCATGTCCGTAGAGGACAATGTGACCGCAGGATTGTTATAGGCATTCTTCTCTATCTGTTGTATCTCCTTATCCGTCACTGCCTCTTGTAGTCTTGTGGTATAGAGCAGCGCATATTGTGTGCGGTATCGTTCCGTCACAATGGTCACGATGGCAAGCACTTCGCCATCTTCATGCATTCCCTCCTTGGGTTTCAAACGCACAGTATTGTTGATGGGTTGGTCTCCTGCTATCTTGTCGGTGGATATATCCACAAAGCGGATGGGCTCACTTGCCGTAATGACCGTGGTCACTTGCTCGTTCACGGTCAGCTGCTCCATCTCCTGGTAGGTGCAGGGCTGATAGGTCTCCGCACAGGTCTGTTGTGCCATCATCGGAGTGGCACTTATCGCACACATCATCAGTGCGCCAATGGTCTTCTTGATATTCATATGGGTGTAATGTTTACTTTGTCGTGTTTAATGTTTACTTGCTCTTGGTGTCTTTGCTGTTTATCAAGTACACAAAGGTGCCATATTTCAACTTTACCTTGTTCTTTTTGATAGCCTTGCCTATGGCATTGCTTGTTTTCTGATAGGCATTCTGCATGGTCTGCATGCCCCACTGCGAAAAACTGCTGCCAGTATTGGTGGTGTTCATATCCACATTGCCGGTCACGGCTCCGCTTGCCACATCCTTGCTGGTCTCTCTAAACTGGCTGCTTGGCACATACAAGCCTTCCATGCCGTCTGTGTCATAGAGTGACAGGTTGATTTTCACTATCTCGTCATCCACCAGCACACTTTTTACCGTGCCTTTCACTCGTTGCGAACTGAAACCGCTTATAATGGCATACAGGTATGCGCCTTTCTTCACTATCATCTCACCGATTTCTACATCATCGAGTAGTCGCAAGCGGACACGGCTTCCATCCACGGCTTTCACATTTTCGTCAATGATGGCCTTTATCAGTGTAGGCTCTTTCTCGTTAACTGCCAATGTGTTGAAGTAATCTGATGATGTCTTCACCTTTTTCACCACCTCACTTGGCTTGTCGTTCTCGTCCGCTTCCTTTCGGGCATTCTCATTCACTTTGATTTTGCCTTCAATGTTGATACCGCCTTTGGCTGTAGCTGTTGTTTCATCGGATGCTGTTGCTGAAGACGATGAGTTCCGTTGCGTGGCTTGCTGTCCTTTTAGTCTTGCTTCGGCAAGTGCCTTGTTCAGCTCTGCCAACGCCTCGTTCTCTCTTTGTCGCTCATGGACTTCTTGTGCTTCTCTCTGTTTTTCCAGTTCGGCTTGCCTCTTGGCTTCGGCATCCAACTGTTGCAGTTCGGCATCCGAATACTTGCTTTGGTATTCTTCTTTTTCTTGCTCATTGTCTCGGTCTATATTTTCCACGGCACTATGGTCTTCTATCTTGCCGTAGGCGTTTAACATGTTTTCATACTTGCCTCCAATACCATCACCGCCCTTGATATGGGCTTGTGGCAGGTTCGGATTCAGATATTCCGTGGTCTGCATATTGGCATCCTGCTTCTCCGCCACCTTGGTATCAAAGAGGTCGAAGATAAAGTAGGATGCACCGAGCAGTGGAAGATAGACAATCGCAGGTAGCATGTACTTGGGTTGTCTGAAATTGATTCTTTCTGTCAGCTTCATCGTTATTTGTCTTTATGAGGATGGCGTGCATCCTCATTGGTCCTTACTATGTTCTTTGCATTCCCCATATTCTGATGGCGAGCTTTTATCAGCGAGTCCTGTCTCTCCGTAGCGGGGCGTCGCTCTCCCTGATAGTGATAAGCTCTTGCCATGCGATAGATGTTGAAACTGAAACTCACACCTACAAAACCGAACACGATGACCAGGAACAGTGTCTTATGCAGGTCGGCAAACCTCTGTACCTTAGCTGCCGCCTTGTCTATCCTGCACATCTTGGCAAACTTCCTTCCGGCTCTCACGTCTCGCTCATAGCGTTCCTTGTATTTGGGGTCGTCCTTGTCGGGCATCTTCTCCCCAATGAGCATCTGCTTAAATCCTTTTGTGTTCATCGTTATTTCTTTTTTACCTTTTTACTTCTTTACCCTTTTACCTTCAATAGTTGCTCTTCGTCTTCTGGTCAATATCCTTGTTGAGCAAGGTTCGCCAGTTCACTATCAGCAATCCATGTGGGTTGTTGTCAGTTCTCGGCACTCGTTTCAACTGTCCTGCCGTCACCAGTTCACGGGTCAGCACATTGGTTCTACGCTCGATGCGCTGTCTGCCGTAGTAGTTGAACTCCATCTTCTCCTTGTTGAACTTGATACTGTCACAGAAGATGCTGAACACGGCACTCGTTCCCATGATGTTGGAGTAGAACCCCTTTTCTTTCAGCGTATTGTACTGCGCCAATCCTGTCTCATCCACCAGATACATGGCTTTCTCCATCGTGTATTTGATGTACTTGTCATCTGGTGCCAATGTGAAGAAATAATGATGGAACATCTCGATATGGCTCTTTGCTTCCACATCCAATGTCTCATCCATCGTCGTACGCTGCACCAAAATTGGCACGTTGCCGTCCAACACATAGATTTTGTTCTGTGCATCCACCACCATATTCTTCGCCGTCCAGATGCTACTGATACTTATCAGCACGCACCCAACCAGAAACAGGCTACAGATGATAGTCACCAACTTCACCTTATTCTCTAAATTCTTGATTACCATTGCTATAATGTTTTTTACCTTTTTCACTCTTTTACTTTTTTACCTTTATCAGTGCATCACATGGGCAAGTGTCCCCTGTGCCGACATTTTGGCTTGCTGTGCCACACCCTCACCGAAGTTTCTGGTAGAGAATGCGGTATCGCCCTCTGGTATCATCCATGCCGCAAGGTCTGGAACCAAATTCAGACACTTCAACGCAACGATACTTGCTGCCATCAGATACCCTGCCGAGAAGAACGAGTTCTGCAAATATGCCGCCATCGTCTGCTCACTGGCGGTGATAGCCGTCAGGTTCTCCACCTGTATGCAGAGCACGATATCGAAGAGCAATAGCACGTAGAAGCCCACGAAGTAGAGCATGGCTCCATAGAAATGCACGGTCAGATACCTTGTCAGCCACTTCGCCCAACTGCTTTCCCATTTCGGCAGTAGCGAGAACGCCCATTGTATCGGTCCAAATATCGTCAGCATTCCCAACAGTATCTGTTGACAATAGATGGTGCTCCACCAACCGATACGGAAAACGATCAATGCTATCAGCATTACTATCTTGTCGATGTTCACTACGGCTCCTGCAGTCAGTGAGGTAAACCACAGCTTGGCTGCGTCCTTTTCCATATTGGTCACTTCATCCACACCTGTCTGCTCCATGGTCGATTCCACCAGATTCGGGTCTGTTGTTCCCTTATGGGCAATGTCTGCCTGAGCTTGTACGTTGGTGTACATCGTGTCTCTGGTATAGATAAGCTGCTGAACTTCCGTAAACTTGTCCTCTATCTGTGTGGCTTCCGCCTCATAAAGGTCATGGGTATAACTTCCGATGGAGTTTGGAATGTAACTCAGGAAGTCCAATACGCACCAACTGCTACCACTATTTGTCATACCAGTATCGGCAGGTGGGTACCACCAACAGAGGATGATGCTTATCACCAATGGCTTGAATAGTTTCATCACATCCAGTGGCTCATGCTTCACCATCATCTTGTAAGCCATATTCGCTGCCACCACGATGGAGAAGAGGGCTGCGAGTGCCATACACATTTGGACGACCCACCAAAAAGGTCCGTTTGAGCCTGTAAAAGTAGCGTCGCACAGAAACTCGTTGGTCTGGAAAATCACGTCATCAATCTCTTCTTCCAAGATGTTGATACCGAAGTCGGATAATATGCTGCTGTTGTCTGCCATAACTCCTTATCTGTTTATTTTCAAATCATTGTCATCCTCATTCGAGCCGTTATTACTACCAGAAGATGTGTTGTTTCTCACTGCCATTCCTGCCTCTCGCCATTTGCTGGATGCACTGCTGATGATACTTCGTTTGTTGGCGGTCTGGTAGTTGCCGTTTGCTGTCAACAATTCCTTGGTCTTGCTGGCATTCGAAATCTGCACCAGTTGCTTCACAAGTGTCTCGTTCTGTTTTGCCACATCTGCATAAATCTGTAGGTACATCTTCTTACGCTTGGCATTGGGCATATAGGCATCCTTGGTGGCTTTGATGGCTGTCTCATAGACATGATAGCATTCTGTCCAGCGTTGCTTGTCACCGATGGATCCGCCTACAGGCAGGATGCGGTCGATGTTGCTCTTGAAGGCATTCATCTTGCTGTTAATTTTGCTTCCTTCCACTTTCCAGGCGAGGTCAATCTGACGGTCTGCCATATTCAACGCCTCAATCTCTGCTCTTTTGGTCAGGGCAGAGTCGATGGCTTCGGCATATTCCACTTGATTGTAAGCTCCGATTCCTGCCGTGGTACGAAAACCGAGTTTGTTCTTACTCGCAGCCGACTTCTTGTAACTGCTGTGCAGTAACTGATAGTACAATTCTGGTGACAGACTACCACTACCGATTTCCATCACCGTTATCTGGTTCTTTTTCGAACTGTCATGATTGTATGTTACACCACTTTGGGCATTGCCGCTGATAGCGACTCCCAACATCAACATGATGGTTCCTATTCTTGTTTTCTTTCTATCCATGCCTATACATTATTATATATGGGATTATAAATTCTTCGTTCTCTCAATATCCGAGTTTACCTGCCACTCTCCACCGACCGAAGGCATCTTCCAGTATTTGCTGCTTGCTTTTGGTTCGGTAAACCTTTTCTTTCCAATAGCCGATGCGCACTTGGATATATCGCCACGACTCAAAGTAGCTTTTGTTCAGATGCTTCTCTATATTGTCAAGCGAGGTGTTGATGCTTTCCAACACCACAAGAAGGTCTGCCGTGGAACACGCTGCCGCTCCTGTGGCATACAGCACCAAGTCGCTCACGCTTTTGTAGAGGTATTCGCCTTCATTTGCGATATTCTCTATGGCTCGTTTGTTGATTCCTATCAGTATGGTATCGGCAAGCGAGATGCGCTTTCGTTTGATGACTTTTTTGTTGTAGTCATCCAACAGCTTCTTGTAGTCCGAAATTCTGTCGCTCACACTCTCGTAGGTTGAGTACACGTTCAGACTGGTTCGTAAACTTTGATACAGCACATCTATCACATCGAAAGCCCTGGTGTACTTGTCAAGGTCAACGTTCAGTTCCTTGTATGCCTTGGTCTCGTCCTTGCTGTAACTGTGCAATAGTTTATTGCTGTATTCCAAAGTGCTTCTTGCAAGCAACAGGCTCCGCTGTTTCTTGTGGTCATCGATGTAGGCTTCTACGCTGGCAACATCAAACCCCCATTGGGCGAATGTTTTAGAGGGGAGGGCGAGGAGCAAGATTGCTATCAGCAATGTTCTCACAATATCCATTCGTCGCTTCTTGCTCACTGGCCCTGCAACCCTCTCCGCTGCATCAGCCTTGTATTCTTTTCTATTTCTCATTTTCATTGTCTTCATCATTAAACTTGCCGTGATAGTCATCCGAGTGTTTGGTGTCGGCAGCTTTCCTTAACCAACGTTTCTTGCATTTTTCCACAAGACTCGATCGTCTTCCTGCATCGGCATTGATATGTGGAGCGATGTCCATCAGCACATCGATGATGTTGCGCTTGTAGTGCATCATCTTCTCCAACGATACCAAGTCTGCGTATATCTTGGTGATTCTGCTGTCCACCTCTCTGGCTATTTCCAGTCTGTCACTCGACCATAGCAGGTGATAGGTATCGTCTGTACCATTGTCATCGGCAGGTGCGCTCTTAGCATATTCGGTGGTTATCTTGCACGATGGATATTCCTGTGCGATTTCTGAGATGCGCTTGTTCACTTCGTCTGCCTTTTCCTGCTCGGTCTTGCTTGGGTCAAGTGTTATCACATCCACTACCGAGGTGTTGGTGTATTCCGATGTCAGCTCCCAACTGATCTGCAGAATAGCTCTGTGTATCTTGATGCCCAAGAAGTATTTTGGTTTTCGGGCAATCTTCAATGTTGCCTTGAAGGTGATGATGCCGTTGATGTTGGGCATAGTGGCTTTTCTGATGTAAGTATAGCCGCTCCATGTTCCTTCCCCTTGCCAAGTCAAGTTATAGGCACTCTTGCAGTCGCTCATGATAGCAGGTATGCGATAGTAGTCATCGGTTGCCACCTCATTGTCTTTTCCTGCCTCTGCCTTGGCTTCCTCTATTTCCCTTTGTTTCTGTTGCCATGTGGCAAGTTCTTTGTTCAGTTGTTCGATGGAAGCTTTGTTCTTGTTGTATTGCTCCCGATACTTGGCTGCATCTTCCACACTTGCATTGGCGATTTGCTTGACAAGTGACTTGTTCTCGGCTTCCAACTGATTGATTTGCGATTGCAAAGAGGTTATCTTGGCATTGGCTTCCTTCTCCTGCTTATACAAATCTGAGAGGTCGAGGGTGTTTTCTGTCACCGATGTTGTCATGGCGCATTTCTTGCTGTGGTCATTCAGCGAACCGCCACAACTCTTGCATTTGTATTGTGTGGTGCCTTGCCCCAACTGCACACCGTCGCTGCATGTCACACTAATGGTCACGCTCTCGCATCCCTTCAGTTTGGCGGCATCGGTTGCCTGATAGTAGTTGCGTGCATCACTGCCTATATAATAGGTATAGCCTTCCTCGTTGTCATTCCATTCGCTCAACCGGGCTTGCAGTTGTGCCTTGAAGGTGTTCAAGTCCATCGAATAGGAGTCAAAGACTGCCTCATACACTTCTTCTGTCCTGTTCCAACTCTTGTACACCTGTATCTCGTAGGCGTATGCCTTCTGTTTCTGTCCTTTTTTCTTGCTACTGATGATGTAGCTGTTCAACCAATAGCTGATACTGTAGGTAAAGCCATCATTCTGGTTGTTGAGCTGTTGCACCCTTGTTCTTGACCATCCTGCATGATTCTCAGAGTTTTGCAGGATGGCTTCCTTTTGACTATTGTTGGGATAGAAGTTGGCATCCTTGGTGTTGATTCTGTACCAGTGGTCGCCTTTCAAGATGCTGTTGTCATCGGTGGGCGGTACACAGTCGCACAGTTTTTCTCGTCCTTGGTCTCGTCGGGCGATATACCATCTTTGCGTGTAGTAGTTTCCTGCCGTCTCATCCAGATAGTCCGTCATCCATGAGGTGAGGTTATAGTTGGCAAGAGAGAAAAGTCCTGCCACGTTGTCCTTGCCTCCAATCATGCCCAAGAGGGTGTTGCCTACGCTCTTGTCGAGACTTTTGAACAGCGAGGAATAGTTATCCACAATGTCGATGGCTGCACTGAGCTTGCCTTGGAAGAGATCGTTGAACTGGCTGCTCTGCAAAAGGGCATTGCCGATATTGTTCATTCCTGCTCCTGCAAGGTTGGCTCCTGCCTTATACAGATTGTCGATGTCGGATTTCAGATTGTCCACTATAAAATTGCCTGGCACCTTCGACAAATCGTCCAACATCTTCTTCCAATCCACGTTGCCAATCTCTGAAAGTTTCAGTATGGCAGCTATCTCCTGGTTGATTTGTAGAAAGGCGATGTCCGAGAATGTGAGGGTGCTGTTTGTTACCACACTCTCAAACTGCATGCACAGGTTCTTGGTGTCGTCACATATCTTCATCAGATAGGTTCCCCAATAGAGGGCGGTCTGCGGACTTTTCAGCATCATTCCTGCCACCGTCCATATCTTCGGCATGATTTTGTTGCTCACCATGTTGTAGATACGGCGATAATAGTAGTTCTCTGTGCTACTGTTCCAGATGCCCAACTCCGTCATTGCCTTACACTCCAGAAACTTGGAGGCGTAGATACCGGCACTCGCCACTTCCGCAGCATTATAGTGTTTCAATATGTTCTGCACCTGCTCGTTATAGTATGCCTCTGCCACGGCTTCTGTTCCGTAGGCAGCAGCCATAGCAGCCACAGTCTGCTTGTCATAGTTCACGCTGTAGTACTGTGCGTCAGCCTTTGCCAACACACAGACTATCAGTGTTATGATGGATAGAAGTCGTTTCATTTTCCTTACACGTCTTTCTTTTGTTATTACCCAATCCTCACACTAACATGTTAGTGTTTCTAGTGCAATTTTGTTGATTATGCTTCAAGCTCTTTAATTGTTCCGTCATACTCCAGATGCTGATAGACAGTGGAACGTAGTCCCATGTCATGTCTGTACTCTTGCATGATATAGTTCGCTTTCCGCATTGCCGCTTTCAAACGATAGGGGAATGAACAGAATGTTTTCATCAGCCAACTCTGCTGCTCCAATACCGACATCACCAACTGGTGTCGCATAAACTCCAAATCGTCGCCTCTCAGCATTTGGCATGGATCACGCAGTATTCTTGCTATAGCATGATTATAGGCTTTTTGTGCATCAAATTCCTTCTTATGCTTTGCCTCCGTTTCATGCAACGGTTCTGTCTCTTGTAACTGCTCAGTCTCTTTCTTCTGCTCAGTCTCTTGCAACAGCTCGTTCCATTTTTTCTGTATACCATCCGTATCGGCAAAAGCAGCATCTTCTTTTGCTTCATCTTTCGCTATCTCTTCCTCGAATGTTCCTACAAATTGTTCTGTAGCAGCATCCTCTGGTATGAGCATTCCATCTTTTTCCAAGACTTCTGGTGTCGCTTTCTTGCGCAAGACCTCCAATATTTTGGCATTATCCAACATTGCCAGAACATCGTCATGTTTATTTGTTCCTTTATGCTCTATACTTGAATGTCTTTCATCATATTCTGCATCATGATAGGCATCCAACTCTTTTTCAGTCATGCCAAGATGCAGTCCTGCACTTTCAAGAGTTTCTTTTATATGCTCAACCAACTCTGGTGTTACATGTCGTATTTTCAACAGTTGTTTCTCTGTCAAAGCACACAGGTCTTTATACGTCCACACTTCTGAATCATATAAAGCCTGACGTGTCTTCTCCACCATACTAGGACGTATATCCCAATCTTCACGATGGAAATTGATAAATCCAACGATATTAATTCTTTTCATCTTCTTCTATCTTTCGTTAATTGATTCTATTCTGCTTTCACTACTCAATCCCAACACTTTTCCTGCCTGATTTACCTTTTGAGCAAAAGCGAGGCTCTTGCTGATACCACTTGCATCCCAATCCCTGCAATAGGCTTCGATGGCTTGCTGATGGTTGCATTTCAACTCTCTTTTGTATAGCTTCAACGCTTCCTTCTCCGCTCGTTCCGTGGTGTAGGTCATATAGCACTCATGCGGCTCTTCTACACCATACACATTACTGGTCTGTCCTCGCCTGATAAAGACCTCACGGAAGAAACTGCGTCCTTCCTTGTTCTCCAAACGGTTGATGGTGAATATCTTCTTGCAGTCCACATCGGTCAAACCGAGTATCGCCTTGATGGTATCGAAGCGTTCCTTGAACTTGCTCTGGTCAAGCAGCATCACCACATCCGAGTTGTTGATGATGGCTTCCTTCACTATCTCACTGCCGATGATGTCCTGTATTTCCTGTGTTACCACACCCACGCTTGCCCAGAATTTTCTGGCGGTCTTATACAGATATTTTATGTATTCCGCCATCATGGGCGAGGCGATGGCTTTCCATGCCTCCTCGATGATGAGCATCTTTCGGTTCTTTTTGATGCGCATCTTCTGCAGGAACACGTCCATGATGATGAGTGTCACCAGTGGAAAGAGCAGTGGATCATCCTTGATACTGTCGATTTCGAAGACGATGAAGGTCTCATCAAACAGACTGCTGTCCATGTTCTCATTCAGCGTCACATCATGGCTGCCTCCTTTATAGAAGTCCTTCAACAGATAGTTGTAGGATGACAGGTCTATGCCATGCAGACCGTTCTCCTCGCATATCTTCGGCAGTCGCTCAGTACTGAACTCATAGAAAGTGTTGAAACAGAGGTTGCTCACTCTCTTGGTGGTGAAATAGGCATCGTAATACTCGTTGATGACTTGTTCTATTAGTCTGTCTTCGGTCTTGCTCACTGTGCCCTGACTTCCTTTCCATATCAGCATCACCAGGTTCTTCAGGAATCCCAACTTCTCGATGTTCCATTCCTCTCGCTTGATTTTGAAAGGGTTCATCGTGATAGGATGTTCTTCTGTGTAGGATATGTATTTGCCCCCAAAGTATTCACATAGTCCCTCATACGAGTTTCCTGTATCTACCAGCACGATGTCGGTGTCCTGCTCATGGGCTTGGCGCACCATCGAGTTAACATAAAAACTCTTGCCGCTTCCCGAAGGACCGAGGACAAAGAAGTTGCTGTTGTCGGTCAGCTTGTTTCGTCCCTCTTTTCCTGATATGTCGATGGCTACTGGCACTCCTTGGCGGTCGGTATAATAGACCTTGAAGGGTGTGTCTTCGCTATGTACTATCTTTTCCTTGTACATCAGGCAGGTGGCGGCATCGCCCAACGTCATAAATCTGTCGTAGTCGTCATTCATCCCATAGCAGTTGCCGGGGAATGAGTTGACGAACAGCTCCAGCTGATTATAGGCTCGTTTCGAGATATGGATGCCCATCCTGCCAAAGGCATTCTCCAAATGATTGGTGCATTTCTGTATGTCCGTCTCTGGCTTCACCGTCACTATCAGATTATAGTGGGTATATACCAACTGCTTGTTTTCTCTCGCTATCACCTCCTGCACTCGCTTGATGTCCTCCACGGCTATCAGATTGCTTGGGTTGGGCATACTGGCATGGCGGTTCTTCTTTTTGTCTAGCAGAGCAAGCTCACGCTTTTGGTTCGGTACAAAGATGATTTGGTTATACACCACACTCTCCACACCTGGTATGCTGTCCACCAATGCCACCAGATCCACAGGCATGCTGGTGTTGTTCACCTCGATATTGGTGAATGGACGTATCTGTGTCGGCAGATTGGCACTATCGACATCCACCAGACTATATACCTTGCAGCGTCTGTCACCCATACCTATCATCTCGTCATCCACCTTGAATCCTGTCATGCTCACTGTCTTGTCACGGAAGTTCATGGCAAAGAAACGGTCAACATACAGACTTGCTTCTTGCTTGTTCAGAAACTCCGACTTGATACCGGCATCCTTCAGTTGGTCTTGCACCTTTCTGATTTTCACCAGAAAATCTCGCCATTTCTTGTTGTCGAAGGACATCAGACGGCTCTTCTTGTTCTCCTGCGTAATGGTCAGATAGGTCATACTGTCCGTATATTCTCTTCCGTTGAAATAGCGGAAGTAGGATTCGGAAAGGAACTCATGTCCCTTGCCACTCTCATCCTTGAAGTGTTTTCTGGTAAAGATGTCCTGCTTGTGCAGGGCATAGCCTTCACCCAGAGTCTGTGCGATGGCAGCAAACAGATTGGTGAACTCATAATAGCTGTCTATATTGGCAGAATACTTCTGCACTGGATTCTCCATTCTCAGAATGGCAGAATATTCTCCTGTTTTGGTATAGAGCACACCGATACCGTCCGTATCTTCCACGGAGAAGTAGATGTCCTGAAAGATTTTCTTCCGCTTGCCACCAGTGCCAAAGGCATAGACCGATACGGCCATGCCGATACATGTAGCTACGAAAAATAAGATTACATATAGTACCATACTCGTTTATTCTTCTGTTTCTTCGGATGATTGATGATTTTCCCTCATACTGGATGATTTGATGTCATTCTCTTGATAAGAGGTCTTGTAGTTTTCTTCGCCATAAAGGGCTGATACACTATCTTTTGCAGTGAAATCCATCCTGCTTATTTGTGTTTCCACTGTTGCAGAATGTTCTTCTATCTCTCTCGCCCAAGCTGCTCTTGCCTTGTCTGCACTCCTCATCGCATCCAATGTGGGTGGCTTGTAGGTCTTGTCCTTACAGGCGATCAGTACTGTCACTGCCAATGCCGTTATTATAATATTCTTTCCTTTCATACTCACAACTGTACTTTAGTAGCGAAGATGCAATGTTTTCTGCTGAAACAAATAAAGGTAGGCCTACACCCTTGGGGGAGAATGAGCCTACCAGTCGTTCACTTTCTACTTGTCATCCACATCTTGGTCATGTCGATACTTTTTTTGTTTCACATTTTTATATGCGCTTGCTGTAGGCATAGATAAACACTCCTTGGTCGTTCTTCTTGGTATGCAGTCCCTTCCGTTGTTTGAACATGATGAGACCTGCACCCGTAGTGATTGCCACGACCAACACTATCAGTCCTGCAATGATACCCATCAGACAGTAGGCGGCAATGAAGCCGATGATGGTTCCTCCTGCCGTGGCTGCTGCCCAATAGATATACCGCCCCTGTATTCCCATGAATTCAAGGGGCTTCTGAAGTCCCTTGAAAAGTTGGTAGTCTGGGTAGCGGATTTCCAGCTCTTCTCTTGCCATTCTTCACGTCGTTTCTCAATTACTGAATATGCACGGAATAACTCTCACTCGTTAGTTGGTCACACCGAAGAACAATGGCAATGCCTGTGCTGCTGCCACGAGGAAGATACATGCTCCTACAATCATCATGATCTTTTTCTTGACATCCTGCTCCTCATTGTTCATGGCGATGTAAACGCTGATAGCACCCACTACGGCTACAACACCTGCAATGGCATAGCAGAGCTTGACCACAATAGGCACGTACTTGGCAATTTCCTCTGTCACTGTTGTAAGCGCGGTGGTACCTGCCGTGTAGTCACCTGCCGAGTTCTGCGCCATGGCAATGCCACCGCCCACAAGGAGCATCAATGCCAATGTCTTCAAGCGTCCTGAAGAGAGAACGCTCTTGGCGGTCTTCTTCAAATAGTTCGTTGTTTTCTTAAACATTCTTTCTTGTTTTACTTGTTAATGATTCGTTTGGAAACACCTTATTATAATTATATAGAAAGGTGTTGTCGCTTTCACATGATATACTCTTCTGCAGTTGAGTCTTAAATCTGGTAGCCAAAGAATGCCGGGAACAGGATGGATGCACCTATCATAAACAGACAGGCTCCTATCAGCATCAGTATGGACTTGGTGACTCCATCTTCCCCTGTGTTCATCTTGATGTATATCTGCAAAGCGGATATAATCACCATCACAGCAGCGACAGCGTATGTCAGATACAGAACATACAGCATCATCGTCACCACATAGTCGTGCATCCCTGCCAGTGCGTCTGCTCCCCAGCTATAGTCCACATTACCGCATTTGGCTGATGCTGATAGGGGGAGCAGCGCAAAGACAAAGGAACTTACTACATTCTTTATGATATGGCTAAATTTCATCCTTGACTGGTATTGTTTTGATGTTTGGTTGTCCTGGCTTTGTCTCGCCTTGTTTCAATAGGCTCTCAGTGAAGTCGTCCTGCCATAGTCCGTCTATCCATATGGGAGAAGTGGACTCCATCTGCCCATCCATCTTTTCCTGCAACGACTCGGCTGCGTTCTTCGGCTTCTGTTGGTTGACATCATTTCCTTCGTCTTCATCAACATCATCTTCTCTGCCGGAAGAATCCGTTTCTGGAGAATAACCACTCATTCCGTTGTTCTCTGTTCCCATGCCATAGCCCTCATCGTATGATGTGCCGTCTTGGAAACTCGTGTCGTATTGCTTGTCGGCAACGCTAAAGCCACCATCGCTTTCGTTGACGGCTACAGCAGCTTCCTCTTCCGTTATGTTGCTGATGTCAAACACTTCCTCATTGCTTTTGGCTTCTTCCTTCTTACCATACAGGTCTCTTGTTATCATCACCGCATAGTAAATAGCGTATGCAATGGTAAGGCTGATGGCGAATATCAAAAATGGACTCATATAATACTTTGTTTTATTGATGATTTATACTCTATGCAGTGGCAAAAGTGCCAGTTGCGAGTGCAAAGTAAAGAGTAAAATCCGACATAAAAGAATTTTGTAAAGTATGGCCATCAAAGTTTAAGATATATTCAAATTATAATCATATATCATACTCTCAATCATACTTTAAACTCCAGATTCCCTCAGCTTTCACATTTTTGGGCAATGGTGTATTGTTCCACACTGGTTTCATGTCCAAACGTATAATTTCGTTCTTTCATTTTTCATCGAATAGACTGATTTCACTATAATAATAGCCATTATTCGTTAAAAATATCTATAATTATGATAATTTTCAGTTATCAATATTGATAATCGAAATAAAAGTATTACCTTTGCACCATCAAAATATGGCTGAATTTATATGAATATAACATCCGAAGACGAAGCTCTACTCGAATTATATGAAAATGGCAAGACATCAGACAAGAGATATAGAAGATTACCGATTCAAGTGATAAAGGGGTACAAGAAAGCTGTTGATTACATGCGGGCTGCTCAACGAATCGAAGACCTCTTCCGTTTAAAAGGATTGAATTATGAAGCGTTGCATGGTGACAGGAAAGGACAAGAGTCTGTACGTTGCAATGATACATGGCGATTGATCTTCAAAAGTTCTCCTCTCGATGGAAGCATTGCCATTACAGAAATAGAATTATTAGAAATATCACATCATTATGACTAAGTTTAGTTTCAATCAGGCAGTACCATTTGAGGCAACTCATGTGGGAGAGGTGATTAAGGACGAACTCGCTGCTCGTAATATGAAGCAGAGTGAATTGGCCGAACTCACTGGTATACAGAAATCTATTCTGAATGATGTCATAAAAGGTAAACGTTCTCTAACACCCGAAATGGCATTATTGTTGGAAAATGCCCTCGGCATTTCTGCAACATTTCTCATGAACATTCAGACACAGTACGAACTTGACTGTGCAAAACAGAGTGAAAGAGTTGTATTGCAGACTAAGATGCTGGAGATTTGGAATGTACTCAAAGAACATGTGAGTACTCAGTTCTTTAGAAAAGTAAATATTATCAAAGGCAATATCATCGAGGATGTCAAACGCATCTTTGATGTGTTTGCCGTAGATAATTTGGATGATTTCTTTGGTCTGAAAGCCAAGGAAATGGAATTGGCATATTATCGTAAGTCTGAAAAGGTAACAACTAATCCAGTTGATATTTTATCTTGGAAATACTATTGTTATTACTGTTCCAAAAATGACGAACAATCATTGGGAAACTTTGATAAAAATAGTGGTGACTTACTGACAAAAGAACTCAATAATGTTTTCAAGGAAAATTCTGAAACAGTTAAAAAGACTGGCGAAGTATTGAATAAATATGGCATACGTTTTATGGTTGTCAAAAAGGTGGGACAGGTTCCTGTAGATGGCATGTCTTTCTGGATTGGCGACAATCCAACTATCGTAGTCACAGAACGTATCTCATCTATTGATAATTTTGCCTTTACTACTTTACACGAAGTTGGACACGTTTTCAATCATCTGACGAAAGATGGAAAGGCAATGATTAATCTGTCTGACGAAAAGAAAGATTCCGAAGAGTCAGAAGCAGACGACTTTGCATTGAATGCTGTTGTTCCAAATGCAGATTGGAAGAAGTTCCTTGCTAGAACTCGTGACATTGTTCCTTACAAAATTGCTCCTTATATCAAGGAAGAGGCTGACAAATACGAAGTCAATCCTCAAATTCTTTTTGGAAGATACAAGCACGATATTGGAATATATAAAATAAAGAATTACTTTGAAACAAAGGTTTTGTAGTTCCTCTTAATAATAAAAGCCGCCATTTGCACCCTTTAAGGAATGCCTATGGCGGTTTTTCTGTGTATGTATGAAACTACTACATATTTCCAAAAGTGTAGTAAGTTTATACGGAAATCTGCTTTCCCCTTTATTTATCCCAATATTTTTCAGCCATAGGCTTTAGTCTGTCAGTGATAGCTTGCATTACCACATTAAAGCTGAGCTGGCGAAAACGGAGCATTCCCACCCACTCGGGATGGTTGT
>UMJD01027648.1_pt1 | contig 26381 bp, 24 predicted proteins | sample 1965951 | NCBI WGS metagenome assembly UMJD01 (sample SAMEA4836142, study PRJEB28245) | human gut metagenome | biome: gut microbiome; material: fecal sample | place: Denmark | collected 2008 | reverse complement strand
TTAGTACCCATTACAACAATTTTACCATCAGTAATACCTTTAAAATATTTTAAATCTTCTGCAATGTTAAATAATAATTTTCCATCACGTCCAATTCCTCTACTTTTCTTATCATAACATACTATAGCTTTCATCAAAAAATCCCCCTATTGTAATTTTATTTATATGTGTCGGATTAAATAAAATAATATAATGGAAGGAGAGAACTCTCTCCTTCCATATTTTAATTTATTATTTAGTCTCTTCTGTTACTTCTTCAGCAACAGGAGTTTCTTCTTTAACTTCTTCCTGTGTAGCAGGTTCTGAATCAGTGTTTTCTTTCTTATCTTCATCACTGCCACCATCTGGTTCAACAACAGTCTCATCTTCTTCTTTTCTTGGATAACTAATCTCACAGTCATCACATGGAAGCTTTCCAGTAAATGCAGCAGCATCACTGTTATCCAATTTGTAGTTTTTCTCATCAAGAACTACAAGTTTATCGCCAATAACTTCATATACATGAGCCATACCTAAAGCATAAGCAATTTCATGCTCAGACATAGGAAGCTCAGCTGGCATTTCAATACCTTCCCCACCAGTAAGAATACCAAAAATTCTTTTCTGTTTGTGTGGGAATGGGTAAAGACGAATAGTCTTCATAGTAGCACCTTCACCTAAAGTAGCATCTTCAACAATAGAATCAACAAGATCTTTTTCTTTAAGTAATCCAGGAGCTGCTTTTACAGTCATATCTTTAATACGTTCTTGATCAGCTTTGGAGTTTTCGATTCCATCAAGCATCATGAAGCTATCTACTGTACCACCATAAATTCCAACATTGGATTTACCAGTAATAGAACCTTTTACATCTCCAAGAACGGAAACATAAGCATGTTCTCCACCGGTTACTTTCATCTCAATATCACCACATGTTCCACGCATACATGGAGATAACTGACCTGTAGTTTTACCACCTGTTACTTTCATATTTACTGCTTTGATAGCACCATTAGAGTTACCACCTGTTACATATTCACTTGTTCCACCAGTCATAGTAAAATTAGCTTTATCTACTTTAGTAATACCAGATCCAGTTCCACCATAAACAAGCGTTGCTGTACCACCATTAATAGTTACATTTGTTTCTTTAATATAAGTAGTACCTTTCTCTGCATTTTTCCAATTCGGAACAACATTTGCACCATAACCACATCCAGCAGAAAGATTGCTTACTGTACCATCATTCATAATAATAGTTACTTTATCAATGGTACCAGGTCCTTTATTAGAACCCCATATAGTATCAACAACTCCACTGTTCATAACAATTGAAGTGGATTTAAAGTCGACAACTTCTTTTCCTTCTGAATAAGTATCAGTACCACCAAAGAAATCAATTTCAGCAGGAACTACCATTTCTCCATCTGCCCATTTTACTAATAATCCTTTTGGATCTTCGGAGATCACAATGGGGTTTCCACATGCGAAAAATTCTCTTTTATCCTCAGATAAATATGGAATCATATTAATATCCTCCTTTATATATTGATTAAGGTAATTCTTTCCTTACTTCTATGTTTTCGGTTATCTGATCAATACTCTTTTGATTTTTTATTAAGTGATCGTCAACAGCTTTACATGTTAAAGCATTTATTTCATCTCTAACAAGTTTTATTAAATATTTATATTCCATATATTCACCTCCATAAAAAGGTGATCTCTATGGGTGTGCACAAACCCATAGAGATCGATTTTATTATATAAACAATAGCCCACCAGCAAGATTAGGACTTTCCTTTCTCGATAAAGATGTAACAGATGTAAGGAATTTTATCAATTTATCAGTTTCGAGATTAGGATTTAATCTTTTTCGGCATAGCAGGCTACCATTTACTATTTAGTTACTGTTCTTTATTTTCAAAATCAAGATATTTGTTTTTGATTGCTGATGATGCAAATGCCTGATTAGTAGTATACATCATTGTGATAATCTTACTAATAGCATCAAGAATAACTTCATCTGTTTCGATAGAAGATAATACCTGTTTACCATCAAAAGATTCTTCTCTTAAATTATATGCTTTATGTTGTTCGAGAGATTCTACTACTAGTTTAGCAGCCTGCTCTTTTCCCATAGCAGTCATATAAAGATTCAAAATAAGCTGTTCATATGCACAAACAATAATATTGCAAATATCAAGCTCAAGAGTCTTTTCCTGTTCATTAATACCAAAATGACAGTAATCATATCTTACATCATAAGCAGCACAATATCCTTCGATACCTGCACCAGATCCAACTCCATTAATAGAAGCAGATCTACAGTTTAATACAGCATCTTCTACTAAGTCTTTAGCATTTTCTCTATCAGAAGGAGAAATACCTCCAACTAAGTATTCTACAAAATTAGATGCTAAATAATGGTATCTCTTATTTAACTGAGCCAATTCTTTTAAATCAGTCTTATCTCTTTCTTCGATCTCAATCTGAGATTTTAAGAAATTAACAAGAGATTTATAAGTATTAGAGAATGGCCTAGATCCATCTTCTGCAATCTCTGCATTTTTATCAAACATTTCAGATGGATTATAGATTTTAGCTTTATCGGTATCAATTACAATCTGGTCACAAGTTCCATAGAAATCAACTACTGTCTCATATGATGGAGCTGCACCAGATGCAATATCAGCTTCTCTCTGAGACTTATTGATATACTTTTTGATCTTTGGACAATTACAAAGAATTGTAATATCTTCGATATTGTCTACCCTATCATTTAAACCAGTAATAACACAAAGAGGTGGTTTTACATCTCTCATATTATGCTGATCATATGTATAAAAGATTTTATCCAAATCAGCCATCTTATTGGATAAATCCTGAGATAAAGATGGTACTAAAATAATTGTAGGAACAAATGATGCAGGATCGTTTTTAGAATATGGTTCAAAGAAGTTTTTATCAATAATTCCTAAAAATAGCTGCATCATCTCTGGTGTATCTACTGGATCTGCAAAATAATAAATTCTTGGTTCATCAATCACACAAGTATTTTCCTTTGTGTTAACGAATGCTGGAGAAGCATATCCTTTATTAAGAATAATTCCATCGTAAGTTTTTAACACAGATGAAGTCGTGTTTGATGTACCAACCTGAATAAATACATCATTACCAAATTTCTTATAAATATCTGTTAAATCCTTAGAAATCTCTTCATTTCCATTTGTAGAAGTTAAGCAAATATCCATAATATCATCAGTAGTTAATTTTCTAGCACTTTCTCTAATAGCTTCTTTAATATTATCTACTACCGTTTTAAAAGCGTTAGTAATCTGATATGGAGAATATCCAGCTTTAGTCCAATCTGATTCATGATCTAATAATCCTTTATAAATCAAATAAGATAACTGTACTGCTGTAGTAGTTCCATCTCCACATGTTCTTACAACATGACGTGATACTTCTTCTAGTTCACATCTAATCTTCTCTTCAAGCTCATTAAAGTAATGGAAATTCTTTAATACAGAAATTCCATCCTTAGTATAAGAAGTAAGCTGATCTTCTTTCATAATCATAGTATGACTACCAAAAGGTCCAGCTGTTTTACCAACAACTTCCGCACACTCTTCAAGTACACTTAACTGTACTCTTCTAAGTGCTGATTTTTTAATTCTGTTTGAAAAGTTCACTTTCATCTCTTCGCTCATTTCCAAAATCCTCCTCATCATCAAGACCTTGATATTCGGTTTGATATGTATATGCTGCATATACATTAAACTCGTTTTTATCAGCATAATCTTCTAGAATATGCTGAGGTAAAAGTGGTCCTTCGAATCCTTTTACTCTTTTTACATTAAAACGGTAATCAGGAACGTAGATAGATTTTCGTTCAATATTAACAAAATCATCTAATTCCGATACATCCTTTACTGTAATAACTTGATATTTCTTTATAGAAATATTTTTCAAATCATTACAAATTAATGGTTCTGCATTAATTTCTTTTACTTTTAATATGTCAGCTTCAGCTTGTGATCGACAAATAACTGTCGGTTTAAATAGATCCTTGCTATACATATTAGAAGATAAAATAGTATTAAAAGTTGCTGGTGGTGAAAGATCTAGAATCTTTTGATATTCTTCATCTTTAAACTGCCGTAATAAATCATTTGCTGTTTCTAATTCATCATCATTATTTATATCCATTAAAGTTACCAATGGATTAGGATGAGTTCTTAAGTTTAATACCAAATGCTGAAATTCTTCAGTATTATTTAAAATTGTAGGATAAAAGAATCCAGAATTATAGTCTGATTTTATTAGTCTCATTAAACCCATATCAGTGTCTATAATGGATTCAAATGAGACTAATATATTCATACTTCTAATCATATATTAGTCTCATCCTTTCAAATATTATTCATTATATTCATCATCAAGAAGATTTGAATATGTTGACTGAACACTAGTTCCATTATTAGGATTATTAAAGAATGAGTTATTATTTCTACCCATTCTATTGTATTCACTGGATTTCTCAATTCCAAGTTTATCCATAATCTGTCTAAGACTTCCCATAACTTTAGACTGTTCAAATCGTCCATAGTATGCATTTGCAAATGCCTGAGTACCAGACATAGATTTATAAAATCCTTCTAGAATAGTAAGAAGGTTTTCGATTTCCATATCCGGATATTCTGACCTTTCAAAATGTTTGGAACTTTCATCAAAGTTTCTAATTCCAAATAAATTTGGATTACCTTTAAACTGGTATCCATAAGTAGACAGAATATTTCCTGTTTCATCCATCTTACGAATAATAAGACAATTATTTTCTACACCAAGTTCTTTACCATTACTAAAGATAATATAAGTAATATGATTATCTTTGGAAGAAATAGTATTTACACCAACATTGTTAATTGTATCTTTATTTGCAAGAAGAGTTCTAATCTCTCTAGCAAATACCTGTGCTTTTGTTGGTGAAAGTAAGATAAATGTAGCATTATCATTATCATACTTATAAGCAGCACTGTCATTCGGATTGTCAAATTTCAATGGTGTAATGGTAATTCTAAGAAAACCATTCCCAGCATATGAATAAGACAAAGAAGATGGATCAAGTCCTTCTGGGCTTGATGCATTAAATGCCGGAACATATATTTCCGAAATGTTTTTATTCTTTTTGTTGTTGTCTGTGTTTGCGCTATAATTGTTTCCTAATGCCATGATACAAATCCTCCTAAAATAAATAATTTTTTTAATAAATTTTTAACTACTATTTTTTACTCTAATGTATGCATAGTAGTAAAATATAATGTCCTCCTTTCTCACTATGATAATATATAATTTCCTATGCATTTTACATCTTAATAATATTTAGAAAGGTGGAAAATTTATATGAAAAATAGCGATATAGTTAAAATTTGTTCCGAACCTTTAAAGACTGTAGCTAAGAAATATGACAAAAATGATATAGATCCAAGTTTCATGTCTAATACATTAGGATATATCCTTAGTATATATAAGGATCATATTATTTCGGATGATGATATAACAATTAAGAATAACCCGATCGGTATCATTGATCCTACGACTACTAAGATAAAAAATTTTTCTAATCTAGAGGATTGCTTCATTCAGTATAAAGAATCATACTATGATGATATGTTTACTGGGAAAGTAGATGAAGAAATTACTAAATTTGCAAAAGCATTTAATCTTTATAGGTTTGATAAAGAAATTCTTAATAGTAAACCAGGTAATATAGTAGATCTTACCGAAGAAGAGTCTAAACCAGTAGTAGATGTATATAAAGTAGAAAAAAGAAATAATGTAATTGGAGTAACGAGTAATTTAGAGGAGGCAGAAAAAATGAAAGAAAAAAATTCGGGTTCTGTAATAAAAAACTCTAGAGGAGTAATTGTAGGAGAAAAATCTAAAACAAAATCTAGTAAGATATTGAGTACAAAATATGACTCTGGTACAAAAATAATATGTGACCACATGAATTTATATAAGAAATTTAGAGATACTTCACCAAGCAGAACAGTAAGTGGTGAATATTATATGTATGATGGTAAAGTAGTAAATGGAAGAATTGCAATTTGTGCTAAACCAGAATTCGTTGGTGATGTAAAAATGATTGTTGGATTTGTACGTGCAGAAGATTTTGCAAAATAATTAATCGGGTGAGTAATTACTCACCCGATATATTTTTCTTGAGAACCAACTGAAATATCTGGAATTATAGGATTCGAAAACATATTTGTATATTGCTTAGATTCATTAGTATCAAACGGTTTATCTAATTCGATTTCTTCAACTCTAGTATTTTCAAACATTTTTTTCATACTTTCCTTTTTCTTCGCTCATTGTATCCTCTCCTTTACTTTCATTACTTTTTGTTACAGGCATTATACTTTTTAACTCCTCAACACACTATTAAAAGCATACTGAAAGGAGGATTCATATGGCTTTACCTTCATATTTAAAAGTACAAGATGAAGCTGTTTATTATACAGGTGAAGGTGAATTTATTCTCTTTGTACCAGATTCTTATTTTACTAAGAAGATTGCTGTTATTGAAGGAGAATTTGTTGAACTTATCGGTATTTTAAATCAGTCTAGATTATTACCTAAAGAAACTGATATCACTAAGCATATTAAACCTTTTTATTTTCCTTCTCGTTTTATTACTAAACCTGGAAGAATAGAAAAAGTTAAAAACTTTCAACTTACTAAGGATTATAAAGGAGATTTCTCTGTTTTTTATTATACAAATAATAGCGAAGATCAAATAATTGTATCTACTAAAGTACCTCAAGATATTACTAATGTAGAGGATTTCTTCCGTGTATTTGTAATTGCTGGAGATATTCCAACTTCTATTCGCTATAAAGATCTCTATAAACCTTTTATAGATTCTATGACTATAAATGGGAATAGTTATGGATTACCAGCTGCAGATTTTGGCTTATTAATCTCTGAATTATGTAGAGATCCTAAAGATATTAATAAACCTTTCCGTTTAGGAAAAGCTTTAGACGAAGATGATTGCTCTTATACTCCTATTTCTGTTAAATATATTCCTAAGTTAGTTTCACCTTTCACTTCATTAACTTCTGAAAATTTTGACGAAGCTATGATTGGTGCAATTATGAATAAAAATGATGCTCCAACTCCATTGGAAAGAGTACTTACAGGCTGATTTTTTATACTCTGAGATACCCTCTCAGTATAAACATATCATTAATTACAATGATTTTACAATTGTATATGAAAAATAATCCAAAAAGGAGGAACTATATATGCAGTATCCAGGCACTATTGATAAGTGGTTTGATCACTCTGGTATTCAGCCACATGAAATAGTAGAAGTAACGCCTCGGCCTCTGATGCTCCATGCTGCTGCATTTGAGCGTGGACCTGAAAAAGTAATGAGAGTTTATGGCGAAAACTTTTATAAATTATTTGGTTACTACATCGATGTCGAGAAATATGGTCAGGCTGGAATCCAGGCTGCTAATATCATCGACAACGGTGGTGAATTATTACTTAAGAGAGTAGTTGCTGATGATGCAACTCTTGGAAATATTGTAGTTGTTGCTAATGTATCTCAGGATAGAGTACAGAAGACTAACTCTTTAGGTCAGCCTCTGTATCTTGATCCTTCTACAGGAAAAGAAACAACTGAAGCCGGAGATAATAACGAGGCTGTTATGATTAATGTAGCAAAAATTAAGCATGAACTCGTTACTGTTCCGAATGCAAAAAATATGGATGATGTTGTTGATGCAGCTCTTGATTGCTTCGTAGAAGACGAAGATCAACAGAAGTTTGCTTATCCATTATTCGTTATCACAGATAACGGACGTGGAGAGACAACAAAACGTTTTGGTATTGAGCCAATGTATTCTGTTTCCAAAAACAGTAAATATATGCTCTATAGACTTAAATATTTAGGATCCCAGGATCTTGATGCTGAGCAGGTATACTTTGCATTAGCACCTGGAATTATCTATCTTGATGAGTCTATGGATATTGCTACGGCATGTGATAACATGCTTCAGTGCAACGCTAAATCTATTGAGGATGCTGTAGAAGCATTCTACGCAAAAATAAGTGAAATTTCTGGTATCGAGCCAGAAGATTTATTTGCTTCTGACGTAATCTTCTGCAAGAATAGTAAAGGTGCTGCTATGACAGGATTGTCTCTGGATGATTCTGGTGAGGACCTTAGCGTATCTATGGGATTTGCTCTTCAGTCTGGTTCTAATGGTGCGTTCGGTGATTGCCCAATTGAAACAGATGAATATGAGCAAGCATTACTCGATTTCTTTGGTGGTAAGTTCGATTCCGATATCTATAATCTTGACAGATTTAAGATTGATGTTTGCGTAGATGCAAACTATCCTTATGCTGTTAAGAAAGAGATCGTTAGACTTGCTAACTTCAGAAAAGATTTCTTCTTCTTTGGTGATTTAGGTCTGGAAGTTGAAACATACGAAAATGCAATGAATAAGTTATATGAGATGCCGAAAAGCTTCTTCTGCGGATGGTATGGGCAGTCTTACGAGATTAAGAACCCATTCAACAAAAAGAATACTCGTGTAACAATTGGCTATTCTATGGCTAGATTAGTTATTAATCAGCTTAATAATAAAACAAATGCTCCATACTGCGGAATTCTTCATAATTTCGTTATTCCAGAAGCAATCGAAGGAACTGTTAACTGGACTCCAAAGATCACTCCTGATGTAAATCAGAAAACTCTTTGTGATGACGCAAGACTGAATTATGCTTCTATTCTTCAGGATCAGCTTACTCTGGAAACAGAGTTTACTGCACAAGAAGAACTTACTCAGCTTACATTCCTCAACAACGTTATTGCTATTCAATTTATCATTAAAGATTGTAGAGAGCATTGTCCAGCATTCCGTTATAGCTTTATTTCTACTAATGACCTTTCTACATACAAAGAAAACGTTGGCAATATTATTAGTAAATATAGCACATGGTTTGAATCTCTTGAATTTGTATACATTCAGGATGAGATCATGAAAGCAAACAAAGTATTTGAAGCTGATCTTAAAATCAAGCATAAAGACTTTGTTCAGAGCGAACTCTTCAATATCTATGTACTTGGTACAGATGAAGCTAAAGAAGCTTCTGCTGATACAAGTGCTACAGAGATCACTAATCCATATGTCTAAGCAGAGGGAGGTAAAACGGTATGGTAAAATATACTAAAAAAGCCATGTCTGCAGCGACCTTTGCATGTATGCGTGGAGTTACTGACTTCACAAATGCAGCTCAGTTTAACCTGTTTGAATCTGGCTATGCTCATCTTTTTGTAATCAGTATGCCAACTTGGATTACCAAATTTGGTGAAAAAGATGAAGATGTTAAAAAAATGGCAGATACCTTTAAATATATTCTCGAATATGAATTTAAAGGTCTCGATGGAATCGATGATATCACAACCGATAAACTTGAGGTTACTGATGGTGTTTCCACAATGAATGTAATCGGAAAAGTAACTAAACAGTCTGCAACTGAGGTTACTATGAACTTTACTGAAAAATCTGGATCTGTTATCACTAACTTTATTAAGTTCTATCTTGAAGGTATTAAAGATCCACGTACTCAGGCTAAGACTTATCATGGTCTTATTAAGAATGGTGTTACATATGGTGGATTTGAGAATGAAGTATTCACACTTCTGTATATAGTTACAGATAATACTATGCTTCAACTTGAAAAAGCTTATCTGTTATGTAATGCTTGGCCTACAACTGCAAGAACAAATATCTACAATGTAACCAAAGGTGAAATTGATAAGAAAGATATCGATGTTGTATTTGAGTGCTTCGTACTTGACGGTCCAGACGTCGATAAACGTGCTAGAGATATTCTTGCTCTGTCTAATGAAGCAGGTGCTGTTTACAATGCATATCTGCATCATGATGGAGTTGACGAAAAAGAACTCAACTTCATTGGAGGATCTATCAGCAAAGCTTCTGTTGGTACTGATGGACAGGGCGGTAAAACTGCTGATAGAGTTATCCATCTTGGATCTCAAGAAATGCAGAGTTCTGCATCTAAAGGCGCTGATACATCATTCACATACGTTGCAGCAAACGATACAAGTAAACTTGGAACTTATGTTACTGATAATAAATCTAAATCTACAACCTGATAAAAATTATCCCTGTAGGCAATTTGCCTACAGGGATTTCTTTTCTTAATATCCACCACTAGAATCAGCGCTATCATCTTTTGGCTTTTGCTGCATATTGAAATCAAAATCAGCTTGAGCTTTAATAATATCTAACTCATTCTGTTTTACATATGTACCAAGTTTATACTTGATATATTTCTGTTTATAAATATTTCTCTTAAGAGTAATATTCTCATCATTCTCATCTGGATATTCCAACTGAGAAAATGTATCAGCTTGCTGATTAATAATATCCATTATTTGATTCAAATTATTAATATTTAAAGTAATTGGTGATGGAAGAACACAATTAATTTTAATAGGATTTTCTTTACCTTCACTATTATATTCACAATTGTAAATAATAGTAGCAATTTCTCCAAGATCTTTCTCTGTCTTAGCTTGATACTTAAAAGTCATTCTCATAACTTTAGTATTTGTCATAGTTAACTGACTAGCAAAATCTACTGTATTACGAGCATTAATATACTCTAATGGATATCCAGTAGCATTAATAGTCTGCTCTTCAAGTTTATCCAAGAAATCAGATTGTGGATTAATATCCTGACCTTGCATAACTTCCATCTGAACTGGATAATCTCCAGATGGACCAACAGGAATAACAAAGTCATTATATTTACCAATGATTCCTAAAATAGAGTTCATACTTTCAATCTGCATGATGTTAAAGTTTTGTTTCTTGATCTGATTAATTACATTGATTAATGTCTGAGCAATATTCTGTTCAACATTCTGTCTTACATAATATACTCTATGATCTTGTCCTCTTGTAAGCATAGCAATCGTATCTGCTACAGTTAAACAAATCCATAACTTAGCAGGAATCAATGCATATAATAATCTAGATAATCCACGATGAGTATCTGGATCTTGTTCTAAGAACATATGCTGCATATCATCTGGTGCAATATAAGTGATTCTAATTCTATCCAAAGAAGCAGCATTCAGGACCTCATTATATTTTAAAACAGCATAAATCTCTTCCCTAAGGTCTGTATTATTATTAATAAATTTCTGATCGAGATTACTTGCAATAGTATAAGATAAGTATTTAAGTAAGTTATCTACAGAACGAACTTGATTTTGCATATCTTGTACTCTTGATCCAGTTGCATAAGATGGATTGGTTTTAAAAGAGTTATTAGTAAAGATAGAACTTGTTAAAGTAGATTCGTCTTCTTTATTAATAAACTCGATATAATAATATCCTAGGCAAACATCATCCATATAGAGAAGAATTACATCACTACGTTTAATATCTTTAAGTAAACATCCGGGAGCATGAATATCTTCTGGTTTAGTGAACTGCATTGTATCAATAAAACCATCTTGAGCTCCCTCTTCTTTTTTTCTTTTATTATTCTTAGGCATATCAAACATAGACTGCATGATCTCGCCTTCTTCTTTAGCAGCTTCATCTAAGAATTTATAAGCTTCTTGTACAGAAGCTGTTTCTGCAATAGCAATAGCTTTTCTCATCTTAGATGATTCGTTAATAGCAGATTCAAGTAAACTATCATTTCTAATCTCAAGCTTTATATTTATATCTTTTCCAATAGCTTTAATATCTGTAAGATATGGAGTTACATTAGGATCATTCATCATAGATTTTGGAATATTTCCTGATTCTAATAATGATACTTCTGTAGACTCATGATATCCAGTTGGATATTTAGATCTATTATTTAAAAGAATAGATAATGCTTTTTTGTATGGAACTCGATAAATAAACTGCTCTCCGTATTTAATAGTATTATTTACCCATATTTCTGCTCTCTTGTAAAGTTTATATTTTTCGATTGCAGTTTGCATCTTAGCATTGAATGTAGGTAATTCTGAAGATGGAAGATCTTTTGTAGTAAATGTAAGATAATCTTTCTCCAAGTTATCTGCAGTAAGAATACTGTCTTTGATACAGTTTACACACTCTGTTAACTTAGGCATATACTTACATACTACATCAATCTCATTATCCAATTCAATAATCCATTTATTTTGCATATAAGAATCCATTAACTTATTTACAAGTGTTGGATCATTGAAGAAATCTTCTATGCTATCTTCCATTTTACTATCCATGGAAGTTCTTAATTTTGCAGCAGAATATAATCGAGATAAATTAGCAACATCAGAAGAATTATTTCGTGTTAATGCATTATTAATTCTATCCTCAATATTATTACTAATTCTTTCAAGATCATTTTTTACTGTTGGATTTGTGCTATATGTGTCTTTATAAATTCCTGTCATTTGACGTCTTAATGAATTTAAACTTCGATTTAGTTTTATATTCTGGCGAAAGGAATTCTTATCATCTTTATTTTTATTTGGCACGATAATTACCTCCTTTATAAGATTACTCTAATGTTTTCCGTGTTAAAAGTGTGTAGGTATAACCCTACACACCCATATCTATTAAACTATATTTGATCAATTTACGAATCTTAAAGTATTCTTTTACTACATATTTTTTCTTATCTATTATAAATTCATACATATACGAAAAATGGTCATAATCATATATATTTAAAGATACTTTATCAGATTTAGTTACACAATGCATCTTAGTAAAACAATCTAAATAGTATCCATCTAATATAAATCTTCTATACCCATCATCAGTCTTTATTCCGTATATATTTTTCATAAAGTCAGGATTAGTTTCTAATCCCGATACAGAATACAATAAACGAGTATTTCGATTTGTATTATAATATAATGCATTATATGCATTCATAATATCTGATATTATACCAGGTTCATCCCAAAAATTAATATAAAATCCTGGTTCTAATTCCTTATATTCGTTTAAAAAAGTTGTTGTGTTCTTTTTTAAAAATGCGTCTCTTTTCTTCTCATCTAATATTGCAACTACTTCACCTGCAAAACTTTTATCTAAATCTGTAACCATATCAATTGTACTTAATGCACATTTACCGACATCCAACCCATACATACGGGTTGGAGTCACGTAAACATAATTTCTCTTCATTGTTTTTGCTATTTTTAAAGCTTCTTCACAATTCATAATAACCTCCTTATAAAGATGCCAAAGCACTATCTACTATTTCTTTTTCATTTCCAAGAAACAGAACAGGTTTAATCTTTTCACTTTTATCTAATATCTGTATTGGCTTAATTAATTTTCTGTCATTAACTTTGTTAAGATCTAAAGGCATAAAACATGAGTGATTATCTTGATATTCTTTAATATCTTCAATTACATCATGTACTCCACCAAGAGATAACCATCTCTTTCCAAATTCTAACGAATTCTCTGTAATCAAATCTTCCATAAACTGTCCACCTCTATCATATTTATCATCATGATAAGGATTTTCATATTTATGAACTTTCTGATCAATAATTACTTTACCAATAATATTATCCGGTGCTAAGTTATATTCTCTATCTATAGATGGATACATTGACTTAGCATCAAAATCATCACAATTATCAGCAACATTTAAAACTTGACCATCTTGATTTAATTTTGCATAATTACTATTATGCTCTGGATCTCCAACCATTGCTCCTGCAAATTTATCGTCATCTGTTTTTTCTTCTTCATCACCAAATGCTCGTGTATAATCAATATTAGCATTATTTCCTAATATACCGCCATGCTCATATTCATAAAATATTTTTCGTGTCATATTACTTCCAAGATATACTGTCTGTCTATGTGCTTTAGAATATCTTGTATCACTACTTAATGCTGTCTTGAATACATATCCAATGTCGTTAACTGATTCCTCGATACATTTCTGAGAAACAACATCGACGATATTATAAAATACAAATGTTTTATAATCTACATACGGAAGATCCCCTAAATTACTCACAATATTAGAATAATTTAATTTCCTTACCGCACCTTTTGTAATAACGTCTGCAGCGGTATCCAATTTAAAGTTAGGGAATGCAGATTGGCCTTTTCTTCTCGATGCAAACTGAATCAACTGATCAATAAAAGTTACATTAGAAGCAATGTCGTAATAATCACCTCTTGCTTCATATGAATTTTTATGTCTTTTATCAATAAAATAATTAGCATATTTCTTTTCATAATTTTCATCAGATATGATTTCTGCTGGATCAAATCCTAAAACTCTACATCTTTCAATTAGATATGGAATATCGAACGCCATATTCCATGCCAATAAAAAATCTGGAGAGTTATAATTTATTTCTCTAAACAAATTGAATATTAACTCTATATCATTATTAAAGAAATAAAAGTTGAATTTTAAATTATCAACTTTAAATTTCTTTGCATTATCAATTCCTCCAACCGCATATATAATAAATTCTTGAAGCTCTTTAAAAAACGCTTTTTGTTTTTCACTATCACTAAAATACATCTGCTCAAATTGAGGAATTAATGGATTATCATGTCTAATATCTCGTAATAAAAACACATTACAAGAATTAGTTCTATCATCAATATAAGTTACAGCATTAACAGGAACCTCTCCAGGATCCGGAAATCGATTATTAATGACTTTAATATCAGTCTCAATATCCATGTATCCTAACTGTAACAGTGATGCTTTATTTGTGTATTCTTGTGCAAATCTCATACGATAATGATCTTCGATATCCATATCACTACCAAAAATATTTGTACATTTATGAAGAGATTTATTATTTCTATAATTTCCATTTCTAATATTATCAAAAAAGAAATCAAGATTATTTGTTTCCTCTGCAATGGATTTTAATAATTCTCTGTATTTACATGTAATAGGTCTTACTGCATTCTTTGGGACATAAAACTGAGTGTAATCTGTTATATGAACACCATCTTTTAATTTATAATATATATAATCAGGTTCATAAATAATCTGATGATCTTTCTTACCTGTTTTATTATCTTTATAAACAATATTTATATAATCTTTATTCCATTTCTGAGTTAATTCATCTTTAACCGATTTATGATATGATGCATTCATAATAGTAATATCTGATCCCAATGGATATTTTTTAATGATTGCCATTTACAATTACCTCCCAAATATACCATTTCTGGTCATTTTAAGTCATTATATACATGTGATAATCACTGTAATATTCTATTTAATCCAGATGACATTAGAATAATAAAAATATGTTAGTATAGGAGGAATTAAATATGGGAATTAAGCCAATTACAATTGGTGAAAAATATAGAAATATTATTCCAGAACCAGAAAAAGCTAATCCTTTACCAATTCAACCAAAAAAGAAAACAAATGTTTCTAGTTCTAAATCAGCACCAGTTAAAAAAGAAGAGGCACCTAGCCCGTTAGTTAAAAATGCAGATGGAAGTATGAGATTAGATTTTAGCAAAATGCAAAATTCTAATATATCTGTTAGGGACTCTTATGAAGATGAACCACAACCAACACAGCAAAAAAGAAAAAGAAAATCTTCCAACACTGTAGAGATTGCAGATTTTGATGTAAATAATAATAAATCCGATAGGCCATTAAATCTTATTGAATCTAATGAACCTATCGAAAAGAAATATACAGAAACTAATAATATTTTAAGATCTGCTATTATAGAAATAGATAGATCTTTAAATGATTTACAAGAAGATATTAGAGATATCAGATCTTCAAAAACAATGAGATCTAAATACACTTACCTCTCCAATATGCAAGCAGGAGTTGCATCTTTAATTGGAAACAAAATTGCAGCTGCACGAGAATTAAATAATACTATAGGTAAATGTAATGACTTCGAACTTAAACGTTATAAAGAAGTTCAAGCTGCCAATGCAGCATCAGGAGATGAAGATGCAAATGTAATGAAAATGTATCAAGCATTTATGGCTACACCAGTTTCATCGAATCCGTTACCAAATATTAGTGCTGCCGCTATTAACAGTGGTATTCAAACAAATGGAATTAACTTAGCATCTGGTGGGCAAGATATGGGATTTAATTCTTATATGAATAACTTAACCCCACAACAAAATATGATGCAATTAGAAAGAGATCCCAATATTAAAGAAGTTGTTGTGTATAATCAAGAAAATGGATCTCGATATTTTGATATTATAGATATGAGAACAGGCCAACATGTTCCAAATACAGAACCAATGGATCCAATGTTCTTGGAAGATATAACAATTGATTTAAAAAATAAAATAGCTCGTAATATTAACTTAGGAGAATCATATCCATTGATTGTAGTTGGACAACCTATTATGTCTGAATTCTAATAACATTATCAGTAATAGCAATAAAAATAATGCACCTCCTTGAAGTATGGTTTCTTTGTGCGTGATTTTTGATTTTCCTTATTACTATTTTGGCTTTTTTCTTTTCATCTACATTGTTGCTGCATTTTATTGCTAAAATCCCCAGTAGGCATGAGCGGGCCTACTGGGGATGTTTTTATAACTGGAATATTACATTGCCTTTCATTGTTTCATGAGAAACAGGAGTTAAACTAATAATATCTACATCTGACATATCAGATTCAGATGCATGTGATACTATAATACACTGATCAATATTCAAAATACCCATAATATTATTCAAAATTTGTGGAAAGATAGATCTATTATACTGATCCAATCCACCATCAATTTCATCTAATCTTACTATATTATAAATATTTGATCCTTGGAATGCTAAGATAAAACTCATTATCATTGCAACCATACATTTTTCAGATGTGGAACAGTTACTGATATCATCTGTAATTAAATTAGTTGATAAATTCTGTACTGGAATCCTAAATTCATTCTCATTAATTACATATGGAAGTAATTGAAGTTCTCCACCAAACATCATTTGGAGTAATTGATTTGACATATTTAAAGTCTTATCCATATATAATTGCATAAAAATAGTTTGAATGCCACCTTTAGTTGGAGATGAATATTTCTTAAGCATCTCTATTATAGAATATTGTTGATTGTACTGTTCCCATTCAGTTTGATATTCATACAATTTATTACATTGATACTTAATCTTTTCTTGTTCATCTATTAAAGGATTAAGTTCTGATACAATAGCATTCAATCTAGAATTCAATTTATTAATATTATCAATCTCTACAGAAATCTTACTAATATTATCATTGAGCACATTTATTTTGGATTCAATTTCAGCTTTTCTATTATTACACTCTTTTAATTTCTTAAGTCTAACGATAGTATTATTGATTCCTTCAATATTAGATTCAATATTTACCTTTTGCTTTTGTAAAGATAATATTTTATCATTAAAGTCTTGTATTCGATTATCAATATCAGCTGTATTTTTCACTAACTCATTAATCTCAGTTTGAAGATCATTTACTACAGATTCTTGAGACTTAATGATTCGATATTCAGCTTCTAAATCACCAAGAACTTTTTTATCATTGTTATACATACTAAAATAGTTTGCATATTCAATATATTGATATAAATCATAAATATCGTTAAACTGGTCTCCAGAACGGAATCTTTCTAAGATAGTATTTCCTTGTAGTAATTTCTTTCCAATCGGGATCTTATTTAATACACCAGCATTCAGCTTTATATTTCTTAATACATTATTAAGATCATTATAAACTCGCAATGCTAATTTAAGTCCTTCATGTACTTCTTGAGATCCAGCAACTTCATCTTTTAATTTATCTATTTTTTCAGTACAAATCATAAGATTTTTATCTGGTTCTTCTTTCATTGCTTCCATCGCATTAGTTAAAAAACTACATGTATCTATATTACATTCTGCTGGACGTTTTTTAAGAATAACCATATTATTTATTAAGCCTGTATAATAAGATACCTTTTCTCTTAACTTAACAATATCATTATTCATACTATTAATTCTAGTTTCTGAATCTATCGCCATCTGAGCTAATGGTATATTATCTATTATAGCTCCAGATCCTAAATTAAGTGCAGCCTCATCTGCATAAGATTTAATATTGGTTAATGAAGTTCTTAAATCTTCCAATACACTTAATGCTGTTGTATATTCATCAGTAGTTAAACAGTTTCCATCTATACCAATTTCTTTAAATACTTTCTCATATTCAAAGATTTTCTTTTTATATTCGGTAATAGATTTACGAAGATCGGCAATATTAGAAGAACTTAATAATCCATTTAATTTCTGAGTTTTAATAGCGATTCTCTTTGCATCTTCGTCTCTATCTATTAATAACTCATTAATTGAATTCTGATAAGATTCAATATCTTTAGATATTCCAACCAATAACTCTTTATTACTTACATATAACTCGTTTACATCTTCTATCGAAAGATCTTCTTTGAATTTAAGAACTGTAATTCTATTTTTCAATTCATCCAATTCTTCTATAAGATTCTTATAAGTTGTCTGCAATGAATTATTAGGATCAAGAATATTTATTGTTGCTTCAGCAGCAGATATCTTCTTTTCTAACTCTTGTTTTTCATCTGTTAAAAATTTAATTCTCTGTTTGTATGCTTCTCTTTGGGATATTAATTTATTTGGATCACCAATTGTATTAATCTTATTTGTAATAGTTCCCATTAAAGATTTCATTACGGTAGATTTTGAAGATAAAGTTTTATAAATCTCATTATATACTTCGATAGATTCCAATAAACTTCCCACTGCTTTCTTCCTATCAGTAGGTTTTTTATCTATAATTCCTCTATCCTCCGTAGAAAGATAAGATAAGGATATAAAGTTTGAATCTAATGCAAATTTTGTATTTAATACATCTTTATATGAACTAATAGTTCCATTTGGATTTAATTCAACTGTTCCAGTAGGAGTTATCTCCTTAATATATGCTTTACTAACAGTTCTAGTTCCATTTGCATATACTGGATATTGAATTAAAATATTATAATAAGTTCCATCATGAAGATAAGTTATTTCTTTTTCTCCTGCTTCTTTATCTATATACATTGTCGGAGAATCTGGAAATGGATGTAATACTGACATTAAAGTTGACTTTCCACTTCCATTTCTTCCAATAATATAAATAATTTTATGACTGCATTTTGTAAAATCTATTGTAATTTCTTTCTTTCCAGATTTACTGTATATTCCTTTTAAACCTTTAAATCTAGCTGATACTAATATCATAAACTATTTACCTCCGTATTATATCTACTAGATAGTGAAAATCCCAATAAAAAATTAAAAGGAGAGTACATTAAGTACTCTCCGCTTTTTTCTTCATAGCTTTATATAAAGCCATAAAATCATCTTCATTCATATCCTCAGTAGTAAGAATTTTATCACTTTGCCACCTTGGAAAGAACTCTTTTCCACATTTTTTACATTTTATATATGATAAATCAACAACTTTATCTTTAAGATTAATATGTTGATCTATCATAATAGAGTAATTTAATGGAGCATTTTTATGATTATATAATTCTAATGCTCGTGCTCCTCCACAATGTGGACAAGTATCTGGTCTATCAAATGTAACAGGTTTTATCATATTTTTATTTTTTACCTTTCAGAGGATTATGATAAGATATAGGTTTTTTACGATCATAATATTCATCCATATCATCAACAGTAAAATTATCTGGCTGATCATGTGAATCTTCTTGGGCTTGGATACCCTCAGCAATTTCTTCTTCGTTAAAAGGATAATCGTCACCATCTTCATCGTAGTCTAATTCTTCCTCTGGAAATTCATCTTCATCAGACCCATTATCATCTTCCATATCTGACATATTCCATACACCTTTTCCTGGTACAGCAGATTTTGCTACTGGATCTGGTAATTCACAAAATCTAATATCCGGATACTCCTGATTTGTGACTCCATACCATACGCATTTATCAAGTAAATCAGATACAGTAAATTGAGTAAGCAATCTTCTTACTGATGCAATTGATTTTTCTGTTACCTTTGGATACATAAGTCTAAATGTTACAGAAACAACTTGATCAGTCATAAATGGAAGATGACTTTGAATATAAGCCATTGCCATAATAAATGGAGCATATGTTAATGTATCAACAAATGAACTTCCAGTCATCTGCTGCTCCATGTATTTTCTATAAGATTCAATAAGAGTATTATTAACATCTCCAAAAATAGCTAAAATCATAGCAATTTCATTTGCTTCTGATTTACCCCATAATTGCGGAAAGAATGAAATTACCTTTACCAATTCTCCTTCATAGAACATGTAATCGCATATTCTATTAGGTAATTGATAATCAATAGATACAAGAATAATATCTGGAATTTTATTCATTTTAATTCTTGTTAATTTAACAATAGAATCTGCAGGAATATCATATGCTAAGGATAAATACTTAGCAATTGTACTCTTGTCTGTTTGTTCTTCAAATGTTTCTCCATTAATAAATTTGTCTACGCTTTTTAAGATTTCGTTAAACATAATTTTATTCTCCTTTTTATATTTATTTTTTTAAAGCACAATTTTATACTGATGAACTGATCTCATCACTATCGATACTTTCATATGTTCATCATAGAACATTGCATTTCGTAAATTAAATAATTGCTTTAAATATTCAAGTAAAAAATCTTTCATTTGATCATGGTGTATATGATACGTCGAATAATCTCTTCCACTATCAAATCTTGCAGATGGCAAACGACCATAAATAGCATAACAATGGTCATCAAGCTTCTGAATATTTACATATATGAAGTCTTTTTCATTTATAGTCATCTTGATGCCATTTCTCAACTCATATTCGAAGTATAAATGCAATGTTGGATTATTTTCTGTTATATAATTATCTATCATATCGATAATGCAGTTATCAATAAATGTATCTATTGAAGATAATTCTGGATCATCTTCTGTCACAACATACTTGATTGTACCATAGCTTTTTTCGTTATATACTTCAATAACCGCATCGTGGCAACCCATATATAATCCACAATCAACATTTTCTAATATCTGACGCCATAAATATGTCTGATTACCATGTTTATTGTATTTGATTATATTAACAGTGTTTAAAGTTCTTTGTTCATCTTCTTCAAACCCATAAGATAAATGAACAAAATATGAAACACCAAGGCCATCATTCGGATCTCCACCTCTGCTTACTCTTATTATAAAAGAATAATCAATATTACGATCTTTAGAATGAACTGTAATAGCATAATTAGGATTGAAATTATTATCAATATCGTCATCATCAAGATATTCTTTCAATACCTCTTTTATTTTAGCGACTACTCCATCAACTAACTTTTCTTTAGTGTCGCTATGTAGTGTTATTTTTTTTTTCATATTATATCCTCCATGTAAATAAAGTTGGCTACTATTATAGTAGCCAACTGAATCATTTGTAAAATGGATTATTATTTTTTATAACAGGTCTTACTTTAGGAAGATGATAATCAATCTTATACACCATACCTATTTTCTCACAATCGTATTCTCTACCACATCCAGGGCATACTAAACGTGGTTCTACATATGTGACTCCTTTTCCAGGTATTCCATTTTCATCTAAAATAGATTCATAAATCTCTACTTCTCTGAAAATCATATTACCTAAGCAATTTGGACACTGGTTAAGTTTAATAATTTTAATTGGTTTTATTAATTTTTTATCAGCCATTATCGTGTCCTCCATTGGAATGATGCTGGCTTATACTGAACTTTATCTAAATATCCTTCTGCAATAACTTTTGCATCTGCATATTTATTATTAGAGGGAGTATCAGATATTTCGGTATAATCTTTCCATTTACCATTCTTTAAAACCTTTCCAGGAATAAATTCCTTTCCAAGTTTTAATTCTACTTCTTTTCTCAATAAATATTGCCGTTGAGAAAAGAGGAAATATTTATAAGGTGATGCTGCCATATTTTAGCCTCCTTATAATAATAGCATTTTATTAGCTATTTCATTTAATACTGTGTTGTCATATTTTCGTATACAAAAATCTTCTCCGTTTATGCCGATAGGCTTAAATTTAAATTTTGAAAATGCTTCTTTAACAATAGTATTAAATTGGGTTTCTGTAAAGAAACTTGAGGCTTTGTATCGCTGTGCGTTTTCCGTAAAAGAATATATTTCATTTTCACCAGTACCATCATACTTTTTTACTACATTAGAAACTGGTATAAAAAGGCAAGTGGCCGAATTTATATTTATTGATGAAATTGGAAAAGACATTATTAAAGCAAAGCCTATCAAACAATGCTTTTCAAATTCTTTAATACACAAAATACTATCTACTAAATCTGTATTTGGTACAAATAATTCAATAGCATATTGATCATAGTTCACACCAACACACATTCCATTTACAAATAATCCTTCAATAATATCAGCCATAAATATTCTCCTTTCAAGTGGAAGAGGTTTACTCTTCCACTTTATCAACTGTAATCATTGATTGGTCAACATTCATTACTAATGGAATAATCATATTCTCCATTACTTTGATATCTTCATCAAGAACACCATTCTCTCCAATATTTGGAGTTAAACCAATCACTTGTCTCATTTTAATTATCTCTTTGGTTCCCTTAATTTTCTTATATTGGCGAAGAAGACATCGAACTTCTTCTCTCCATAAGTTTGGTTCAGAGAAATCTGAGAAATAATTATCTGTTGTTTTTACTAATGGACAAATCATACCAGACAAACCAGGTTCACCATTAGAAGAAGAATCCAAATCAATTCTTCCTAAATGAGATGGATGTGCCTGTCTATAAATATCTGGTACTGCCGAATCTTTTGCTTCTCCAAGACCTTGGATTCCTTTAAATGTCCATTTAATGGCAGTAAAAGAATCAAGATCGTTTACAGAAGATCTGTTATTAATAGTTCTATCTTTTGATATCGCTTTCAAAAGATAATCTGGAAACGTATGAATACGTTTCTCGATCTGATTAACTTGAATGTTTTTCTCACTGGAAAACGTGAACATTCCAGAAGATAATTTCATACCATACAAAGCTGCACAATATGCTGCTAACCTTCTTCTTTTTGTTGATACATTGAGATTATCCGTTTGAGATAATATTGAGAATTCTCTAAGAATCCAGATAATCACACAATAAATATCTTTCTTATATATTTCAGGTAATCTCAATGCTTCTTTTGTAGGAATATCATAAATCGACTCAAGAGATTCAAGTACAGATTCGCCTTTCTCTGTAGATTTATTATTATAAGATTCTCCAAGAGATCTTAACCAATATTCTTTACTCCACAGATCATTTGGTTTAGCACCATCTTTCGTATTAATGCTCATATATATAGTATATACTAAACTCTGTAAAATATGATCATTATCAAATAGAAATGTTGGTACATTAATAAATAAACTTCCTTTTGCTAAAGTATAATAATCCTTTTTATTTGGATTAGTATTTGTAATTGAGAATTCTGGAATTCCAAATGCTTGTAGAGTTCCAAATAATCCATATTTCGCTAAAATATATTTCATAATCGGAACTTTCTTATTGAAGATAGCAGAATTATAATACACAGCACTCTTACTTTCTCCATTTTCAAAATGTACATCAACAGTATATCTAAATATACGAGTTGCCATAAATAATGATTTAAATGTTACATTTTGGCATTTACTGTTAGATCCACTATTATTATAGGTGGATCCATCCAAAATCTGAAATTTCGGACAATAATAATTTCCCATGATTTTAAAATAATATTTATCTACAAATCTTGGTACCATTATTAATACTCTAATATTCTTAGATCCAGGACTATCTTTCTTTGGAGATGGTACTTGGATAAAATAATCAACTACTAATAATCTTACATCAGAATCTTTAAGACTAATATATTCATATTGATTATATTCAGAATCTTTAGACTGATGTTTTATAGCTTCTTGATCTCGTAGCATTTTCATCATAGTCGCATAATCATCAACTACAGTGAATTTAGTTACTTTAATCGTAAAGTATTTTGATCTTTCACAAGACAAAATAACTTTCTTGAGCTCATCGATCATTTCATCATCATCTCTTTTAAAGAGATCATCATTAAATTTTTCTCGATGTACATCATTAAACTGCCTTATAAATTGTTGCTGATTGTTTATTCCTTCAATCATTTTTACACCTTCCTATTCTTCTACATCATTATTAGAAGAAGTTACCTCTACTGATATTGATGTATTCATTGGATTTGGAACATCACTGTTCTGGTCTTCTAATGTTAAAGTTGCCTTTATATCCAATGCATTGCACATTCTTACTAACATTGGTAAACTTATATTCTGTTTATTAAATATACGCTTATCATTGTTATAATTAGAACCAAATCTTGGTTCATACTTATCTAAATCAATCTTTTTATCAATGACTGCTTCTTTTAAAGCTTTCATTGCAGGAGAATCGTTTTTATCTTCTGGCGGAACATAGATATTATCAGGAGATGTTAAAATATCTCTCTCTAATTCTTTTACCATATTTTGCGTCTCTACAAATTGTTTATAGGTATTCGCTTTAGAATAATCTATAACAGAATCCGTAGTATAAGTTTCTGTTCCTTCTGGAATATTTGCAAAATATACCGGAGCTCTTTTTCGATATTTAACTCCAAACTCTTGCGATGTATATGGAACTATTGGATATATATGTCCAAGACCATCATCAATCGCAGTATATCCTTGTAAATACGCATCTTCATTATTAATATAATCAGACATATTTACAACTTCATATAATCTTCCATTGATTAAAATCTCCCTTTTACTTACCATTTTTCTACCTCCAAAAAATAATAAGGAGAGGATAGCACATATCCTCTCCTTATCTTTATCATACTATTTTATTCTGCTTTATCTTCGTCAGCTTTAATAAGAACTTTCATCTCTTCTTTTGGAGTAATAGAGAATACTTTCTCACCATTCTCAACACTTACTGACGCTTCAAAGAATCCAGGTAATTCGATTGTATACTCATCACCTTCTGCAACATCTTGCTGATCAAGTGTATCATGTACAATACTAAAAGTTACACAACACAATACGCTAAGATAGTTAAGTACACCAACTACCATCTGGCACATATTGTGACCTCTCTTAGCAATCACTCGCTGAACCGGTTCCTGATCAATAATGTAAACTGTTGCATTTTCAGGAATATCATTTGGATCGAATGACCAAAAATACTCCCAAGATCCATCAGAAGATTCATTATCTTCGGATTTATCATATTTAACACATCCAAATGCAATTTTTTCTCCTTTTACATCCTGTACCATTACGGCAACAGGAGTACTTTTATTTTTTGCTATGTTGAGATAATCTGTAATACCATTAAACATAGTTTTTGTAACTAATTCGCATTCAGATAAGGTTAAATCCCAACCGATTGATGCTGCCTCTGTCTGCATATTGCTGTACATCTGTGTGTCTTTCATTTCAACCGTTTTCATTGTGAATTCCTCCTAAAAATATGATTTTTTAATTCCTTATTTCAGATATATAGTATGTAACTACATATCTGTTTAACTTGGTGTAAATATTTACACCAAGTTTTTAACTAAATTTGGTATTAAAGTTGGGAATATAGTTGTTGGTGTTTTCCATAAAATCAACAACTGTTGCAATCTTAATTCCATACTTCTTTGCTTTATCCACTTTACTAGATTTAAAATCTAGTGAAGGTACCAATAGTAATGTTGTTTCTTTTGTTAAACCTTCATTATCATTAACATCCACTCTAGGATCCATATTTAGTACTTGTACTAACTGAGAATCTCTAAATCCGCTAAATCTAATTTTAAACTCTTTATTATCTTCTATTCCTGTAGTTGGAATATACATCTGATGATCAAATATATATTTCAAATCTGGGTAGAAGTAAGTTCTTTCAACACTAATACAGTTTGCTGTTGATACTCCACAACCTTTTATACTAACGATTCTGGAATGTAACTCGCTTGCTGGTATACTTAATAGTTCTTGGAATGATAAAACTTTAAATATTGATTTCCAAGTTTTGGCAGCAATGTTACTAAATCCTAATGCACCAACGATTCGATAATCTTCCAACTTATTTATCTTAAGATTCTGCAACGAATTATATAATTTGATACAGTTTGTTGGTCCTAAATCTTCCATCATATCCGGAGTCATTTGCATAAGATCACTGAATGATTTAAACTTGAGTGTATTAACTGCAGATTCTGCAAAATCATTTATACCAAGTTTAGCCATCA
>UMJD01002328.1_pt1 | contig 28736 bp, 24 predicted proteins | sample 1965951 | NCBI WGS metagenome assembly UMJD01 (sample SAMEA4836142, study PRJEB28245) | human gut metagenome | biome: gut microbiome; material: fecal sample | place: Denmark | collected 2008 | reverse complement strand
CATAGCCAAGTGGTAAGGCAAAGGTCTGCAACACCTCTATCCCCGGTTCAAATCCGGGTGGCACCTCTTAGAAAGCCCTGGAAAGATGAATTTCCAGGGCTTATTTTTCCTATAAAAATGTATTTGCTGAAGACCGTGAAGACAGACTTCTGAAAAATCGGACAGCATCCGGAAAGGATGCTGTCCGACAGATCAGGAATTTTTTTCTGTAAGCAGGATTCTTTTACGGTTATAAACCAGATGAAGGTACATGGCATCTTGGGCACGCAAAGCATCATGTTCTGCAATGGCATCTGCGATTTCACGATGTGTTTCAATTGTTTCTTCATGCAGAGCGCCACTGGTTGATTCGACAAATAATGGAATAGAACTGTTAATTACAGGAATCAGCCGCGGAACAACAACATTTTTGCTGCTCAGCGCGATCGCTGTATGAAATTCAATATCTTTCTGGGTATGGTCCGCATGTTTTTTTAATAATGCTTCAACATCATCACAAAGTGTGGTGATTTTTTTTATATCTTTTTTATTGGCGCGGGTGGCAGCCATTGCTGCAATAGAGGGTTCAAGCAGAAAACGGACTTCAAGAAGGTCATGGATCAGCTTCTGCTTGTTGCCGATAAAAGTTAATCCCAGCGGATCTTCCACCATTCCCGGAGATGATGCGATATAAGTTCCGGATCCCTGACGGATCGTCACGATATTTCTGGAAGCAAGAAGCTTCATTGCCTCGCGGACAGAGCTTCTTCCGGCATTCAGACGTTCGGATAGAACCGTTTCATTAGGCAGCTTGTCTCCAGGCTGCAGATTTTCCTTTAAAATAAATGCGATGATGTCTTCCGATAATTTTTGCGGAAGACTTTTTTCTTCTGATGACGAAATCATCATATGAGTTTCTCCATTTCTATTCGTTATTTCTTTTTATATTTTCCTTATATCTATAATAATTCCTTTAAACTATAATGTCAAAACGACAAAATGCACAAAAAACAAGACGATAATTTAGATAAAATTACAGTATTGCGTTTTTGACAGAATGAATATATTATAAATACATCAGATGAATTGAAGCAAAAACAAAGAAAATCAGCACAATTCAAAAGAAAAAACAGCAGAAAGGTCAGATGTATTTAACGAAAAGTAAAACATCGGATGAATTAAGGAGGCAAAAGCAGAAAAAATGGAAGAAACAACATTTACAGCAGATCCAATGAGATTGATGCTTGCTGCGGCAGTGGGAATTGTGATCCTGCTGGTGCTGATCATCAAATTTAAACTACATCCGGTTCTGTCAATGATGATTTCAGCGATCATCATCGGTGCAGGTGCCGGAATGCCACTGGAAATGATCTCAGACACAGTAGAAAAAGGTGTTGGAAAGACATTACAGGGAATCGCACTTCTGGTAGGACTGGGTTCCATGTTCGGCGGAATACTGGAAGTGAGCGGAGGCGCTCAGAGAATAGCGGAAACACTGATCGACAAATTCGGTCAGAAAAAAGCCGGTTGGGCACTGGGACTTACCGGACTGGTGATCGGTACAACCGTATTTTTTGAAGCAGGTGTTGTAGTACTGATCCCACTGGTATTCAGTGTTGCAAAGCAGACAAAAAAATCCACACTGTATTATGCAATCCCACTTCTTTCAGGTCTTGCCAGCGGATATGCTTTTGTACCGCCTTCTGCGGGATCTGTACTGGTTGCCAATGCACTTGGCGTAAACCTGGGAACTATGATCATGGTTGGAGTTCCAACTGCACTGATCTGTATGCTGGTTTCAGGAATTATCTGGGGAAATCTGGTTGGAAACAAAATTTTCACTGAACTTCCGGCCAATGTGGAAGAGATCAAAGATGATGGAAAAGAGTTGCCGCCATTTGGTCTGGTGCTTGGCGTGATACTGATCCCGCTTGTTCTGATCCTTCTCAGTACTGTATCTAAATACATGCCAATTCCGGCAGGAATACAGAGTTTTCTCGGATTTATCGGAAAACCGTTTCTGGCACTGACTATCGCAACGCTTGCAGCAATGTATTTTCTTGGAATCCGTCGTGGCTTTACCGGTACACAGTTAAAGAAAATACTGGATCATTCACTGAGACCGGTTGGAATGATCCTTCTGGTCATCGCCAGCGGCGGAGTGATCCGATGGATGCTTCAGGATTCCGGCCTTGGAAATATTATCGGACCGGCCCTGGAAAAAAGCGGTCTTCCGCTGATCCTGATCGCGTTTCTGATCGCAATCCTGGTAAGGGCATCTGTAGGAAGCTCCATTGTGGCAATGACCATGGCATCAGGAATCATGGCGACTATGCCGGCAGTAATGGATACAAGCATGCTTTACAGAGCTGCTATGTGCTGTGCGATCTGCGGTGGTGCAACTGCACTGAGTCATGTAAATGATGCCGGATTCTGGCTGGTAAGTACTTTCCTTGAGATTGACGAAAAAACGACATTAAAATCCTGGACGATCATGGAAACACTGATCGGTGTTACAGCACTTGTTGTAGGCTTTGTTATTTCAATTTTTGCATAGGAGGCAGAGCGTAATGATAAAGATACCGGTTTATTTAAGAGACATGTATGATGCAAAGCATCTTGTACAGGCTGCATCCGGCTGCCGGAAGGATGTGGAACTGATCTGCGGAAGATATATCGTAGATGCAAAGTCCATGCTGGGAGTATTCAGCCTTCCTACATTTGATAATGTGGAAATCGGAGCAGAAGAAGAGGATGTAAAGGAACTTAGAGAAAAGCTGGAAAATCTGAATCTGATCAGAGAATAGGAAATGGAGGAAAAAATCATGAAGTTAGTAAGTCAGGAAATGAGAAAGCTTGCACCGGAGCTTGATCCGCTGCGCCTTGGAACAGGATGGAAAAAAGAAGATCTGGGAAAGGTTCAGGTCATGGTGGAAAGCACTTATGGTGACAGCCATCCGGGAAGCGGACACCTGAACATCCTTGTGGAAGAAGTTCGTAAAGGAATCGCAGAAGAAGGTGGTTTTGGTGCACGCTATAACTGTACCGATATCTGCGATGGTGAAAGCCAGGGAACAGACGGAATCAACTACAGCCTGGCAAGCCGTGAAATGATCGCAAACATGATCGAGATCCATGCAAATGCAACACCATTTGATGCCGGTGTATATCTTTCAAGCTGTGACAAGGGTGTACCGGGAAATCTGATCGGACTTGCAAGAGTAAATATCCCTTCCGTATTTGTTCCGGGCGGAACCATGAATGCGGGACCTGAGATGCTGACCCTTGAGCAGCTGGGAATGTACAGTGCAAAGTTTGAGCGTGGAGAGATCGACGAAGAGAAGCTTGACTGGGCAAAATGCAATGCCTGCCCAAGCTGTGGAGCCTGCTCCTTTATCGGAACAGCTTCAACAATGCAGATCATGGCAGAGGCACTTGGACTTACACTTCCTGGTACAGCTCTGATGCCGTCAACAAGCCCGGATCTTCTTGCTTTCGCAAGAGAGGCAGGAAGACAGGCAGTAAGGATCGCACAGATGGAAAATATGCGTCCTTCTGATATCGTAACTATGGACAGCTTTGAGAATGCGATCCTTGTACACGCTGCAATCTCCGGAAGTACAAACTGTCTGCTTCACATTCCGGCGATCGCACATGAGTTTGGCATTGAGATCACAGGTGATACCTTTGACAGACTGCACAGAAATGCAAGATACCTTCTGGATGTACGTCCTGCAGGACGCTGGCCTGCTGAGTGCTTCTATTATGCAGGTGGTGTACCGGCGATCATGGAGGAAATCAAGGAACATCTCCATCTGGATGTGATGACAGTTACAGGAAAGACTCTCGGAGAAAACCTTGAGGAGCTGAAGAACAACGGATTTTATGAGAAATGCGACAAATGGCTTCAGGAATTTAACAAACGTTACAATGTAAACCTTACAAAGGAAGATATCATCCGTCCATATGACAAGGCAATCGGAACCGACGGAAGCATCGCTGTTCTCCGTGGAAACCTTGCACCTGAGGGAGCTGTGATCAAACACACCGCATGCCCGAAGGAAATGTTCAGATCCGTTCTCCGCGCAAGACCGTTCGACAGTGAAGAGGAGTGTCTGGATGCAGTTCTGAAGCATAAGGTTCAGAAAGGTGATGCAGTATTCATCCGTTACGAGGGACCAAAGGGAAGTGGAATGCCGGAGATGTTCTACACATCTGAGGCGATCAGCAGTGATAAAGAGCTTGGAAAGAGTATCGCACTGATCACAGACGGACGTTTTTCCGGAGCATCTACAGGCCCTGTTATCGGACACTGCAGCCCTGAGGCTGTTGACGGTGGCCCAATCGCACTTGTTGAGGAAGGCGACCTTATTGAGATCGACGTTATGGAAAGAAAGCTGAACATCATCGGGATCGCAGGCGAAAGAAAGTCTATGGAAGAGATCGACCAGATCCTTGCCGAGAGACGTAAAAACTGGAAGCCAAGAGAACCAAAATACAAAAAAGGCGTGCTGAGACTTTTCAGTGAGCATGCTGCAAGCCCAATGAAGGGAGCCTATCTGGAGTATTGATCATGAAACATAAATTTATTACTCTCGGCGAGATCATGCTGCGTCTGACACCGCCGGATTATGAAAAAATCAGAACAGCAACAACCTTTGAGGCAAGATACGGGGGAAGCGAGGCGAATGTAGCCCTTTCCCTGGCAAATCTTGGAATAGATGCTTCGTTTTTTACGGTAGTTCCGGACAACAGTCTTGGAAAAAGTTCTGTACGTATGATGAGAAGCAATGATGTGAATTGTGACAGTGTGGTTTATTCCACAGCGGAAGAAACTCCGACACACCGTCTTGGAACCTATTATCTGGAGACCGGCTACGGGATCCGCCCCAGCAAGGTAGTTTACGACAGAAAACATAGCGCTTTTTCCGAGTATGATTTCAGCAAAACAGATGTGAAAAAAATGCTGGAAGGATATACATGGCTGCATCTGAGCGGGATCACACCTGCTCTTGGAACAAAATGCAGGGATCTGATCTTAAACTGCCTGAAGGCAGCAAAAGAAATGAACATGACCGTAAGCTTTGACGGAAATTTCAGAAGTACGCTGTGGACCTGGGAAGAGGCCAGAGATTTCTGTACACTTTGTCTTCCATATGTAAATGTCCTTTTCGGGATCGAGCCGTACCATATCTGGAAAAATGAAGAAGACCACAGTGCAGGGGATGTAAAGGATGGAATCCCGTTTCAGCCGGATTTTGAACAGCAGGAAAAAGTGTTCCGGGCATTTGCGGACAGATATCCGAATATAAAATGCATTGCAAGACATGTCCGTTTTGCACATAGCTGCAGTGAAAACAGTCTTATGGCATATCTCTGGTTAAACGGAAAGACTTACAAAAGCAAGCGCCTGACCTTCCACATTCTTGATCGTGTCGGTGGCGGAGATGCATTTGTAAGTGGGATCATCTATGGCCTTATGAATGAGTATACACCGGAAGATACCGTGAATTTCGGTGTTGCTGCCAGTGCTGTGAAGCATACGATCCATGGTGATGGAAACATTACCGATGATGTATCTATGATCAGACATGTGATGGAAATGAACTTTGATATAAAAAGATAAAAAGGAAGGGAAATTCAGATGAAAGAGATAGCAGAAAAATTTCAGAAATTTGGTGTGGTTCCGGTTGTAGTGCTGGAAGATACAAAAGATGCAGTACCGTTGGCGAAGGCTCTGGTTGAGGGCGGCCTTCCATGTGCAGAGGTGACATTCCGCACAGAAGCAGCAGAAGAGTCTATCCGTTTCATGGCAGAGCAGTTCCCGGAAATGCTTGTGGGAGCAGGTACCGTACTTACAACAGAACAGGTAGACGCGGCTGTTGGCGCCGGAGCAAAATTTATCGTAAGCCCGGGCTTTGATCCTAAGATCGTAGACTATTGTCTGGAAAAAGACATTCCTGTTTTTCCGGGATGTATCACACCATCTGAGGTTGCGCAGGCAGTGAAAAGAGGTCTTAAGGTAGTAAAATTCTTCCCGGCAGAACCGGCAGGCGGAATTTCAATGATCAAGGCTATGGCAGCTCCTTATACAGGAATCCGTTTTATGCCTACCGGCGGGATCAATGCGAAAAACCTTGAGGACTATCTTTCCTGTGACAAAATCCTCTGCTGCGGCGGAAGCTGGATGGTAAAAGGAGATCTTGTGAAGGCAGGAGAATTTGACAAAATAAGAGAACTGACAGCAGAAGCAAAAAAGCTTGCGGATTCCATAAGAAAGTAATCAAACTTAATACACATATTCAATAAAAAAAGCAGAACCCTGCACAACCAGGCAGAGTTCTGCTTTTTTGTCAATTATTGTGAAAATAGATCAATGAAGCAGGATCGGCAGAAGCTTTTTCCGCTTCAGCTGCCAGATCAGCTGCAGGATCCGCAGAAGGTTTCCGAAGATCCATTCGGTAAAGATAAAAGATCCCACCGAAGAAACCGGGAATCAGTCCGGCGTATCCACCGGCACATAAGATCACAGTCAGCTTCACCATCAGTTCTGTCTGAAGTTCCAGACAAACAAGTAATCCTGCAAGAATTCCGGCTACACTCCATCCAGCTGTCAAAAGTGCAAGAAAAACAGCTGGCGCAGGGGCCTTTTTTAAATTTTGATCTAAGTGATTCCACAGTACTTTATACATAATCCATTCCTGCCACTCAAAATGTGATTAAACATACTCACATCGAGATAATGCGGATTCTCACGAATACCGCTTACTGTTTCTTTGTGTATGTTTTTGAGTAACCGGAGTTATCTCTACTCACAGATCCTAAGTACACTCCACAGTCGTTAATTCCCGAAATAGCCTTCGGTACATACTCACGTTTGCGGGATCATGCAACTTCGTAAGTCTCTGCATCTCTCAGATTCAATGCTGCATTGAGATCTCTGTCCTCAATATATCCACATGTGCATCTGTAGATCCTGTCTGAAAGTTTCAGATCTTTTTTAATACAGCTGCAGCAGTGGCAGATCCTGGAAGATGGATACCATCGGTCAACTACCCTTAGTTCGATTCCATATTCAGCACATTTTGTTTTCAATTTTGTCCGGAATTCATAGAATTTCTGGGACGCAACTGCTTTTGAGAGATGCCGGTTCTTCATCATCCCGGATATGTTCAGATCCTCAATCGTTATATGAGACGGCTTGGTTTTCACTATCTCAGATATTACCTTGTTGATATGATCTGTACGGATATTTTCTATCCGATGATGAAGTTTCTGTACTTTAAGCTTTTGTTTGCATATATTTGCTCTTTGAGTGGTCTCTCCTTTCTTTAAGCTCTCATATTTACGGGAAAGCTTTCGCTGTGCCCGTCTTAATTGTTTCTCAAGTTTTCTAATCCGTGCTGTTTTATTGATATTTCTGTATACAGTTCCATTTGACACAACTGCAAAGTCTTTCAGCCCCAGATCAATTCCGATCCCATCAGTGAAATTTCCATCTGCTTCCGGAGCAGGTATATCGACAAGTGCAGACACATAATATCTGCCTGCTTTCATGGAAACTGCCCCGCTTCGGATCACATATCCATCCTTAGAGGTCGGAATGTAACCTTTTTCTTTCAGCCTTACCCAGCCAAGTGTTGGGATCTTGATCCTGTGACGTTCACAGAGACAGTCTTTGGGATTATTCTTTACAAAATACATTTTTACATCAGATCTTCCTTTTTTCTTATATCTCGGGAAACTACTCTGATGATGAAAAAATCTTGAAAAAGCGGTACAGGCATTTTCGATTGCATTCTTTATCGATTTGGAACTGACTTCTCTGATCCAGAAATATTCCGGATGCCTTGGAAGGTATTCATTGTTCAGCCATACACTGAACGACTTGCCGCTCATAAATCTTTCACCGGCATCATAACGTTCTTTATTATGAAACAGGTAGAAATTATAAATATATCTGCATGTGCCGATTGTCTTATGTATTTTGATCTTCTGCTCTTCTGTAGGATTGATCTCTGTCTTGAAGCTCTTCAGCAATCTCCTCATCCTTTTCTATCTGTTTTTTATACTTACGAAGTCCATATAATCTACAGGAAAACACATGAAGGATGGAAATAATATCCTGTATAAGTTCTTCCTGTGGTGACAGTTCTTCATTGTTTACCACCAGTATCGTTGTGTGGAATTTCATGCAGAATCTTTCAAACCAGTCGTATCCAAAACGGATAAATCTGTCTTTATGCGTGATCACTATGGTTTTGACCTTCTGCTCCATGACTTCGTCCAGTAATCCATTCCATTTCTTGCGGTTATAATTAAGTCCGCTTCCATAGTCTTCAATGCACTGGTCTACGATCATTCCTTTGGCATTACAGAACTGACGCAGAAATGCTGTCTGATTTTGAAGATCATCCCTTTGGTTTTTTGTAGATACTCTTGCATAAATAACAACTTTTCGTTTATCATGTTCTATATTTATACCTTTAAATTGAAGATACTGGTCATATGTGTAATAACGCCTGTCTGTTGGAGTTCGGTTTGCTTTTAAGATTCCCTCTCTGTCCCATCTCTGAAGCGTTTTTACAGAAACACCTAATAATTCAGCAAAATCTTTTGGTTTATAATTTGTGATATTTGATGTGTCCATAATATACCTCCATAAGTATATTTAAACACATTTAATATCTTTTTACAATATATTTAGTTACTTATATCATCCTCCTGTTTTTCTGGAATTATACTTCTGCTGTTGTCAGCAACAGTCAGCCATAATATTGATTTCCTTTATCTGTCTGTATTATAGAAAAGAAATGTAAAATACAAATGCGCAGGAATGAAAAATCTTTGTAAAATATAAGTAGAAATTGCATTTTGAATTGAGAACCGATATACTTATAAATATAGTTATTGATAATATTCGATCACAGCCGAAAACGTTTTTCTACGGCTGTGATACGTGAGTGAGAGAATTAAAAGGGGGCAGATAAAAGCCCCCTGAAATCATATAGAGAGTAAAGAGGAGGGGTGGAAATGGAGCATACGGAAGAATATGTGAAGCTGGAGAATGTATCCAAAATCTATGGCTCAAAAGAAGTGAAAATCATAGCTGTGGATGAGATCAGCTTCCGGATAAAAAAAGGAGAATTTGTGGTTGTGGTAGGACCAAGCGGTGCCGGAAAGACAACGGTGCTGAATATCCTGGGCGGAATGGATAAGGCCACATCCGGCAATGTCTGGATCGATGGAAAAAATATTGCAAAATATACAGACCGGCAGCTGACCGGATACCGACGGGAGGATATTGGATTTGTATTCCAGTTTTATAATCTGGTGCCAAATCTGACTGCATTGGAGAATGTGGAGCTTGCTCTTCAGATCTGTAAGGATCCTCTGGATGCTAGGACAGTTCTGGAGGAAGTAGGGCTGAGGGAGAGACTGACCAATTTTCCGGCACAGTTATCCGGCGGTGAGCAGCAGAGAGTTTCCATAGCCAGAGCGCTGGCGAAGAATCCAAAGCTTCTGCTCTGTGATGAACCTACAGGAGCGTTGGATTATCAGACCGGCAAGGCAATCCTGAAGCTCCTTCAGGATACCTGCAGGGAACGGGGCATGACGGTTATTGTCATTACTCATAACTCTGCATTGACACCTATGGCCGACCGTGTGATCAAGATCAAAAACGGCAAGGTTTCCAGGATGACTGAAAATGCACATCCCACACCAGTGGAAGAGATTGAATGGTAGGTGACGGAATGAAGGCATTACACAAAGATTTCTGGATGGAGATCCGGAAAAGTAAAGCACGTTTTATCTCGATCTTTCTGATCGTGGCACTGGGTGTTGCATTTTTTTCCGGGATCCAGGCGTCTTCTCCGGATATGAGATATTCCGGAGATGCTTATTATGAAGCGGCAAAGCTGATGGATCTGAAGATCCAGGGAACCCTGGGACTGACTCAGCGTGATGTAAAAGCGGTATCGGATATTGACGGTGTGGAACTGGCTGAGGGCAGCTACTCTACGGATGTTATGAGTGGAGAGGACGATGCCAGGAAGGTTCTTCATCTGGAATCTATCAGCAGCAATTTTAATCTACTTACAGCAGATGAAGGAAGGATACCGGAAAAAAACGGCGAGATTTTTCTGGACAAGCCATTTGCAAAGAATCGGGGGTATAAAATCGGGGATACCATATCTGTCAGTGAGGATGGAGACAGTGAGCTTCTGAAAAAAACAACCTATACAGTTGTGGGAATCGGAAGCAGCCCTCTTTATATTTCATTTAACAGAGGAAATACGACTCTTGGATCCGGTGAGGTCAGCGGCTTCGGATACATTCTTCCTGAGGATTTTGAACAGGAAGCTTTTACCCAGATCTATATTATGGTTCATGAATCTGGGGATGTGATCAGCTATACCGATGCTTACGACAATCTTATCAGGAAAATACAGAAGCGTGTGGAAGGCATCGAAAAAGAACAGTGCAGTCTGCGCTACGATGAGATCGTCGCAGAAGCCAATGAAAAACTGAATGATGCCAGAAAAGAGCTTGAGGACGGAAAGAAGGAATCAGAGGAAAAACTTGGCGATGCGAAGAAAAAGCTGGATGATGGGCAGAAGAAGTATGAGGATGGAAAAAAAGAGTACGAAGATGGAAAACAGCAGCTCAGTGATGCAAAAAAGGAGCTGACCGATGGAAAACAGCAGCTTGCTGACGGAAGAAAACAGATTGAAGATGGATGGTCTCAGCTTAACAGCGCAAAACAGCAGGTGGAAGACGGTCTGTCCCAGTTAAATGCTGCCAGATCCCAGCTTGCTGACTCCGAAGCACAGATAAATGAGAAGCAGTCAGAGCTGACTGCCGGATATGAACAGCTGACTGCCGCAAAACAGCAGGTAAGTGACGGCGAGGCCCAGCTCCGGGAAGCGGAAAAAACACTGGAAAGCAAACAGGCTGAGCTTGACAGTGGAAGAGAACAGTTGGAAACGGGAAAGAATACGATCAAAGAAACAAAGACTGCTCTCACCGGTCAGAAAGAACAGTGTGAGGCAGGACTTGTACAGGTTTCCGAGGGCGAATCCCAGATCAATTCCAGTGAAGAAGCCCTTTCCGGGCAGCAGGCACAGCTGGATGAATTGACCAGCCAGAAAGAGGCATTAAGCAGTCAGGCGGCGGAGCTGCAGGCGCAGTATGACGCCGGTGCGGAAGCAGGAAAAACCGAGGAAGAGCTGGCGGAGCTTTCCACGCAGATCCAGACTTTAAATGGTCAGATCAGTGCAATGGAAGAACAGATAAATGCCGGTCAGGCCCAGATCGACGGGGCGCAGGCAGAGCTTACTGCAAAAAAATCAGAGCTGGCCCAGACAAGAGCTGAACTGGAGAGCAGCCTAGGTCAGATCAATGAGGGCTTCAGCCAGATCAAAGAACAGGAAGAGACACTTTCCAGGACAGAGGCACAGCTGAACGAAGGCCAGGAAGAACTGGATAAAGGGAAAAAAGAACTGGAAACAAAGAAAGCAGAGCTTTCCGCGGCAAAAGAAGAAATTGCGGCAAACCAGGCAACTCTGGATGATGGCCAGAGCCAGCTGGATTCGGCCAGAGCCCAGCTCAGCTCAGGGCGGCAGCAGCTGGAGGAAAAACAGGCACAGTTAAATGCAGGACAGGCAGAGATCCAGACAAATACGGAAAAGCTTACCAGCAGTCAGGCAGAACTGGATGCAAATGAACAGAAGCTTCTGGATGGTGAAAAAGAGATCCGGGAAAATGAACAGAAATTAAAAGACGCCAAAAAAGACCTGGAGGACGCCAAAAAGAAGCTTTCCGATGGAAAGAAAGAATATCAGGACGGCAAAAAAGAAGCCGATGACAAAATTGCGGAAGCCCAGCAGAAGATCGAGGATGCCCAGAAAGAGGTGGATGATATTGAAACACCGGAATGGATCATCTCAGACCGCAATGACCTTCCGGAATATTCGGATTTTGGTGATAACGCAGAGCGACTGAAAAACATCGGAAAGGTTTTCCCGATGATATTCTTCCTTGTAGCGGCTCTGATCAGTCTTACCACGATGACACGAATGGTGGAGGAACAGCGAACCCAGATCGGAACCATGAAAGCGCTGGGATACGGAAAAGCATCCATTGCATCCAAGTATCTCAGCTACGCATTTCTGGCTACAGTAGGCGGAAGTATCGCAGGAGTACTTTTCGGAGAAAAGGTTCTTCCGTTTATCATTATCCAGGCGTATGGAATCATGTACTGGAATATTGGCGATCACATGCAGTTGGATTATGAGTTACAATATGCACTGATCGCTTCCGGGGCAGCGGTGATCTGTACTATGGGCGCTACACTGTTTTCCTGCGCAAAGACCCTGGCAGAAACACCGGCATCTCTGATGCGTCCGCCTGCACCGAAAGAAGGAAAACGGATCCTTATTGAACGGATTAGCTTTATCTGGAAGCATCTGAGCTTTTCCTGGAAATCGTCCATGCGAAATCTTTTCCGTTATAAAAAGCGTCTTTTTATGACCATTTTCGGAATTGCAGGAAGCATGGGACTGATGCTTGTAGGATTCGGACTTTATGACTCCATTATGGATATTGCGATTCTCCAATATGACCAGATCCAGCACTATGATGCCATGGTGATCAATGATGAGGATGCCACAGACAGCCAGGAAAAGGATCTTCTGAAATTCCTGGACGGAAACAGCGAGATCGATCACTATACCCGTGTGCAGCTCACCAAGATGACGGCACCAAAAGAAAAGGGAAGTGTCAGTATCTATGTGTATGTTCCGGAAAATACGGAAAATTTTAAAGAGGATGTAACGTTACGTGACAGAAAGTCCCACGAGCAGTATGAGCTTACCGATGATGGAGCGGTGATCTGTGAAAAAACGGCTTCTCTTATCGGTGTGAAAACAGGAGACGAGATTACCCTGGAGAAAGACAACAGAAAATATAAAGTAAAGATCACTGCTGTCACGGAGAACTATATGGGACATTACGTTTACATGACCCCACCCTGCTATGAAAAAACATTCGGGGAGAAACCGAAGTATTCAAGTACAGTATATACTATGAAAGAGGATGCAGAGAGTGATCTGGAAACTCTTGGAAATGCGATCCTGAAATATCCGGCAGCTTTAAGTATCAGCTATACAAGCAGCACAGCAGGTCAGGTAGAGCGAATGCTGGGATCCCTCGGAGCGGTGATCTGGGTCCTGATCATTTCTGCCGGAATGCTGGCATTTGTGGTACTGTATAATCTGAACAACATCAATATCACAGAGCGGCAGAGAGAGCTTGCAACATTGAAGGTCCTGGGATTTTATGATGGCGAGGTTTCCCAGTATGTATTCCGGGAAAATATCCTGCTGTCCTTCATAGGAATTCTGGCAGGCGCAGTGTTCGGAATCCTCCTTCACCGGTATGTGATCACAACCGTTGAGGTAGATGCGGTGATGTTCGGAAGAAATATCAAGCCAATAAGCTTTGTTTACAGTGGAATCATTACCTTTGGGTTCTCCATGTTTGTAAATATGGTGATGCATTTTAAGCTGAAAAAGATCAATATGGTAGAGTCACTGAAGAGCGTGGAATAAAATAATGAAATGCCAGAAAGATCTTCGTATCCGGAAATATGTGAAATCCCAGGAAAAGCAGGCCTCCGTCTTGACAAAAAAAGAAAATTTCATTATAGTAGGAACATGGTAAAGGCGTTGAATAAGAGGAGTATGCAGATCTACGCTGACAGAGAGAAATGCACAGACGCAGGAGAAGCGCAGGCTGGAAGGCATTTTCAGATGTAAGACTGCAGAAGGTAGCTTAGGAGCCGGGAAACTGAAAGCAGAAATGAAGAACAGATGCTGCTGTGTAGGTTTTCACGTACCCCGCGTTAAGGGATAAGAGATAGACGGGAATAACAGATAAGATAGTTTTCCCGGATAATGAAGGTGGTACCGCGAGAATGATCGCCCTTCGCACAGGAGTTGTTAGCTTTGGTGTGGAGGGCGTGCTTTTTTCTTGCAGAAAACAGGAGCATTTTAAAGCTTCCATAATCAGAAAGAGCTGCCCCAAAAAGACAGCTTGATCCCAAGAAAGATTCAGGAGGAAAACATGAGCAAAGAACTTGCAAAGACTTATGATCCCAAGGGTATTGAGGATCGTCTGTACAAAAAATGGATGGACAACGGATACTTCCATGCAAAAGTAAATCCGGACAAAAAACCTTTCACAATCGTAATGCCGCCGCCCAATGTAACCGGACAGCTGCATATGGGCCATGCACTGGATGAGACCATGCAGGATATCCTGATCCGTTTCAAGAGAATGCAGGGTTATGAGGCTCTCTGGCAGCCGGGAACTGACCATGCAGCCATCGCTACAGAGGTTAAGGTAACAGAGAAGCTTCGTAAGGAAGGGATTGATAAGAACGAGATCGGCCGTGACGAATTTATGAAACATGCCTGGGCATGGAAAGAGGAGTACGGCGGAAAGATCATCAACCAGCTGAAAAAGCTGGGAGCATCTGCAGACTGGGAGCGTGAGCGCTTTACCATGGATGAGGGCTGCTCCAAGGCTGTTCAGGAAGTATTTATCCGCCTTTATGAGAAAGGCTATATCTACAAAGGCTCCAGGATCATCAACTGGTGTCCTGTATGCCAGACCTCTATTTCTGATGCAGAGGTTGTACATGAGGACCAGGATGGATATTTCTGGCACATCAATTATCCGATCGTAGGTGAGGAAGGACGTTTCGTTGAGATCGCAACCACTCGTCCGGAGACACTTCTCGGTGATACAGCAGTTGCTGTAAATCCGGAGGATGAGAGATATAAAGATCTTGTAGGCAAGATGCTGAAACTTCCTCTTACAGACAGAGAGATCCCGGTTATTGCCGATGAGTATGTTGACAAGGAATTCGGAACAGGCTGCGTTAAGATTACACCGGCACATGACCCCAATGACTTCGAGGTTGGACGCCGCCATAATCTTGAGGAAATCAATATCCTTAACGATGATGCGACTATCAACAGTCTTGGCGGAAAATATGCAGGTATGGACCGTTACGAGGCACGTAAGGCCATGGTAGAAGACCTGAAAGAGCAGGGACTCCTTGTAAAAGTTGTTCCGCACAGTCACAGTGTTGGTACCCATGATCGCTGCGGTACAACCGTAGAGCCAATGATCAAACCACAGTGGTTTGTAAAAATGGATGAAATGGCAAAAGCTGCCATCAAGACTCTGGACGACGGAAATCTTCAGTTTGTTCCGGCACGTTTTGACAAAACTTACCTGCATTGGCTGGAGAACATTCGTGATTGGTGTATTTCCCGTCAGCTCTGGTGGGGACACAGAATCCCGGCTTATTACTGCGATGAGTGCGGTGAGATGGTTGTTGCAAGAGAAATGCCTGAGAAGTGCCCGAAATGCGGATGCACACATATGCACCAGGATGAGGACACTCTGGATACCTGGTTCAGTTCCGCATTGTGGCCATTCTCCACGCTTGGATGGCCGGATAAGACACCGGAGCTTGAGTACTTCTATCCGACAGATGTTCTGGTAACCGGATATGATATCATCTTCTTCTGGGTTATCCGTATGGTATTTTCCGCACTGGAGCAGACCGGTGAGACTCCGTTCCACCATGTACTGATCCACGGCCTGGTACGTGACTCCCAAGGACGTAAGATGAGTAAATCTCTTGGAAACGGTATCGATCCGCTGGAAGTTATCGATAAATACGGTGCAGATGCACTTCGTCTGACTCTGATGACAGGTAATGCACCTGGAAATGACATGCGTTTCTACTGGGAGCGTGTAGAGTCCAGCCGTAACTTTGCAAACAAGATCTGGAATGCATCCCGTTTCATTATGATGAACCTGGAAGGAAAGACCGTAACAGAGCCGGAAGACCTGAACGCTCTTTGCAACGAGGATAAATGGATCCTTTCCAGACTGAACACCGTGATCCGCGATGTTACCGAGAACATGGATAAATATGAGCTTGGAATCGCTGTACAGAAAGTTTATGACTTCCTGTGGGATGAGCTCTGTGACTGGTATATCGAGATGGCCAAAGTAAGACTGTGGAAAGCAGAGGAGAACCCGGCAGCAGCAAACGATGCACTGTGGACACTTCGCACTGCACTGACACAGGGACTGAAGCTTCTTCATCCGTTCATGCCGTTTATCACAGAGGAGATCTACTGCACACTGCTTCCTGAGGAAGAGTCCATTATGATCTCTGACTGGCCGGTATACAAAGATGAGATGAACTTTGCAGATGCTGAGAAAGCAGTTGCAAGCTTCCAGGAAGTTGTACGTGGAATCCGTAACACCAGAAACGAGATGAACGTACCACAGAACAGAAAGACAAATATCTACATCGTAGGCAAGGACGCTGAGAGCTGTGCACGTTTTGAGTCCTGCAAGAGATCCTTTACAAACCTTGCGTTTGCAAAAGAGATCCACGTACAGCAGGATAAGAGCGGAATCGGTGAGGATGCGGTATCCATCGTTGTGGCAGACGGTGTGGTTTATCTGCCGCTGGAGGATCTGATCGACCGTGAAAAGGAGATCGAACGTCTCACAAAAGAGCAGGAGCGTCTTACAAAAGAGATCGCACGCTGCGAGGGAATGCTGAACAATCCGAATTTTGTGAACAAGGCACCAGTAGCCAAGGTAGAGGCAGAGAAGGAGAAACTTGAGAAATACAAAGAGATGAAAGAGAAAGTGAACCTGCAGTTAACACAGATGGTGAAATAACGAAGGAGTGTTTTAATGAAGTGGTGTAACTTTTTCAATAAGATTTCGCTGATACTTCAGGCTCTGGGCTGTGCAGTCCTGTACTTTGTGATCGAGGCCATATGCAGGCACTCGTTCACAGAGGCGTGGACCTACATGACCACAAAGCCGCTTGTATTTGCTTATAATGCAGCGTTTATCTTTACAACGATGCTGATTGTTTATCTCTTCCGAAAGAGAATTTTCTGGCGTATATTTGTGGGCAGCTTATGGCTGTTTCTGGGAATCGTAAACGGTGTGCTTCTTCTCAACCGTGTCACACCGTTTACAGGACCGGATGTGAAGAATCTGACAGATGGTCTCAGTATTGCAAAAAAATATCTGACCCATACCCAGATGACCATAGGTGCAGTTCTTCTGGGGATTGCAGTTCTGATTCTTCTGATCATCCTGATAAGATCGCCGAAGTACAGAGGCAAGCTGAAATATAAGGTAAATATTCCGCTGGTTCTGGTCGGGGTTCTTGCATTTGGAGGAATCACACAGCTTGCTCTGGAAAAAAGAGTTCTTTCCAATTATTTTGGAAACATTGCCATAGCTTATGAGGATTACGGATATCCTTACTGTCTGGCAACGACGATCTTTAATACCGGAATCAGTGCCCCGAGAGACTATTCCAAAAGCGAGATCAAAAGGATCGAGAAGTCGGAAGAAAATCTTCCGGAAACGAAAGAAGGCAGTCATCCGAATATTCTGTTTTTACAGCTGGAGTCCTTTTTTGATCCTACGCTGGTAAATTATCTGGAGCTGTCAGAAGATCCTATTCCGAATTTCAGAAAGCTGATGAAGGAGTATTCCTCCGGATATTATAAGGTACCTTCCGTAGGAGCCGGAACTGCAAATACTGAGTTTGAATCCATTACTGGAATGAGCCTTCATTATTTTGGACCGGGAGAATATCCTTACAAGAGTATCCTTAAGGAAACTACATGTGAGAGCGCGCCGTATGTTCTGAAGAATCTGGGCTATACTGCCCATGCAGTACATAACAATGAGGCGAATTTCTACGGAAGAAGAAGCATTTTCCCGAATCTGGGATTTGATACCTTTACTTCGGCAGAGTACATGAAGGATGAAAACCAGAAGAACCCGTTGGGCTGGACCAAGGACAGTGTCCTCACCGATGAGATCGTCAAGTGTCTGGATTCCACAGAAGGACCTGATTATGTATATACTATTTCCGTACAGGGACATGGAGATTACCCTTCAGAACCGGTGCTGGAAAATCCGGAGATCACAGTTTCCGGGGCCCCTACGGACGAGCTGAACAATAAGTGGGAGTATTATGTAAATCAGATCCATGAGATGGATGATTTTGTCAAAGAGCTGACTGATAAGCTGGCAGATTATCCGGAGGATGTGGTACTGGTTATGTATGGTGATCATCTGCCAACCATGGGACTGACTGTGGAGGATGTGGAGAATAAATATCTGTTCCAGACAGAGTATGTGATGTGGGATAATTTCGGACTTAAGAAAAAGAAAGAAAATCTTGCGGCATACCAGATGGCAGCAGAGGTTATGGACCGTGTAGGTATCCATGAGGGAAATATTTTCAAGTATCATCAGGCAAGAAGAAATACCAAAAATTATCAGGTGGATCTGGAGACCCTGCAGTACGATCTTCTTTACGGAAAGCAGTATACATATGACGGAGAGAATCCTTTTGAGCGGACAAAGATGCGTATGGGAATCTATGATACCACACTGGATTCCATTCAGGTTGTGTCTGAGACGGATCACACCTATTATATCCAGGGAACAAACTTTACGCCGTCCAGCCAGGTGAAGATCAACGGAGAATGGTACGATACGGTTTACGTGAATCCTACCAAGCTGATCATTACCGGAAAGGAACTGGATGATTTTGACCGGCTCTCGGTAGTGCAGCGAAGCAACAGTTCCACCAGAAAGGCCATGACAAAGAGCCATGACCGGGCAGTTTATGCACTGCTTGCTGACAGCAAGTGGAAGCTTGACAGTGAAAAGAGCAGTTCTGATACAGGGCTAACGGATACAGCGTCAGAAACGGGATCCACAGAAGATTCCGGTGAAGAAAACAGTACAGACAACCAGTAAATGACATAGAAAAGATACTCCGATACAAAAAATGTCGGATAAAATATTACGATTAGGACTGGACATCTTCCACCACTATTATATAATGGTATCGTAACGAACAGAAGGGGAGAAGCTTTTCTCCCCAAAAGTTCTTTACGAATACATTATAGATAAGTGATGGTTTTTTTTATGAATTACGAAGAAGCAGTTGCGTATATTGAAGATATACCGAGATTTACTACTAAGAACAGCCTGGACCATACCAGAGAATGTTTAAGAAGACTTGGAGATCCGCAGAGGAAATTCCGTGTGATCCATGTGGCAGGAACCAACGGAAAGGGAAGTACCTGTGCTTTTATCACATCGGTCCTTCGGGAAGCAGGATATTCCTGCGGACTTTTTACATCTCCTCATCTGGTGGAGATCAACGAGCGTTTTCAGATCAACGAGGAAGTGATCGATGACGATACCTTCCTTTGTGCTTTTGAAAAAGTTAAAAAGCTTTCCGATGAGCTGGTTGCGGAGGGCAGCTATCATCCCACCTATTTTGAGACACTCCTTCTGATGGGAATGGTGATCTTTGCAGAAGCCGGCGTGGATTATGTAACACTGGAGACCGGCCTTGGCGGACGTCTGGATGCAACCACTGCGGTGGAGGATCCGGCAGCCTGTGTGATCACATCCATCAGCCTGGATCATATGCAGTATCTTGGGAATACGGTTTCCGAGATCGCAGGAGAGAAGGCAGGGATCATGGTGCCGGGTGTTCCGGTGATCTACGACGGAAATGATCCGGATGCGGCCGTAGTGATGCGTGAGAATGCAGAGAAGCTGGGATGTCCATATTATGAGCTGAAACGGGAAGATACAGAGATCCATAAGATCACAAAGGACGGAATCCGATTTTCTCTTAAGGACAAGACATATGGCGATACCGTATTTGACATACCGTTTATCGCCCGTTATCAGGTTATGAATGCAGCTCTTGCGGTAAAAACCATTCAGGTACTGGAAGATCAGATCCCGGTATCTCTGGAGGCTCTGAAGGCCGGTATGGCCAAAACACGCTGGCAGGGAAGGATGGAAACGGTTCTTCCGGGTGTGATCGTGGATGGCGCACATAACGAAGACGGTGTTGAGAAGTTTGTAGAGACAGCAGAACATTTCCAGAAGGAATTTCCTCTGACTTTGCTGTTTTCCGCAGTGGATGACAAGGACTATACGGATATGATCCGTACGATCTGTACCAGGATCCGTTTCCGACATGTGATCGTCACACAGGTAGGCGGATACCGTAAAGTTCCGGTCGAAGAGCTTGCGGAGATCTTCCGTGAAGACGGAGTACCGGAAGTTGAAGCAATAGAGGATGTTCCGGCAGCTTTTGAACGGGCAGTAAAGGAAAAAGGCGAGGATGGAATGCTGTTCTGTGTAGGATCCCTTTATCTGGTCGGTGAGATCAAGGCTGTGATCAGGAGGAAAAAATTATGATCGATTATGAAGAGGAACTGAAGAAATTTGAACCATGTCTGGATGTGGCAGATGTAGAAGGCGCCATTTATGACCGGGAGATCACAGATATCATGGATGTACTCCAGGAGATGCTGCGTGAGGTCAAGAGCAACAGACGTGTAAGATAAGGAGAAGTGAATGAACTGCATAAACTGTGGAGCGTTCCTGACAGATACAGATCTGGATTACTGTCCGCACTGTGGAGCCAATGTACTGATCCAGAAGAAGGTGGATTACCTTTCCAAGCTTTATTATAACCAGGGCCTGGAAAAAGCCAGTATCCGGGATCTGTCCGGGGCGATCAGCTGTCTGAAGCAGAGTCTTGCCTATGACAAACGGAATATCCGTGCGAGAAATCTTCTTGGCCTTGTATATTTTGAGACCGGTGAGGTGGTTGCCGCACTGAGTGAGTGGGTCATCAGCAAGAATATCCAGAAGAATCGGAATCTGGCTTCAGAATATATTGCCAGGCTTCAGGCAAACCAGAACAAACTGGAAACGATCAACGAAAGCATCAAGAAATACAACAATGCCCTTGCCATGTGCAGGGAAGGCCATGAGGATATGGCGGCCATCCGCCTGAAAAAGATCCTGTCCCAGAATCCTAAGCTGATCAAGGGGTATCACCTTCTTGCGCTGATCCAGATGAAGAATCAGGAGTGGAACAAGGCAAGAAGAACCCTGAAAAAAGCAGCCAGGATCGACAAGACCAATACCACTACACTTCGTTTCCTGCGTGAAGTTGACGAGCAGACGGGTGTTACCACAAAGATAGAAAAACGGCGTAAGGGCTTGTTTGGAAATGAAAAAAATGAGAATGATAATATTTCCGGAGAAATCGTTGTAAGGCCGTCGTCTTATAAAGAAAGATCAAAGATATCACTTTTCTTTACCACGGTACTTGGATTTGCGGCAGGTGCGGCAGCATTCTGGCTTCTTGTACTGCCGGCTGTGAAACAGGATATTTACAGGCAGGCCAATGAGCAGATCATACAATACAGTGATTCTCTTTCCAGCCAAAGTGTGGAGCTTACCAAGGTTCAGGGAGAAGTTGCCCAGTCCAGTGATACGGCAGATGCAGTTGCCAAGCAGGCAGAGGAAGAGCAGAAACGCAGTCAGAGCTATGAGGCTTTGTTCAATGCATATACTGCCATGCAGCAGGATGATCTGGATACAGCAGCGCTGGAGCTCCAGAAGGTATATGTGGATACACTGTCAGATTCTGCAAAGGGGATCTACAGTACTATCAGCGGAAAGACCGGTGTAAGCGGGATCGAGAGCGGAGCTTCTGACGGAACGGCAAGTGCTGACAGCAGCACAGATGGAACATCTGAAGCAGGAGCTGATGCTGCTGCTTCGGATGGAGAGGATACACAGAGCTCTGACGGAGATACCGGAGAAGACAGCAGCTACAGTGACGGAGGATATGAGGATTCCTCTTACGATGACGGTTATACAGAATAAAAAAGATCATAACTCATACAGAGGAGAAACCTCGGATAAGGGGAATGTGCGTTGGCGCATTCCTCTTTTTTTACCCTTTGGTCATAAAAAATGGAATAAAAAATCAAAAATGGGGGAATGATAAAATGACATCAGGTTTTGAAAAATCCGGAACCGTGCTGACTGTACATCTTCCGGCGGAACTGGATCATCCGGCTTCTGATGAGATTCGGAGAGAATCAGACCGAATTATTGGACATGACTATATAAAAAACATGATCTTTGATTTCTCAGAGACCGTTTTTATGGACAGTTCCGGGATCGGTCTGCTGATGGGGAGATATCGGGCACTTGGCATGAGGGGGAAATGTGTGCAGGTTATCAATGTGAACAGTCATATTGCAAAGCTTCTGCGGCTATCCGGAGTGGGAAAATATATTGAAATCTGTGGAAGTGAAAAATCGGCAGGCGAACAGGAGGGTGTTTATGATGGAAAACACAAATGAAATGACGATCATTTTTGACAGCAGACCGGTAAATGAAGCACTGGCAAGAGTGGCTGTGGCTTCATTCTGCACACAGCTGAATCCTACGCTGGAGGAAATTTCGGATCTGAAGACCGCAGTATCGGAGGCAGTGACCAACTGCATCATACACGGGTATGAAGGGGCGATACATAAGATCCGGGTAGAATGTCGTCTTCGGGGGCAGGAGCTTCAGGTAGATGTAACGGATCACGGAGCCGGGATCCCGGATATCAAAAAAGCCATGGAGCCACTGTTTACCACAAAGGCTGATAAAGACCGCTCCGGTATGGGGTTTACATTCATGGAGGCATTTATGGATGAGCTTCAGGTGGAATCGGAGGTTGGTCGTGGAACTACTGTGCACATGAAAAAGATCATCAGGAGGTAACTATGGATCGTACTCTTGTCCTCATCGGGCGTGCACACCAGGGGGATAAAGCGGCAAGAGATCTTTTGTTTGAGGAAAATACAGGACTGATATACAGTGTGGCAAAGCGTTTTTTGGGACGTGGGGTGGAGATGGAGGATCTGTTCCAGATCGGCAGCATCGGACTTCTGAAAGCAGTGGATAAGTTTGACATGTCCTATGATGTGAAATTTTCCACCTATGCAGTTCCCATGATCATCGGAGAGATCAAACGTTATCTCAGGGACGACGGGATACTGAAGGTAAGCCGTTCTCTGAAGGAAAATCACTACCGGATCTATCAGGTGAGAGAAGCACTGATGCGCCGGCTGGAGCGGGAACCTACGACGGGGGAAATGGCAGCGGAAATGGGAATTTCCATAGAAGAACTGGTAATGACTATGGAATCCGGTGCAGAGGTGGAATCTCTTCACAAAACGATCTATCAGGGTGAGGGAACGGAGATTTCTCTGATGGACAAGCTCCCGGAAAAAGAAAACCAGCAGGAAAAAGCACTGGACAGGATTTTTTTGGAAGAGATACTGGGGACTCTGGAGGCAAAGGAGCGGAGGCTGATCTATATGCGGTATTTTCAGAACATGACCCAGATGGAGATTGCCCATGAGCTTGGCGTATCCCAGGTACAGGTATCCAGAATGGAAAAGAGGATCCTGCGCAGTCTGCAGGAATCCGCAGAGAAAAAATAAAAGGGAGCCATGAGAAATGCTGCTGTTTTCTCATGGCTCCCTTTTGTGGGCAGCAGGTTCGATCAGACTGCTGCTTTTTTATGAAAAAGTACATTTTTGTATTTGGAAAGTGCTCCAAGAAGGATCATACCGATCACACCGGCTGAGATAAATTCGCCGGCTCCTACTGTGAGCATCATAAACGGGATAGGAAGGTTAATGCCGTATCCGTAACGAAGCACAAGAGGAACGATCACAATGTTGGAAACGATCGGTGGGATCGGGGCGGTCCATCTGCTTGTATTGCGAAGCTTGTAGGTGAAGAATGCACCGATGAGTGTGGCAATGCTTCCGAAAATGATGTCAACCGGAATCGCACCGCCAAGAAGATTGGCGATGATACATCCCACGAACAGTCCCGGGATGGCAGCCGGTGTGAAGAACGGAAGCACAGTCAGCGCCTCGGAAAACCGGATCTGAACTTCACCGAAGCTAAGTGGCGCGAATACCAGTGTCAGGACAACATATACAGCTGCAATGGCAGCTCCCTGTACCAGAAAATGAGTACCTTTGTTTTTCATGTTTTTTATTCTCCTGTAGTTTTGTTTTACGAGTGGAAGGTCACGAACACTCGGCACATTTATAGGCGGTGACCGCCTTGTAAGCCCTGTACGACCTTGGTTTTTGCGGGCTTTTGCAGCGAAACTGAGTATAGCATAAGGGGCGTGGAAATGCAAGGTACGATCCTGACTATTTGATAACCCTGGCCTGTGTGGACAGACCCTGGCTCTGAAGCAGGCCAGACAGAAGCAAAAGCAGCAGGAACCTTATGGAAACAGGGGCTTTTTTCTTGACAGCTTTTTGTGATATTGATAAAATATATTTCAGTATATAGGTTAAAGGGGCATTGGTTTTGATCTAAATCGATGTCTCTTTATTTATGTATCACACACATTATACCAGGGAGGTAGAAAGATGTTAAAAGTATGGATCGCAGGTGCCAACGGACAGATCGGACGGGCACTGAATGATGTTCTGGATCCAATGCAGATCGAGACTCTGAACACAGATCTTGATGAGCTGGATATCACAGACACAGATGAAGTGATCAACTTCGGTTCCATTAACCGTCCGGATGTGATCATCAACTGCACCGGTATCACAGATACCGATGAGTGTGAGAAGAATCCGGAACATGCATACCGTGTCAACGCACTGGGAGCAAGAAACTTAAGCATCGTGGCAAGAAAATGCGGGGCAAAGATCGTCCAGCTTTCCACAGATGATGTTTTCGACGGAAAGAGCAAAAAACCGTATACAGAGTTTGACGATACCAATCCGCTGACTGTTTACGGCCGTTCCAAGAGAGCCGGAGAGAACTATGTAAAAGAGTTCACACACAAACATTTCATTATCCGAAGCAACTGGGTATACGGAAAAGGCGGAAACAATTTTGTAAACCGTGTGCTGGAGACAGCAGAAAAAGGCCAGGCGCTTTCAGTTGCTTCGGATCAGTTCGGATCACCGACCAGCGCCAAGGATCTGGCAAGAATGATCCTGTATCTTATCGATACCAACGAATATGGAACTTATCACGTAACCTGCAGCGGTGTATGCAACCGTTATGAGTTTGCAACCGAGATCCTTCGCCTTGCAGGAAAGGAGATCGAACTGAGATCCGTGCCGACAGAGCAGTCAGATCTTTCTTCTGTCAGACCGCCATATGCCGTCCTTGATAATTTTATCCTCCGTATTATTGAAGTGTATGACATGCCGGACTGGAAAGCATCGCTGAAAGAATATATGGATGAAAGAGCGGAGGACTAGAATGAAAGAGAAAAATATAAAAGAGAAAACACAGCAGAAAAAGAAAATGGGCCTTACCACGAAGATCTTTGTGGCGCTGATCGCAGGTGCGATACTGGGAATCATTCTCTGTTACCTGGTTCCTGACAGCAGCTTCAAGAAAGATGTGATCGTGGAGGGAATCCTTTATGTGATCGGACAGGGATTTATCCGTCTGATGAAAATGCTGGTTGTACCGCTGGTATTCTGTTCCCTTGTCTGCGGAAGTATGTCCATCGGTGATACCAAGAAGCTTGGAACCGTAGGTGTGAGAACACTGGTATTTTATCTGGCGACTACAGCTCTGGCTGTTTCGGTTGCTCTGACGGTAGGTAATCTGATCAATCCGGGTGTGGGACTTGATATGAGCTCTATTCAGTCCTCCGCTTCCTCTGTGGAGACTATGGAGGCGACCTCTCTTACGGATACCATCCTGAATATCATTCCGGATAATCCGATCAATTCCCTGGCAAGCGGAACCATGCTTCAGGTTATCGTATTTGCCCTGATCGTGGGTGTGATCCTTGCGAAAATGGGAGAGCGCGCAGAGACAGTAGCGAACTTTTTCAGCCAGTTCAATGACATCATGATGGAGATGACCATGATGATCATGGCACTTGCACCGATCGGTGTATTCTGCCTTATCAGCAGAACCTTTGCAAACATCGGTTTCAGCGCGTTTATCCCGCTGGCAAAATATATGATCGGTGTTCTCCTTGCACTGGCAATCCAGTGCTTCGGCGTATACCAGATCCTGCTGAAGATCTTCACAGGACTGAATCCGATAAAATTCATCAAGAAATTTTTCCCGGTTATGGCATTTGCATTCTCAACAGCTACATCCAATGCCACGATCCCGATGTCCATTGATACCCTGTCCAAAAAAGTGGGTGTTTCCAAGAAGATTTCTTCATTCACCATTCCTCTTGGAGCTACCATCAACATGGACGGTACCTCTATCATGCAGGGTGTTGCCGTAGTATTTGCGGCACAGGCCTTCGGTATCCACTTAAGTCCGATGGATTATGTGACAGTTATCGGAACTGCAACCCTTGCTTCCGTAGGAACTGCCGGTGTACCAAGTGTTGGTCTTGTTACTCTGACCATGGTATTTAACTCTGTAGGACTTCCGGTTGAGGCAATTGGTCTGATCATGGGTATTGACCGTATCCTGGATATGACCAGAACAGCGGTTAACATTACCGGTGATGCAGTCTGCACAACCATCGTTGCACACCAGAACAATGCACTGGATAAAAACGTGTTCAACGAATCAAACTAAATATCCGGTTCAAAAAAAGATCCGACCTTGTCGGGTGAGAAAAAAACGAAAAACGGCTGTACATATCGTAAGAGCGATATGTGCGGCCGTTTTTTTACTGGATCAGGTAAGTCCCCTGCTTATTCCTGTTCCAGAACACCCATGACAGAGGGCAGTTCCAGCTGCTGATAGGTGTGAAGGATCTTTTCCAGCTCAAAGATAGCAGGGGTAAGAAACTTATTCTTGTGATAGACCAGCTTGAATTTCCGGTTCCATTCCCCTGCTTCGTTGCAGAAGACCCGGACTGAACGGTGACGGATCTCATGATGCATAAGACGGATGGACATAACAGAGAGCATCTGGTTATACAGCACTGCGTTCAGCAGTGCCCGCGGACTGTTGGCTTCCCAGGCAGTTCGGATCTTCAGATCATGGCGAAGGGTGTAATCCTCAAAAAGCTGTCTGGTACCGCTGCCATATTCCCGGACTGCAAATTTCTGGTTGTTCAGTTCCTGGACATGGATGCGTCCTCTGCGGTAAAACGGATGCTTTTTTCCGGCGGCGAGGACCAGACAGTCGTCGATAATGGGAAGAACGATCAGATCCGGAGAATGGATCTCACCTTCTACCACAGCAGCGTCCAGCTCTGAACGAAGAAGCTTCTGTTCGATGTTTTGCGTGTTGGTGACAAAGGAGTAAACGTCAAGGTCCGGTATTTTTTTCTGCAGATCCAGGATAATGGATGGGGTCAGGCAGGTTCCCACAGTGAGGGTGGAGCCAAGCTTCAGGGTGGAAGACTGTCCCTGGTTCTGCATCAGCTCTTCCAGCTGCTGAAACTGGCGGATCATTTCACGGGCATGGGGAAGAAGAAGCTTTCCCCGTTCTGTGAGATAAAGCTTTTTTCCAAGACGTTCAAAGAGAAGGACGTTATAATGAGCTTCCAGCTCACGGATGGCCTGACTGACTGTTGGCTGGGAAAGATAAAGATGTTTGGCAGCAGCACTCATGGAGCCCTGTTCCGCAACGGCCGCAAAAACAGTGAGATGGCGGATGGTCATATGGAATCTCCTTTTATTGTAAATTGGTATATAGGTAAAACCTATCATTTTTATAAAATAATATCATTTCTCAAATACATCTTCAAGTGGTATAGTAGGAAGTACGTGAAAACGATTTCAACATTGCAAAATACAGGGCAACGATACCGTGGGAAAGTATCGGAATGCCGGTGAGACCAGGAGGAGGAAATATGTCAGCATTAACTGTAAGCAAAGAGGAAGAGAAAAGACTGAAGGGGCAGGGTTTTTTAAATAACCGGGGAACCGATGAATTTTCTGCACGGGTGATCACTGTAAACGGAAAGGTGACAGCGGCACAGCACAGATGTATGGCGGAAGCAGCAGAGAAATTCGGCAACGGAAATCTTACCTACACGACCAGGCTTTCCGTGGAGATCCAGGGAATCCCCTACGAAAAGATCGAAGAGTTTCAGGAATTTATTGCGAAGGAAGGTCTGGAGACAGGAGGAACAGGAGCAAAGGTCCGACCGGTAGTATCCTGCAAGGGAACCACCTGTCAGTATGGACTTCTGGATTCCTATGCAATTTCAGAAGAGATTTTCCGGAGATTCTATAAAGGCTACCGTCAGGTTGCACTGCCGCATAAATTTAAGATCGCAGTAGGCGGATGCCCGAATAACTGTGTGAAACCAAATCTGAACGATGTGGGGATCATCGGACAGAGGATCCCGCACTTTGACAGCGAGGCCTGCAAGGGCTGCAAAAAATGTGCCATTGAAGCTGCATGTCCAAACAAAGTGGCGAAAGTCGTTGACGGGAAACTGCACATTGATGAGGAACTTTGCAGACACTGCGGAAGATGTGTGGGAAAATGTCCATTCCATTCCATCCCGGACGGTACCTACGGATTCAAGATCTATATCGGTGGACGCTGGGGAAAGAAAATTTCTCATGGAAAAGCCCTGAACCGGATCTTTACGTCAGAGGAAGAGGCACTGGATGTTATTGAGAAGGCAATCCTGCTTTTTAAGGACCAGGGATTAAAGGGAGAACGTTTTGCCGAGACTATAGAACGAATTGGATTCGAAAATGCAGAAAAACAATTATTGGAAAAAAATCTTCTGGAAAGAAAAATGGAAATTTTGTCCAAATAGAGATATAAAAAAACTTCCTATTATA
>UMJD01037603.1_pt1 | contig 29561 bp, 17 predicted proteins | sample 1965951 | NCBI WGS metagenome assembly UMJD01 (sample SAMEA4836142, study PRJEB28245) | human gut metagenome | biome: gut microbiome; material: fecal sample | place: Denmark | collected 2008 | reverse complement strand
TTAATAGGTTTTTATGTTATGTGGTCAGATAAAAGAAAAGCAAAAAAAGGGAGATGGAGAATTCCAGAAAACACATTATTTTTAATTACATTATTAGGTGGAGGAATTGGAACAATTTCTGGAATGTACACATTTAGACATAAAACTAAAAAACTAAAGTTTACAATTGGAATGCCAGCAATATTGATATTAGAGGTAGTTTTGTTTATATATTTAAAATTTATAATGTAAAATTATAAGCTTTAAGCACTTTATGTGTTTAAGGCTTTTTAGTTGACAATAATCCATAAATAGAGTATAATTTAACCTGTATTATTAGGCACAAAATGTGCTATCGTGAAAGAAGAAAGGAAAAGAATAAAGTGAAAGAAATAGAATTATTAGCACCAGCAGGATCATTTGAAAAAGCAAAAATAGCATTTTTATACGGAGCAGATGCAGTATATTGTGGAACAGCATCATTATCATTAAGATCAAGAGCAGAAATACAAGATGATGATTTAATACAAACAATAAAATATGCACATAGTATTGGAAAAAAAGTATATGTAGCCTTAAATATATATGCTTGGGATGAAACATATCCAGAAATAATAGAAATGGCAAAAAAATTAGAAGAAATAAAACCAGATGGAATAATTGCGGCAGATGGAGGAGTAATAGAAACGTTAAAACAATATGCACCAAGTGTTCCAATAAATGTAAGTACACAAGCTAATCTAGTAAGCTTACACTCATGTAATTTCTGGTATAAAAATGGTGCTAAAAGAATGATAATGGCAAGAGAATTAAATAAAGAACAATTAAAATATATAATGGCAAATAAACCAGAAGGAATGGAAATTGAAATATTTGTACATGGTGCAATATGTTTTGCATATTCTGGAAGATGTTTCTTGAGTGATTTCTTAGCTTGTAGAAGTGCTAATTTAGGAGATTGTGCACAAAGCTGTAGATGGTCATATAATTTATATGCAGAAGAAAGAAATAATCCAGGACAATATATGCCAATAGAAATGGACGAACATGGAACAAGTATATTTTCATCAAAAGATTTATGTTTAATAAGAGAACTTCCAGAAATAATAGACATGGGAGTTGACAGTGTAAAAATAGAAGGACGTTTAAAAACAGAATATTATGTTGCAAGTATAGTAAATGTTTATAGAAATGCAATAGATGATTATAAAAAAGATCCATCACATTATGATGTTGATAAATATTTAAAAGAAATTGAAAAAATAAAAACAAGAGAATTAACAACATTTTATTTCAATGATAGAAAAAATCAAGATATACAAGAATATGATGGACACCAATACAATGAGTTATACCAATTTGGTGGAAAAGTTGTGGAATACAATGAAGAAAAATCAATTATGGAAGTAAGAAATAGATTACAAGTTGGAGATACAATGGAAATTTTAGTACCACATCATATAGAGCCAGTTGTATTCAAAATAGAGAAAATGTGGGATATAGAAACAGACAAAGAAATTGAATTTATAAATCCAGGGGTAAAAGGTCAACAAGTAAAAATACTTCTTCCAATAAAATGTGAAAAAAATTGGATTATTAGGAGAAAAAAATAATAATGAAAAATATAAAAGATTATAATTTAGATAGTCTAAAAGAAGAATTTGTTCAAATGGGAGAAAAGCCATTTAGAGCAGAACAAGTATTTAAGTGGTTATATGAAGAAAAAGTCAAAGAATTTGATGAAATGACAAATCTTTCTTTACAACTAAGAGAAAAATTAAAAGAAAATTATACAATGTGCAATTTCAAGATTTTAAGAAAATTAGAGTCAAGTGATGGAACAAAAAAATATTTATTTGACTTATTAGATGGAAATGCAATAGAAACAGTATTAATGAGCTATCATCATGGATACAGTATATGTGTATCATCACAAGTTGGATGTAAAATGGGATGCAAATTCTGTGCATCAACAGGAATTCCATTTATAAGAAATTTAACATCTGGAGAAATTGTAGAACAAATATTAGCTGTAGAACAAGACAATAATATAAGAATATCAAATGTAGTATTTATGGGAATAGGAGAACCATTAAATAATTATAATAATGTTGTAAATGCTATTAGAATAATAAATAATCCAAAAGGAATAAATATAGGTGCAAGACATATAAGTGTTTCAACAAGTGGATTAGTACCAGCAATTTATAGATTAGCAGATGAAAATATTCAATGTACATTATCAATATCATTACATGCTACAACAAATGAAAAAAGAAGTAGTATGATGCCTGTAAATAATGCATTTCCAATAGAAGAATTATTACAAGCTTGTAAAGATTATATTGCGAAAACAAATAGAAGAATTTCATTTGAATATGCATTAGCAAAAGACAATAATGATAATTTAGAAGATGCAAAAGAATTAGTACATTTATTAAGAGGAATGATATGTCATGTAAACTTGATACCTATTAATAAAATAGAAAATGGAGCATATACTAAGAGTTCAAATGAAAATATAATTAAGTTTAGAGATTATCTAAATGCCCATGGAATAGTAGCAACAATAAGAAGAGAGTTGGGTTCAGATATAGATGCAGCTTGTGGACAATTAAGAAGACAAAACCTACAATCATAATATGGAAAATTCGTGAAAATAATTGAAAAAAATTTTTATATATGATATAACTAAAAACATATAGAAAGATATGAGGTGAAATATGATAATTGCTTATGCAAAATCAGACGTTGGAAAAGTCAGAGAAATGAACCAAGATGCATATTATATATCTGATTCATCAAGTGAAGTAAAACTATACCTATTAGCAGATGGAATGGGTGGATATAAAGGCGGAGAAATTGCAAGTAATTTAGCAATAAAATGCACAAAAAATTATATTGAAAACAATTTCAAAGAAACACCAAAAGATAGAGAAAGTCTTATACAACTAATAGCAAGTAGTATGGAATATGCCAATATGGTGGTATATGAAAAATCAAGAGAAAATAAAGAATATGAAGGAATGGGTACTACTTTAGAAGTTTGCTTAATATATAATAATAAGGCATATATTGGGCACATAGGCGATAGCAGAATATATAGAATAAGAAAGACATTTATAAGAAAATTAACAACAGATCATAGTTATGTTCAAAAATTAGTAAAAGACGGAACAATAACAAAAGAAGAAGCTGAAGTACATCCAAAGAAAAATATGCTATTAAAAGCATTAGGATGTAATGCATTTGTTGAACCAGATGTAGCAGTTAAAGGATTTCTAAAAGAAGATATCTTATTAATCTCATCAGATGGACTTACAAATATGGTGAAACAAGAAGATATCTTTCAAATAGCAACAGGAAATATTGAAAAAGCACCACAAAGACTAGTAGACCTAGCAAACGAAAATGGTGGAATGGATAATATAACAGTTGTAATTATTAAAAACATATAATAAAAAAATATAAGAAAAGTGTGGTTTTGCCACATTTTCTTCACCCGATTTGAATTTTCGAGTTTCAAAAGAAAAATCAATGGGTTAGCTAAAAACCTAGGAAGGATTTAAAAATCATGGATTTAAAAGGAAGATTATTAGCAAACAGATATGAAATATTAGAAAAAATAGGCAGTGGAGGAATGGCAACAGTATACAAGGCAAAATGTCATGTATTAAATAGATATGTAGCAATAAAAATATTAAGAGATGAATTTACAACAGATGAAGAATTTGTTAAAAGATTTGAAGTTGAAGCACAATCTGCAGCAAGTATAACACATCCAAATATTGTTTCTGTGTATGATGTAGGTGTTGATGGAAATTTACATTATATTGTAATGGAATTAGTAAAAGGTAAGACATTAAAAGATATAATTGTAGAAGAAAAAGGACCACTTCCATGGAAATGGTCAGTAAATATAGCAATTCAAATTGCATCAGCATTAGAAACAGCACATAAAAATCATATTATACATAGAGATATAAAACCACATAATATAATAATAACAGAAGATGGAGTTGCAAAAGTAACAGACTTTGGAATTGCAAAAGCAGTATCAAACTCAACAATTACAGCATTTGGAACAACTATTGGATCAGTACATTATTTTTCACCAGAACATGCACGTGGAGGATTTACAGACGAAAAATCTGATATATATTCTTTAGGTGTTGTTATGTATGAAATGTTAACAGGAAGAGTACCATTTGATGCAGATACACCAGTATCAGTGGCATTAAAACATATGCAAGAAGAGCCAATTGCAGCAATTGTTGCAAATCCAAATATTCCAATTGCAGTAAATGATATAATAATGAAATCATTAAAGAAAGATCCAAACTTACGTTATCAAAGTGCAACTGCAATGTTAATAGATTTAAAAAGAGCATTAAAAGAGCCACAAGGAAATTTTGTAGATAATAATGAATATGTAGATGCCCCAACACAAAGAATATCAACAATTCAAGATGATAATAGAGGACCAAAAGCAACTGCAAAGAAAAAGGAAAATAAATTTGTTGCATTTGTAAAAAAACATAAAGTATTATCAACAATTGTTGGACTAATATTATTATTTGTATTAAGTTTAGGAACAACTTTAGGAATAGCAAATGCTACAAGAACAAAAGATGTGGCAATTCCTAATTTAGTTGGAAAAACAGTAGATGAAGCCAAAAAATTAGTTCAAGATAGTAAATTAGTATATTCAGAAGGAGAAGCTGAATATAGTGCAGATGTAGAAGCGGGAAAAATAATTTCACAAAATCCAAAATATACTCAAAATGGAACAGTAAAAGAAAAATCTGAAATTAAAGTAATAGTAAGCTTAGGAACAGAAAAAACTAAAGTTCCAAAATTTGTAGGAACAACAAAAGAAGAAGCTGAAAAATCTGCAAAAGATGCTAAATTAAAACTTGAATTTGTAGAAGAAACAAGTAAAACAATCGAATCAGGATATATTACAAAACAAGAAACAGATGAAGGAACAGAAGTAAATGCTGGAGATACAGTAAAAGTATATATAAGCATTGGAACTGGAATAAAACAAGTTGTTGTAACATCAGTATTACAAAAAGATGTAGAAACAGCAAAAAAATCTTTAGAAGAAAAAGGTTTAGTTGTTGAAATCGAATATACTGAAGATAAAACAAAAGACAATGGAGTTGTTTTAAACCAAAGTATAAAATCTGGTGAAACAGTTGATGAAGGTTCTACAATTACATTAACAGTAAATAAAATTGCTGAAACAAAAACAGGAACAGTAACAATAAATGTAAAATCAATAAGAGGATATCAAGATAAAATTAAAAAGCCAGTTACAGAAAGTGTAAAAGGTGAAACAACAAGTACAACTATCCAAAAAGAGGTTGAAGTTGATAATACACCAAATACAATTCAATTAAAGGTAACTGTTGATGGCGAAACTGTTACAGATGAAAAAGTAAAAGAAAATGTTACAGATAAACAAGTTAGTGTTAGTGGAAAAGGAAATGTTACAATAAAAGTATATATTGATGGTATTTTGAAGAAAACTGTTGATATGAACTTGAATAATACAGATAAATTAACAATTGAATAAAATGATAAAAACTCTCATTAATTTTGGGAGTTTTTTATTATATATTTTATAATTCTCCAAAATATGATACAATATATATGTTATAAAAAAGAAAAGGAGAAAAGCAAATAAATAATGCAAGGAAAAATAATAGGAAATATATCAAATGTATATAAAATAAAAACAGAAAGCAAAGAATATAATGCATATGCAAGAGGAAAATTAAAAAATAATGAAATAACACCATTAGTAGGAGACAATGTAGAAATACAAGTAACAGATGAAGAAAAATCAGAAGCTATTATAGAAAAAGTAGAACAAAGAAAAAATGAAATAAAAAGGCCTAAAATATCAAATATAGATCAAATAATATTTGTAATATCAACAAAACATCCAAAACCAGATTTATTAATGTTAGATAAACAATTAGCATATGCAGAAAAATTAGGAATAAATGCAATAATAATTATTAATAAAATAGATTTACAAGACAGTTATATAGAGATAAAAGAAGAATATTCTAAAGTTGGATATAAAGTAATTGTAACAAGTGCAAAAGAAAATAAAGGAATTGAAGAAGTAAAAGAAATATTAAAAAATAAAGTAAGCGTATTTTCAGGAAATTCAGGAGTTGGAAAATCAAGTCTAATAAATGCAATATTTAATACAGATAAAACACAAGAAGGAGAAGTAAGCAAGAAAAATAAAAAAGGTAAAAATACAACAACAGACACTAAATTATATGAAATTGAAGAAAATACATATATTGCAGATACACCAGGATTTTCAAGTTTTGAAATAAATGAAATAGAAAGTTCAGAATTAGATAAATATTTTATAGAAATTGAGAAAGAATTAGGAAATTGCGAATTCGTTGGTTGTACACATATAAAAGAAGAAAAATGTGGAGTGAAACAAGCTGTACAAAATAGAAAAATATCACAAGGTAGATATGAAAGATTTTGTGAGATATATAATGAATTAAAAGATAAAGAAAAATATAAATGGAAATAAAGACTATTTCAAATTGAAATGGTCTTTTTTCTTGTAGATGTAACTTTTTTCTGATAAGATTGTATAAGAGATAGAAAAAGGAGGATTCAAGATGCAAGAGAAGACAGACAAAGAACTATACAAAGAGTTTCTATTAGGAAATAATGAAAGTTTTGAAGAAATAGTAATAAGACATAAAAATTCAATTATATATTTTATACAAAGATATACCAAAAGCATAGATATAGCAGAAGATTTAGCACAAGATGTATTTTTATATGTATTAATTCATAAGAAAAATTACAGATTTGAATATTCTTTAAAAACATATCTTTATACAATAGCAAAATCAAAAGCGTTAAATTATATAAAAAGAGAAAAAAGAATTGTAGCAATAGACGAGAAAGAATATGAGAATATTAAAGATGTTGAAGAACTAGAGGAAAAAGTATTTAAAAATGAAAGAACAGAAAATTTAAAAAATGCAATTCAAAAGCTAAAATTAGAATATCAAAATGCAATATATTTAGCAGATATAGAAGAATTGAGTTATAAAGAAATAGGTCATATATTAAATAAAACAACATCAAATGTAAAAATATTGATATATAGAGCAAGAAGAGCATTAGAAAAAATAATATTAGAGGAGGGATATAAATATGAAAACTGATAAGCAATTTATAGATGAAATTTATAAAAAATATGATGAATATCAAAAAGAAGAAAAAATAAAAAGACAAAAAGTAATGAAGAGAATAATAAATATAGCAGCAGTTTTTGTTGTTGCATTATCATCAGTAGTAGTATTTTCACAGAAGAAAACTCCTAAAGTATTGCAAGAAATGAAAAAAGAAGATGTTGCTAAAATTGATTTAGAAACTGTTGGAAATTTTGAGAATTTTTATAATATTATAAAAAGTAAAAATTCTACAAATGGAGAAACTAAATATTCATTTAATTTACAAGAGAGTATAACAGATGTAGCTAAATCAGACATGTTAGAAACTAGATCAAATACAAATATCCAAGTTGAAAATGTTGATGAAGGAGATATTGTAAAAACAGATGATAAATATATTTATTATTTAAGTAAACAAAGACTTATAATAATAAATGCTGAGAATGCAGAAACATCAGGAAAAATAGCAGAAATAAATTTTAAGGAAGAAAATTTTTATCCTATAGAAATATATGTACAAAATAATAAATTAGCTTTAATAGGAAATATAGCATATAATGAAAATTTAAAAATGAGTACAGAAATGCAAGATATTAGTGAAGCGCCAAAGTCAAAAACAGGAATTATAATATATGATATTACAGATAGAAGTAATCCAAAAGAAATAAGAAATGTTATGCTAGAAGGAAGTTATATAACATCAATGTCAAGAATGATAGATGAAAATATATATTTTGCTGTAAGTGAAAACATATATGGATATGATATTAGTTGTAAAAGTATAGAAGAATTAAATGAAAATGATTATATGCCTAAATATACTGATACAGCAATATCTAATGAAGAAAAATGTATTAGTTATGATAAAATTTATAATTTAGACGAAACAGAAGATTTAAATTATTTAATATTAGTAGGTATCAATATTAATGGAAATAATGAAGCAGATATTCAAACATTTTTAGGAGCAGGAACATATTTATATTCATCAGAAAAAAATATGTATATTGCAACAAATGAGGTTGAATATGATGAAAATTATAAAGTTATTAATACTAAAACAAAATTAATGAAATTTGAATTAAATAATGGAAAAATTATATATAAAGCTAAAGGTAAGGTTGAAGGAAGCGTAAATAACCAATTCTCAATGGATGAGAATGGTGATAATTTTAGAATTGCAACAACTATAGGAGAAATATGGTCAAATCAAAATACAAGTAATAATTTATATGTGTTAAATGACAAGTTAGAAGAAATAGGAAAAATTGAGGGATTAGCAGAAGGAGAAAAAATATATTCAGTAAGATATATGGGAAGTAAAGCATATGTGGTAACATTTAAACAAACAGATCCATTTTGGGTAATTGATTTATCAGATGCAACAAATCCACAAATTTTAGGAGAAGTACAACTTCCTGGATATAGCGTATATTTACATCCATATGATGAAAAACATATAATAGGATTTGGATATGATACAAAAGAAAATGGAACCAGAGTAACAAATAATGGACTTAAATTAGTAATGTTTGATGTTTCAGATTTTACAAATCCACAAGTAGTATTTCAAATAGCTGTTGGAGATAGTAAATACACATATTCAGAATTATTATATAACCATAAATCAGCAATATTTTCAAAAGAAAAAGGAATTATGGCATTTCCAATAAATTCATCATCTGGTTTAAAAACTAATTCGAGAGCAGTTATTTATAAAATTGACTTAGAAAATGGTTTTTCATTACAAGGTGAGATTGGAACTATAAGCAATAATTATGAAGAGGAAGTTAGAAGAATTGTATTTGTTAACGGAAATTATTATACTTTATCATATTCACAAGTTAGAGTTGCTGATATGGATTCATTAAATGTTTTTAAAATTATTGATATATAAATAAAAATTCAATTTTTTTATGATTGATTTTATTTTATAATTTTATGCAAAGAAAGATTAGTTATATTTCAAACTAATCTTTCTTTGTTTTAAGTATTTTCTTTTTCAACCAAATAAATCATTCCTAATATTGTAAGTTGAAAATTATTATGGATTCGGTACTGTTTCCTTAAGTCATAAAATTCACCACATTGTGTGCTAGTACAAACTTCTCCTTCCAATATCATACAAACAACAGCGATAACTTCAGCATATTTATTAAAATCTATATCTAAATGATTATGATTTAATAAAGCATATAGAGAAGTTATATCAATTCCGTAATTCATATTTCTATGGAGCTTATACATTGCACATATAATTTCGAGATAAAATTTATATCTTTGACTTAAATCGAATTCCATCTTGAATTTTGAATAGATATTTCTAGCATCTTCATATCCAAATCGAGAATCATAAAAATCTGCTTCGTAAGACTCAATATTACCTTGATTTTTTTGAAGATATACTTCAACTTTTTTTCTGAATTTTTCTTCTTCTTCCATCCATTTTTTTTCAATACAATCAGAAAACATCTTAAGAAGTTGTTCTTTGGACATTTCGCAAGAATATGCTTTATCAAGTAAATCTTGTGTCATCTCTTCCATAGGTATAGTGTTTGGGTGTTTTCTTTTCATAAGTTTGCTCCTCCCTTAAAATTATTTGTTGTTACAAAATATGCCATTTCTAAAAGGAGATATTATTTTAGCTTTTGCTAAAAACTTTTGGTATTATATCATGGATTTTTATATTTGTCAGTAGTTTTATTATAATTCAAGATATATTAGACATCTTTGAAATTCATTTATTACAAAAAATCAACCAGATTTATTTTCTGATTGATTTTTATTTCTGTGGTGCGCCCGGAGGGATTCGAACCCCCGATCTCAAAGTTCGTAGCCTTGCATTCTATCCAGCTAAACTACGAGCGCATTTATAATACTTTTATATTATACGATGTTTTTTTAGTTTTTTCAAGAGAATTATGGAAAATATTTAAAATTCTGATGTCATTAATTAATGAGAGGAAAACTCTTTCTTTTTAGTTTTTACATAGATTAACATACAACAAAAAAAGAGAGAGCAATGTATTGATCTCTCTTTATAAGTTTAGGATATTTTTTGTAATATTGTAAATATAATTTCTTTTGTTGTTGGTTTGTCTAATAGTGAATAACCAAAATATGTAGAAAGTTTATCTTTATCAATTGTACGATACATTTGACCAATTGACTGAAAAATATTTGCTTTTATTAAAACTTGGCTTTTATTATATTTTTTGGCAAGAATAGGATAAATATGTTTACTAAAATTAATATTATATAATGTGTCTGATAAATAACATTCATATATACAATCATATAAATATCTAGTTCCAATATATGAAAAATCAAAACCTAAATATTCTAATTCAGAAGAGATTTTTTCTTTTATAGAATTTTTTAAGCTAATGTCTTGCTTTTCTTTTGATAGTTCACGAACTTTATCTATAAAAGAATTTATATTGTCTATTTTTGAACTATATGTAAATACGCTTTTTTTGTTTATTACTTGGTTTAGTAAATCAATTTCATTTGTAAGTACTATAATTGAGGCATAATATTGTGAAAGATTATTTCCTTCTATATAATTTATAATATCTATTCCACTTATATCTGGAAGTTTCAAATCTAGTATTATAATATCGATTTTTTCTTTTTTTAATATTTCTAATGCTTTTTTTCCAGTATCTACAATACTATATAAACGTATATTATTTAATTCTTTGCATATAGAGTTTACTAAAAAATGTGAATAAATTAAGTTGTCTTCAATGATTAATAAGTTTTGCATATATTTTCCTTTCTCAAATAATTAACATGATTATATAACAATTAAGTTAATAAATAAAGTTAAAATAACATTTTTATAGATATTTTTCTTCTATATATTTTTTTATAATAGAATTATTTGTTCCATAATATTTTTGTATAAGTTTTACTAATTCTGGAGTAGATATTTCTTTATAAGCATAGTTTTCAAGTAATTCGTTCATAAAACTATTAATTTTTGAAGTTCCATATTTTTCTTCAAGTTTATTATAAAATGATGCACCATAAAAATACATTGCAGTTGAATAATCTGAATCATTTTCAAATTCGTTATATGGTTGTGTAATTATTCCTGTGTATTGATCTAAACCTGGATTTGTTAAATATGTAGTAATACTTTCATCAATCCATGCACTTGTATATTGATTATTTCCAATAATGTTATAAAACCATTGATGAATTATTTCATGAATTGATGAGCCAACACCTTCTGCACTAGTAGATATTAAAATTACTTGAGGATATTCCATTCCTAACATTTCCATTTCACATTCTACAATACTGAATTGTTTATATGGATATTTGCCAAGACGAGAGTCCATTTTTGTAAATGTTTCTGTTGCTAAATTTAGGGCTTCATTTGCTTTTTCGATTTCTCCTTTGTGAAAGTAACAGTTAATTTTTATATTGTCTACATCTTTTGAAAAGATTTCATAATTTTCTCCAGCAACAATTACAAAATCTCTTACAACATTAGCTGTATATTTATATTTGATGAGATTATCATTTATGTTTGTAATTTCAGTATTATCTCCAGTTGCAATTAAAGTATAAGATTTTGGAATAGTTACAGTAACATCATAATTAGCCATTTTAGAATAGAAACATTCTCCAACTGCAAAATATGGATAATATTGAAATTTTCCATTCTCATATGGACATAATATAGGAATACAATTTGCTAAATAAAAATCTTTACTGTTGTTATTAATTGTTTGATATCCATATCTGGCATTAAGATAAGGAACATAAGCTTTATAATCAAATGAAATTGATGTTAATTCATTTGGGAGTAAAGGTGATGCTAGTTTTACTGAAAATACAGTAGGATCTTCATTTTTTATTAATTCTAGAGATGTATTAGTTTGTGTATCGTGTAAATTAGTAATTTCACTTACTTTTCCATTTTCTTTATCAGAAAATGCACTTGGATAATCTCTGAAATATATTTCATTCCAAGTGTCGTTTGAATCATTTATAACGTTTACTGTAAGATTTATATTATAACAGTTATTATCAACATCTAATATGAAATTTGCAATATAATTATTTTGTATTGTGACTTTTGGAGAGTTTTCATTCCATTGCACAGTTACAGTTTTGTTTGCAATTGGAATTTTTTCAAATTTAGTTGATGAATCTGTAATTTTAGAACTTTTTTTATTAGTGTTGAATATTATTGATATTGTTATGATAAAAATTAATAATGTAATAATTAATTTTATATTTTTATGTTTCATGTTTTCTCCTTTTATAAAATGTAAGCACTAATATAATTAGTGCTTACATAAACTATTTAAGAAGGCAGTTACTCAAGAAAATAAACTATTGGGCGTTATAGTCAGAGATAGCGATATATCCTGTTTTGAGTTTTCCAGAATTGAGCGAATATCTGATGTAATAAAAATCATCTTCGACTTTCAACAAATCCGCTTTTTGATTTGAGACAGAACCATAAACACTATACAGTGTACTGGGACCTTGTCGAACATTAATTTTAGAAGAAATTGTCAATTCGCCACAAACGTTACCAAAAAGAGGAATATTAGAATCTTCTGCATATTGAATAGAAACATTTTGGGCGGGAACATACGCACGTTTTCTTCCATTAGAAGTGTCATATTCAATAAAATACCAATTACTTTCGGAAGCAAGAATTGCTACATATTCTCCGGAATTTACAGAACCACTTCTTTCATAAGTGGTTGTGTCAGGTCCATAATAAACAGAGGAATAACTTGTAACAATTCCCATGCAAGTAGAATATGTGTCGAACATAAAGCCGGTAAAGACATATCCTAACGTGGGTCCATTTGCGGTGCTGTATGAAATGAAATAGGAATTTCCGTCTTTACACAAAATCGTAAAAGTTTCGTTTGGGAAAATGTAATCTTTAATGTTTCCTTCAGATTGAATACTAGAATCGTATACGGGAAGGTTATCAAATACTGCTTTGGCGAGTCCACAGCAATTATTATATGCAGCATTTCCAATTAAGAAAGGAAATGTAGAAAGCAATAACAATAAAGCTAAGACTACTTTGAAATACCGGAATTTTGCATGATTTTTCTTCATAAGTATGCCTCCATAAAGATAAAAGTGATGCCTTCTTAAATAGTTTTTTCTAAATAATTATAAATTAATAATTAAAAATACATCTGTTTGAACACACTATATCATATAAAAAATTAAAAAACATAAAAGTAAAAAAAGATAAAAAAAATGTAAAAAAAATAAAAAAGAAAAATTTGATAAATTTTTAGAAAAAAATTGCCAAAAGAGTAAAAAAATGCTACAATAAAATAGTGTAATACTAAATGTAAATATAAAAGGATGTTAAGAGAATGGGGAATTTAACAAATGCCCAAAAATCAATTTGGGTAACTGAACAATATTACAAAGGAAGTAGCATAAACAATATTTGTGGTACAGCAGTTATACAAGAGAAAGTGGACTTTGAAAAATTGAAAGAGTCCATACAAATTGTGTGTAAAAAACATGATAATTTTTGGCTAGAGTTTAAGTTAAATGAAGGAAATGTTGAACAAGTGTTATCTGAAAAAAAAGAAATTCAGATAGACACTATTAATATTGCTGGCAAAAATCAGTTAGAATTAGAAAGAAACAAAATTGTAAAAACAAGATTTCAATTAGAAAATTCAAAATTATTTAAATTTTATATCTTTAAATTTATAGATGGAAAAGGGGCTTTCATGCTCAATATACACCATCTAATTTCAGACGCGTGGACATTAGCGCTTATTTGTAATGACATCATAAAAACATATTCAGAATTAATTCAAAATAAAGAAGTAGAAAAAAAGGCTATATATTCATATATAGACTATATTAAATCAGAACAACAATACCAAGAAAGTGAAAAATATAATAAAGATAAGCAATACTGGATAGAAAGATTTAAAACTATTCCAGAAGTTGCAACAATACCAGGAAGCATAAAAGGAGACATTGACGAAACAAATCCTGCAGGTGAAAGAAAAAAATATGAAATATCAAAAGAGAATGTAGAAAAGATAAAAAAATATTGTAAAGAAAATAAAATATCATTATATAATTTTTTTATGGCTATTTATGCAATATATATAGGAGAAGTATCAAATTTAGATGAATTTACTATAGGTACACCTATTTTAAACAGAACAAATTATAAAGAAAAAAATGCAGCTGGTATGTTTATAAATATGGCTCCATTTAGAATTAATATTAATGAAGATATAGAATTTAAACAATTCATAAAAAACATAGCAAGAGATTCTATGGATATGTTAAAACATCAAAAATATTCATATCAATGTTTGCTAGAAGAATTAAGAAAAGAAAATAAAAGTATTCCAAATTTATATAATATTTTATTATCATATCAAATAACAAATGCAAAGCAAAATGAAGGAACTATTGAATATGAAACAGAATGGACATTTAATGGTTATTGTGCAGATAATATAGATATTCAAATATATGACCTAAATGATACTGGAAATTTGAATATAGCATATGATTATAAGACAAGTATTTATAAAGTAGAAGATATTAAAAATATACATAGAAGAATATTAAATATTATAAAACAAGTAGTATCAAAAGAAGAGATAAAACTTAGTGAAATTGATATTGTTACACCTGAAGAAAAGGAAAAATTACTTGTAGAATTTAATAAAACAGAATTAAAATATGATGAAAACATACCTTTTATAAAATATTTTGAAAAACAAGTAGAAAAAACACCAGATGATATAGCAATTGTTTTTGAAGATAAAGAAATGACATATAGAGAATTAAATGAGAGAGCAAATAGTTTAGCATATAAATTAAGAGAAAATGAAGTAACTAATAATACTGTTGTAGGTATATTATTAGAACGTTCATTTGAAATGTTAATATCAATGTTAGCAGTATTAAAATCAGGAGGATGTTATATTCCAATTGCACCAGATTATCCCAAAGATAGAATAGAATATATGCTTGAAGATAGTGAAGCAACAATAATATTAACAAGTCAAAATAGAAGAAATTTAGCAGATAAAAAACTTATTAATGTAAAAGATGAGAGAATATATGAAAATCATAAAGAAAATTTAGAAAATATTTCAAAACCAGAAGATTTATCATATTTAATATATACATCAGGTTCAACAGGTACTCCAAAAGGGGTAATGTTGAAACAAAAAAATTTAAGCAATTTTTACAATTCAATGAAAAATATAATTGAATATTTAAAAGATGGAAAAAATCATAAAATCCTTTCAATTACAACAGTTTCATTTGATATATTTGGATTTGAAACATTAATGTCATTAACAAGAGGATTAACAGTATATTTAACGAGTGAAAATGGTCAAAAAATGACATCAAAAATAGAAAGAATTGTAAAAGACAGCAATGTTGAAATAATGCAAACAACACCATCTGTAATGAAATTTCATTTGGAAAATTTGAATGATGAAAATAGTTTAAAAAGTTTGAAATATATAATGTTAGCAGGTGAGCCTTTAACAAAAACATTGGTAGATAGAATTAAACAAATAATTCCAAATGTAACAATTTACAATGGATATGGACCATCTGAAACAACAATATTTTCAACAATAGGAAATGCAACAAATCAAGAAGAAATTACAATAGGAAGACCTATTAATAATACACAAATATATATCTTAAATAAAAATAAAAAAGTGATGCCACAAGGTACAATAGGAGAATTATATATTTCAGGAGATGGTGTTGGAAAAGGATATATGAATAAAGAGCAACAAACAAATGCGAGCTTTATAATAAATCCATTTATAGATGGAAAAGTTATGTATAAAGTAGGAGATTTAGGTGCTTTTGATGATAAAGGGGAAATTACTTGTTATGGAAGAATCGACAATCAAGTAAAAATAAGAGGATTAAGAATAGAACTACAAGAAATTGAAAAAAGAATGCAATCTGTTTATAATATTCATGATTGTGTTGTTGTAAAAAAAGTTGTAAAAGAAAAAGACGCATTATGTGCATATTATGTGGAAAGAGGTCATGTATCTAAAACAGTTTTGAAAACAGTTTTATATTCAAAATTGCCAGAATATATGGTTCCACAATATTTTGTAAAAATGGAACAATTACCACATACACCAAATGGAAAAGTTGATAGAAAAGCTTTGCCAGATCCTGTTATTGATGAGAATGAACTTGAAATTGTAAAATCTAGAAATGAAATTGATAAAGAATTAATAAAAATAATAGAAAAAATGTTACAAGTTGATAAAGTTGGAATTAATAATACTTTATTAGAACTTGGAGGAGATTCTTTAACAGCAATTACATTAACAACAAAGGTTTTATCAAAATTTAATGTACAATTAAATATAAAAGATATATTGTCAAATTATACAATAAAAGATATGTCAGACTATATAGTAGAAAATCAAACAAAAGATATATCAAAAGTAAAAATAGAAAAAGTACCAATTCAAGACACATATCCACTATCATCAGCTCAAAAGAGGATTTATTATAGTGTGAAAATGATTGGTGAGGATAATATTGTTTATAATATGCCGGGTGCAGTATTAGTAGAAAAAATATTAGATATTGAAAAAATAAAAATAGTATTTAGTACAATTTTAAAAAGACATAGTATTTTAAGAACAAGATTTATTTTTAAAGATAATGATATAAGACAACAAGTAGAGTCAAATGTTGATTTTGAAATACCTGTTTTCTATAATAAAAAAGATGAAATAAAAAATATAGTTATGAATTTTTCAAAGCCTTTCAATTTGGAAAAAGAACCATTAATAAGAATGGAAGTGCATTATATAGATAATAAAGAAACATTAGTGTTAATGGATGCACATCATATTATAATGGATGGTATATCATTAAATAATTTTATTATAGAATTTGAAAGATTATATAATGGTGATAATTTAAAAAATATTCCTATACAATATAAAGATTATTCCGTATGGGAAGAAAAATATAATGAAAGTGATGATATTAAAGAAAAAGAGGAGTATTGGGTTAATAAATTTAAAAATTCCGAATTTGAACAATTAAATTTACCATATGATTATAAAGCTACAGCTTCAAGAAGTTATAATGGAGACAGAGTTACAAATATTATTGATGAAAAAAAGTTTAGAAAAATAGAAAAATATGCCAAAAAAATAGGAGTTTCTCCATATATGTTTTTTATATCAGTATTTTATATATTATTATATAAATATACTGGTCAAAGCGAAATCATCTTAGGTAGTCCAATTGCAAATAGGGATAAAAATGAAATGAAAAGAATGATAGGAATGTTTGTAAATAATATTGTAACAAAAGCAAATATAAATTCAGAAGAGACATTTCAAAATTTCTTAAATGAAATGAGAGAACAAATCTTAGATGATATATCACATCAACCATATCCTTTTGATATGTTGGTAAAAAAGCTTGGAGTAAAAGCAGATAATTCAAGAAATCCATTATTTGATGTAATGTTTACATATCAAAATAATCAAGAAAATATTTTAAAATTGGATAATACAGAAACTCAAATTGTCGAAATAAATAATAATATTGCAAAATTTAATTTATCGTTAGAAATAAAACCAAAAAGTCATACAATAAATATTGAGTATTGTACAGATTTATTAAAAAAAGAGACAATAGAGAGACTGTTTGAGCATTATATAAATGCAATTGATTTTATTATGAATGATGTAAATGCTAAAATAAAAGATATTGAAATTATTTCAAATACTGAAAAAAATAAAATTTTGTATGAATTTAATGATACAAAGATGGAATATCCAAAAGATAAAACTATTACTGAATTGTTTGAGGAACAAGTACATAAAAATAAGAACACATTGGCAGTGGTACAAAGTGATTTTCAAATAACATATGAAGAGCTTGAAGAAAAATCAAATTATGTAGCACAAATATTGCAAAAAATTGGAATAAAAAATGGTGATGTTGTTGGAGTCTGCTTAAATAGATCTATAGAATTGATAATTTCAATAATTGGAATATTGAAAATTGGTGCTATTTATATGCCAATTTATATAGATTATCCAAAAGAAAGAAAAGAATATATGTTACAAGATAGTAATACTAAAGTATTAATAACACAAAATGATGAAAAATATCAATTTAATGGAACAATTTATAAAATAGAGAATTGGAAAAAAATAATAGAGAAAAAAGAAATTGACTTAAAAAGTGATGTAAAAGCTGATAATATTGCATATATAATATATACATCTGGTTCAACAGGAAGACCCAAAGGAGTTCAAATCAGGCATAATAATTTGGTGAATTTTATATATGCTTTTAATCAATATTATAAAAATAATATAGGAAAAGATGACAGGATTTTAGCAACTACTAATATTTCATTTGATGTAAGTATGTGGGAAATATTTTTTACAATATTAAATGGAGCAACATTAGTATTATATGAAGAAGAAAGTATAAAAGATATTCTGAAATATAAAAATTCTATATTAACCAATAAAATAACTGGATTATATATACCACCTAATATATTGGAAGAAATATATAATTTATTAAAAGAAGAGAAAAATATTGAGATAAACAAAATATTAGTTGGAGTTGAGCCGATAAGAAAAAGTGTATTAAATAAGTTTTTTGGACTTAATCCACAAATGCAAATAATAAATGGATATGGACCAACAGAGACAACAGTTTGTTGTACAGCATTTATATATAGTGAAGATAAGACAGATGGAATAGTTTCTATAGGAAAACCATTAAAAAATAATAATATATATATATTAAATACAGATAAAAACTTACAACCAATTGGAATACCAGGTGAAATTTATGTTTCAGGTAGTGGAGTTGGAAATGGATATATAAATAGAGATGAAGATAATAAGAAAAGTTTTATTAATGAAACTTGTAATAAGTTTAATAAAAAAATGTATAAAACAGGTGATATGGCAAAATGGAATACAGATGGTACAATAAACTTTATTGGTAGAAATGATTCTCAAGTTAAGATATCAGGACATAGAATAGAATTGAACGAAATCAACAATATAGTTATGAATTATCCTAATATAATAAAAGCATATACAACCACAGTAAAAAAAGGTGAAAAAGTTTATATTGCAACATATTATATTGCTGAAAAAAAAGTATCAACAAAAGATTTAGAAACATTTTTAAAAGGAATTTTAGCAGAGTACATGGTTCCTAATTTTATGGTACAATTAGATAAATTTCCAATAACACCTAATGGAAAAATTGATAAAGAAAAATTACCTAAAGATTTTTCTGTTAATACCCAATATGTTGAGCCAAGAAATAAGTTTGAACATGATATTTCTGAAATATTAAAAAAATTATTAATGCAAGAAAAAGTAGGAATTGATGATAATTTCTTCGATTTAGGTGGAGATTCATTAATAGCTATAAAATTTCAAATAGAAGCATTAAATAAAGGATTAGCATTGACTTATTCTGATATCTTCTCAAATCCAACAATAAGATTGTTATCAGAAAAAGATAGTAGAAAAGCAAAAAAAAGTGAAGAAAAAAAATATGATTATACTAATATAAATAATTTATTGTCTCAAAATAATATTAATAATATACATGTTGGAAAAAGTAAAAAAATTAATAATGTTTTGTTAATAGGCGCAACAGGATTCGTAGGAGTTCATATATTGGAAAGATTGATTATATCAGGCACCAACCAGATATATTGTTTAGTAAGAAGAAAATCTATGACAGATCCTGAAGAGAGATTAAGAAAGATTATGAATTTTTATTTTGGGGATAAATATAATTCACTAATAGAAAATAAAATAAAAATTATTAATGGTGATATTACAGATGATTTGCTTGGACAAAGTAATATAAATATTTATAATGAAATTGCACAAAATATTGATTGTGTTATTCATTCAGCGGCTATAGTAAAACATTATGGAAAAATAAATGAATTTAATGATACTAATGTTATTGGTACAGAAAATGTAATTAAATTTTGTAAAAGATTTAGAAAGAAATTATTTTATATTTCAACATTAAGTGTATCAGGAAATAAGTTAGAAAATTGCGATGAAAAAGTTGAATTTAAAGAAAATCAATTATATATAGGACAAGACTTTAGTAATATATATGTGTATACTAAATTTAAAGCAGAAAGAGAAATATTAGAAGAAATTCCAAAAGGATTAAATGCATGTATATTAAGAATAGGTAATGTAACAAGTAGATATACTGATGGAAAGTTTCAAATTAATATATCTGAAAATGCATTTGTGAGTAGAATAAAATCTATAATTGCATTAGGAGTTATTCAAGACAAATACTTAAACCATTCATTAGAGTTCACACCTGTTGATGTGTTGGCAGAAGCTATTGTAAAAGTAATTGAACATAACTGTGAAATGACGGTATTACACTTATTTGACAATAATTTTATAAAAATAAATAGTTTACTAGAAATTTTAAACAAGATTGGAATAGATATAAAACCAATTTCTGATAAAGAATTTCAAAATAATATCACAAATGTGTTGAAAAATAATGAGCAAAAGAATAAAATAAATGGTATAATTACAGACTTAGATGATAATAAATTATTAAATTTGGTAAATTATGTAATTCCGAATGCAGATCTTTCAATAAAATATTTAAAACTAATTAATTTTGAATGGCCTGATATAAATGAAGAATATATAAAAAAATATATAAAATATTTAAACAAAATTAAATACATATAAAACAAGGGAGAAAATAAAAATGAAAATTGATATAACACTGGTTTTATTGTTAATAGCAGCAATTGCTAATGGAGTGTTATTAACTAGTATTTTAAAGTCTAAAAGTAAAAAACAAATAAAGAAAATATTTTCGTTTAATTTAATATGTTTATTAATATGCACAACTGGGCAGATTACTCAAATATTATTTTCACAAAAACTTGGTATAAAACAAATATACTTTGATTATTTTGTGTATATAGGAACTTGTTTTTTACCAATAAGTGTATATTTTACAGGACTTTCTTTTGAAAATACAAAAATACAATTTAAGAAAAAATATAGTGTGTTATTTATAATTCCTATAATATCATTAATAATATTATGGACAAATGATTATCATCATTTATTTTATAAACAATATTCAACTAGTATAGCAAACACAGTGTATGGACCATATATGGTTATACATAATATATATTCATATATATTGTTGGGATTAGGAATAATATATATGCTAAAATTTTCAATAAAAAATTCTGGTTTCTTTTCAAAACAATCATTATTAATTGTTCTAGGGGTAAGTGTACCTGTAGTTGTAAATATTTTAGGAACATTTAAAATAATACCAATGTCAATATATGTAACACCAATAACATTTACTATAACAATTATATGTTGTGCAATAGCAATATTTAAATTCCAGTTTTTAAATGTAACACCAATAGCCCTACAAAAAATAGTTGATAGAATATCTGATGGTTATGTAGTATTAGATGATAATAATGTAATTACAGATTTTAATAAAACATTTCTTGATATATTTAAATTAAGTTCAGAAGATATAAGAAGTAAAAATTTTATAAGATTTTTACAACAAAGGAAGATTTCAGAGCAAGTAGTAGAAAAAATTAGTAAATCAATAAAAAAAGCAAATTCTACAGAAAAAACAGTATCATTTGAACAGCAATTTGTAAAAATAAAAAAATATTTTAGAATAGAAATAACACCTATAAATTCAGACAATAATTCATTAGGAACATTATTTTTATTAAAAGATATAACACAACATAAGGAAGATATGGAGACAATAAAAAATAATCAAGATATCTTAATGGAAAGAGAACGTTTAGCAGGACTAGGACAATTAATAGGAGGAATAGCACATAACTTAAAAACACCTATTATGTCTATAGCTGGTGCAATACAAGGATTAGAAAATTTAATAAAAGAATATGATGAATCAATAGATGACCCACTTGTAAATTCACAAGACCATCATGATATCGCAAGAGATATGGAAGAATGGATACCAAAAATAAGAGCACATCTTGAATATATGTCAGACATTATTACAACAGTAAAAGGTCAAGCTGTTGCATCATTATCAACAGATGATACAGAAGAATTTACAGTTGCAGAGCTAATAAAAAGAGTAAATATATTAATGAAACATGAATTAAAAAATGCATATATTTATTTAAATGTATTGATGAAAATAGATGAAAATCAAATTATACATGGAAATGTAAATGTTTTAGTACAAGTTGTAAATAACATGATTTCGAATGCAATACAAGCCTATGCAGGAAAACATGACCAAAATATACAATTAGAAATAAGTAATATAGATAACTATATAAATATTTCTATCACAGATTTTGCAGGAGGACTTCCAAAAGAAGTACAAGATAGACTATTTAAAGAAATGGTTACAACAAAAGGAAAAAACGGTACAGGACTTGGATTATATATGTCATATTCAAACATAAAAGCACATTTTGGAGGAGACATTACATATAAAACAGAAGATGGAAAAGGAACAACATTTAATATTTTGATTCCTATAAATAAATAATATAATGTATAGTTAAAAAGACTATATATCTCAGGATGAGTGATAAAATTTTATACAAAAAGGAGAACAGGGCAAATGAGAAAAGCATTACAAAATCAAATGAGTGGTGAAAGAAGATATAGAATAATCGGAGTAGATGATGAAGAAGGAATACTTGATTCTTTAACAGTGCTTTTTGATAATTCTGAATATGAATTTTATGGTGCACAAGACCCAGTAGAGGCAATTGAATTAGTAAAAAAAGAACATTTTGATTTAATGTTATTAGATTTTATGATGACACCTTTACATGGTGATGAAGTTGTAGAAGAAATAAGAAAATTTAACAAAGAATTATACATATTATTATTAACAGGTCATAAAGATATGGCTCCACCATTAGAGACTATTAAAAGACTTGATATTCAAGGATATTGTGAAAAAAGCGATAAATTTGATCAATTACAATTATTGGTTGAATCTGGTATAAAATCTGTTAAACAAATGGAAGAAATAAAAAGAATAAATGATAAACTTTCAGAATCAAATGATAAACTTGAAAAAGCTTATTTAGAAATGGTTGAAACTTTAAGATTTGCTGTAGAAGCAAAAGATACATATACAAGAGGTCATTCAGATAGAGTTTCAGAATATTCAGTTCTAATTGGTCAAAAATTAGGATTAACAGAAGATCAAATAAAAACTTTAAGAATAGGTGGATTATTCCATGATATTGGAAAAATCGGAATTCCTGATAGTATATTATTAAAGCCAAGCAAACTTTCAGATGATGAATATTCACAAATAAAAAATCATCCAGCAATAGGGGCACATATATTAGGTTCTGCAGATATTTTTAAAGATATTATTCCAATAGTAAAACATCATCATGAAAAATATGATGGAACAGGATATCCTGGAATGTTAAAAGGTGAAGAAATACCATATTTAGCAAGAATTGCAGCTGTTGCAGATACATTTGATGCTATGACAAGTAGAAGAAGTTATAGAGGTCCAATTGATATTGAACATGTAAAAGATGAAATAAAAAGATGTGAAGGGACACAATTTGATCCTCAAGTAGCAGAAGCCTTTCTTGAGATTTTGAATAATAATTATGAAAAAATACAAGAAATACAAAATAAATATGTTAGTGAATAAAATAATAAAAACAGGATTTAGATTTTTCTAAGTCCTGTTTTTTTATATACTAGGAAAGTTCTACAAACTTCCTAGTATATAAAAGCTACAATCGCTAGCCCTTTGAGATTTTCTCCTTTTAGTCGAAAACTCAAATCGGGCGAGAGCAAACTATGATATTTTCATAGAAAGACCAACTTTTTTACGTTCTTGATCAATTTTTATAACTTTAACTTTTACAATATCTCCAACAGAAACAATTTCAGAAGGTGATTTAACATATGAATCACTCATTTCAGAAATATGAACAAGTCCATCATATTTTACACCAATGTCAACAAATGCACCAAAATCGATAACATTACGAACAGTACCTGTAAGTACCATTCCTTCAGTTAAATCTTCAAATTTTAAAACATCACTACGAAGAACAGGTTTTGGCATATCCTCTCTTGGGTCACGACCAGGCTTTGATAATTCTGATATTATATCAGCTAATGTCATTTCACCAATATCAAGTGTTTTTGCAGTTTCCTCAATATTTACTGATTTTAATTTTTCTCTTAAAGAATTCAAATTTTCTTTATTTTTTAAATCTTCAATTTTAAATCCTAATAACTCTAATAATTTTTCAGTTTGTTCATAACTTTCTGGGTGAACAGCTGTATTTTCTAATGGATTTTTTCCATCAGGAATTCTAATAAATCCGGCACATTGTTCATAAGCAACTTTTCCAAGCTTTGGAACTTTTAATAATTCTTTTCTTTCTTTTAATTTACCATTTTCATCTCTATATTTTACAATATTTTTTGCAATTGTATTATTAATACCAGAAACATATGAAAGTAGAGAAGGAGTTGCAGTATTTACATCAACACCAACTTTGTTTACACTATCTTCTACAACACCTGTTAAGCTTTCTGATAATTTCTTTTGATTTACATCATGTTGATATTGACCAACGCCAATTGCTTTTGGGTCAATTTTTACTAATTCAGCAAGAGGATCTTGTAATCTACGAGCTATTGAAATAGCACCTCTTATTGATACATTTATATCAGGATATTCTTCTGTTGCAAGTTTTGAGGCAGAATATACAGATGCACCAGCTTCACTAACAATTACATAACAAATATCATGTTTTACTTCTTTAATCATATCTGAAACAAACATTTCAGATTCACGAGATGCAGTACCATTTCCAATTGCAATCATATCAACATGGTCTTTATTTATTAAATCTAATAAAGTTTTCTTTGCACCTTCAACATCATTTTGTGGTGCTGTAGGATATACTGTAGCTATATCTAAAACTTTTCCAGTTTCATCAATTACAGCTATTTTACAACCAGTTCTATAAGCAGGGTCAAATCCCATAACAGTTTTACCTTTTATAGGAGCACCTAATAATAATTGTTTAGCATTTTGACCAAATACTTTAATTGCTTTTTCTTCAGCTTTTTCAGTTAAATCTGAACGAATTTCTCTATCAATAGATGGTTCAATTAATCTTGTAAAAGCATCTTCAATTGTATTTGTAAGCATTTCTGTAAATTGAGTTTTTCCTTTTATTATATCTTTTTGAATATAATATAAAATTTTATCTGTAGGTTTTTCAATAGATACTTTTAGGAAATCTTCAGCTTCACCTCTATTAATAGCTAAAATTCTATGACTTGGAAGTTTATGTACTAATTCGGCAAATTCGTAATACATTTCATAATTAGATTTTTCATCAGGTTTTGCAGCTTTTGTTACAATAGTACCTTCACGATAACATATTTTTTTGATATATTTTCTATATTTTGCGTTATCAGAAATATTTTCAGCGATAATATCTAAAGCACCTTGAATTGCATCTTCAGCTGTTGCAACAACTTTATCTTTATTATTTTTATCTTCATCAGATAAATTATCAATATTTACAAATTCTTGAGCAATTTCATTAATATCTTTTTTCTCTTCTTGTGCAATAATAATATCTGCTAATGGTTCTAATCCTTTAGCTTTTGCAACAGTAGCTCTTGTCTTTTTCTTTTGTTTAAATGGTCTGTATAAATCTTCAACTTCTGCAAGTGTTTCAGCTGATGCAATTGCAATAGTTAACTCATCAGTCAATTTTCCTTGTTCATCAATTGATTTTATAATTTCACCTTTTCTTGTTTCTAAGTTTCTAAGATATGTAAGTCTTTCTCCTAAATCTCTTAAAATTTCATCACTCAACCCACCTGTAGCTTCTTTTCTGTAACGTGCGATAAATGGAATTGTATTTCCTTCATCAATTAATTTTACAGCATTTTCCACTTGTGTATTTTTTACATTTAATTCTTCTGCTATTTTATTTATAATTTTATCCATAGTCTTGTCCTTTCTAAATTTACCTTTACAAATTATATCCTCAAAGTTTGCAAAAATCAAGAGATATAGAAAATTCAATTTGAAAAAATATCTAAAATTTTTGTATAAATTTAATATTCATTTAATGAATAAAAAGTAATATATATAAGGTTATTTATATGAGAATATTAATAGTTGAAGATGAATTTAAAATTGCTGATGTAATAGCAAGTAGATTAAGAAATGAGCAATATATTGTTGATGTTTATGGAGATGCAGAAGAAGGGCTAGATAATGCATTAACAAATATTTATGATTTAATAATCTTAGATGTAATGCTTCCTGGAATTGAAGGATTTAAAATTTTGCAGGAAATTAGAAAACAAAAAATAGAATCAAAAGTAATCATGCTTACAGCAAAATCAATGTTATAAGACAAATTAACAGGATTTGATGCAGGTTCAAATGTGCAAATAAAGGTAGTTAGAGGCTTAGGTTATAAATTAGAATGTTAAAAGGAAAATAAAAGTGGAAAAATTAAATAAAAAATTGGTTAAAAAGTTTCAAAAAAAACAAGGAATGATTTAATATTCCTTGTTTTTTTGTTTTTATAACCATTCTCCAACTTTCTTAATATAAATCTTTTTAACAATTTGAACAAGAACAACATACAAAGCAGTCAATCCAATAACAATTAAGTAATACAAAGGTGGTAATATTTCAAAATGGAATGATGAAATATTATGGAATAATATTGGAGTAATTATAGTACCAATTATTGTAACCATAGTAAGAGCAGTTAAGATAGGATTTGCTCTTGATTGTACAAAAGGAATTTTTGATGTACGCACAAAATGTATTATTAAAGTTTCACTAATTAGACATTCAACAAACCAAGCTGTTTGAAAATATGATTCACTAGCAATATTGTTATATCCTAAAATAAACCAGAATGCCAAGAATGCTAAAACATCAATAATTGAACTAATAGGTCCCATAACATTCATAAAAGTTCCTAATCCTTTTGTATTCCATTTTCTAGGCTTTAATAAAAATTCTTTATCAACATTATCATAAGGAATAGCTATTTGAGAAAAATCATATAAAAAATCCTGTAAAAGCATTTGAATAGGTAGTAATGGTAAAAATGGTAAGAATATACTTGCAATAAAAATACTAAAAACATCACCAAAATCCGAACTTAAAGCCATTTTCATATATTTTATAATATTCCCATATACTTTTCTTCCTTCAACAACACCATTAAAAACAACTTTTAAATTTTTCTCCAATAAAATTATATCACTAGCTTCTTTTGCAATATCTGTCGCAGTATTTACACAAATACCAACATCAGCATTATGAAGTGATGGAGCATCATTTACACCATCTCCCATATATCCAACAACATGACCATTCTTCTTTAATATAGTAATAATTCTTTCTTTTTGTAAAGGATTCATTCTTGCAAATATATCAACATCTTCAACTTGTTTTGAAAGTTCATCATCAGACATTTTATCAATATCAGAACCAGTTAAAATTTTATCATTTGGAATTCCAACTAATCTTGAAACATTTTCGGTAGCATATTGATTATCACCAGTTAATATTTTTGTTGTAACACCATATTCTTTTAAATTTTTAATTGTAGTTTTTACATCTTTTTTTGGTGGATCAAGAAATGCAACAAACCCGATAAATACCATTTCAGATTCATCAGAAGAATTAAATATATCTTTACCAGAATATTCTCTTTTTGAAGCTAATGCAATAACTTGCATTCCCTGTAAAGCTAAATCTTTTGCATTACTATTTATATTTGCAATCATATTTTGAGTTAAGTCTTTGTGTTCACCATTTATTTTTACAGTAGTACATCTTTTTAATATTTCTTCCAAAGCACCTTTTGTAATAATTCTATAATGATCATCATGTTTTACAACAACACTCATTATTTTTCTTGTATAATCAAATGGAATTTCATCAACTTTTTCATAATCAACAATTTTTTCTTTAATATTATGCTCATTTCCATATGTAATAACAGCTTTATCAACTAAGTTTTTCATTCCGGTCCCATAATAACTATTTAAATAAGCATATTCAAGAATTGATAAATCTTCTTTACCTTCAACATTAATATATTTTTGTAAGACAATCTTGTCTAATGTTAAAGTTCCTGTTTTATCTGTACACAATACATCAATTGCACCTAAATTTTGGATTGATTGTATGTTTTTTACAAGAGTTTTCTTTTTAGCCAATGTTTTAGTACCTTTAGTTAAATTAACATTAACAATCATAGGAAGCATTGTTGGAGTGATTCCAACAGCAACAGATAATGCAAATAGAATTGCCTCTAATACATCTTTACGAATAAGTGCATATATAATAAATACTGCAATAGAAACAACAAGCATATATTTAATAAGAAGTTTTGTTATATTATTCATACCTTTTTCAAAATTTGTAATTTCTTTTTTATTATCAATTTGTTTACCCATATTTCCTAAATATGTTGAAAATCCTGTGCTGATAACAATACCAGTAGCTTTACCACTTATAACACTTGTCCCCATCAAGCAAATATTAGATAGTGAAAAAATTTCATTTGATGGTATGTAAGAATCCTTTTTCTCAATAGGAGCACTTTCACCAGTAAAAACAGATTGATTTAAAAATAAATCCTTACTCTCTAAAATCATAACATCTGCAGGAATTATTGAGCCAGCATTTAAATGAACAATATCACCTAATACAATATCTTCTGTTTTTATATTTTTTTCTTTACCATTTCTTATAACAGTTGCAGTAGAAAAAAGTTTACTCTTTAAAGACTGATTAAACTTATAAGTAGAATAGTCTTGAAAAAATCTTATCAAAGCACTTGCAAAACCAATAGCTAAAATAATTATAGTTCCAAGAGTATCATCACCAACAAATTTATTTATAATTGCTAAAACTATAAGAATAAAAATAAATTTATCTTTAAATGAATTTATAAAAAAGTAAAACCATGAATGTTTTTCCTCTTTTACTACAATATTTTTTTCATCATTTTTATGTTTTTCTTCAATTATTTTTGAAGATAGACCTTTTTCAATATGAGAATTAAATTCATTAAGTATTTCATCTTTTGATTTTTGAGCTATATTTGTATATTTTTCAAGAATTTTTTTATCATTATTAACTAATTTTTGATTTTTAAATTTATTTTTTATAAAAAATAAACGAATCATTTATATCACTCCTTTGAACAAATTTATTATAACA
>UMJD01029663.1_pt1 | contig 40003 bp, 14 predicted proteins | sample 1965951 | NCBI WGS metagenome assembly UMJD01 (sample SAMEA4836142, study PRJEB28245) | human gut metagenome | biome: gut microbiome; material: fecal sample | place: Denmark | collected 2008 | reverse complement strand
CAATAAAAATAGCTTAATTTTTATTATAAGCTATCATAAAATATTACGAGTTATTATAACTTCCGTCACTTTTTCGTCACCATCTGTTGTACTAAATCGCAAGCTTTTTTTAAGAGTTATTCTTATAAATAATCAGATAATATAAAAATTATAAAACCCTTGATAATATCAAGGATTTTAATAGAATATATGTAGTAATTGATTATTACTTAGAATGTTTCAAAGTACATATGATTTTCATATGCAAATATTACAATTTTAGTATTATAAATTATTTTATTTTGGTAAAATCTGTCTAAAAATTACATGTTTTTTTATTTAATTTCGTATTATAAAAATTATCTACTATACTGCAATTTAAAATAGTCTTTTATTTTCAATATATGACTAACGTCTTTATCCATTTGAAGTAGTTTACTCTTATCTAAACTACTAATAGATTTGTTATAATTGTCATACAAATCCTTTATTTCATTAATTGCATTTGACATATAATCAATTTCACTCGAAATATCCGGATAAAATGTTTTTGACTTTTCAAAGTCTAATTTACTGCCATTTGTATCAATTTTTCTACCGTTCCAGCCATAACTGTAATCAGTTGACTCTGCATATACATGAATTGTAGCAAAGGCAATGCCAAAAAGGTCTTCATATTTATAATTATACGTTTGTTCTAATTTTACCATCCAACCTAGCCAATCGTTAATACTTGTTGAATATGCTAAACTTATTGTCTGTTGAGCTTTTTCAAGTTCATCATCTTTGTACAATTCTAACATAGAAGATGATTTAATAATATCAGTAGAATTAAATTTTAAACTTTCTATTTCGTTCTCACTCATTCCAAAGTTTTTAGTTATTAATGTAAAGCTTATATTATTTGTTAATTCCGATTCTGAAACCATAAATCCTAAAATAACTCTTTTATTTTTTTCTCCTAATATATTATCAGTTGAATCATCAAATATTTTATTATTAATCTTATAATAATTATCAAGAAATTCTTCTTTATCTGTCACATAAGAATGAACTTTGCTATATGTATTTGAATTTGAACTTACTAATTGATACGATAAGTCGGAATAATTAGTTTGAGTGTTATTCTTAAAATTAACACTGACAAAAATTAATTTATACCCTTTATAAGTATCTTTTAAATATTTATAAAATATATCATCATCATTTAACGTTGTAATTCCTACTTTTTCAACATTAACATTATAGTTTATAACATTAGAACTTACAGATTTTGTAAAGTTCTGATATGCAATTATAAGTATAATTAAAGCTAATATTATAAATAATATTATTAGATTTTTCTTTGATTTGGTATTCTTAGTACTTTTATAACAATTTTCACAACAGTTATTATATTTTTTGGATTCCTCTTCATTTATTTCTTTCTTACATTTTACACAATACATGAATGTTTTCCCCCTTTATTAATTATTTAGAGCTAATTTTTAACATATAGACCTCCTTTTAAACAATTTAAATACTATTAAAATGAATAAATTTATATTCTATTTTTCTACAGTATAGCATTATTTGCTCTCACTTGCAAGTGCTACCACCTGAAAGTGTACTATTGTAAAATTTATTACATAAAAAGGAGGACTGCTGTTGATTATTATAAATGTTGAAAAAATATTAAAGGAACAAGGTAAAACAAAATCATGGCTTTGTGATAAAATGGATATATCATTTTATAATTTGAACAAAGCTATAAAGGGTGGAAAAAAATCTATATCTTATAAATACTTAGAAGGGTTCTGTAAAGCTTTAAATTGCAGTTTTAATGAACTTTTAACAATAGTAGACGATGAAAGTAATAATTAAAATAACAATTAATTATTTTTTACTATTTCATCGTCTATTATATATAATCAAATTTTGAGGGAACATAATTTTCAGTAAAGAAAAAATACTTCCCCCCCATCTCATTAATTTGGAAAATGGGGAATTTTTTTATAAGCCTATATTAAATATTTGATATTTAATATTTTATTGTTTATATATTAATAAAAATACCCTAACACCCTATTTGAATGAATAATATTTTTGATTGTTTTTTGAAAAAACTTTAACATAGTTATTCTTTTCTAATTGTTCGTAAAATTTATTTCTTCCAAGACCTTTGTATTGATTTGCAATACAATAATCTTTATATGCACTGTAAAATTCTTGCGCTGTTACCTCAGCTTTTCTATATAAACAATTTGAATCTTTATCATTAAAAAATGAGACTACACTATTTGCATTAAGTTTGTATTTTTTTACTTCTCGGTCACTTTCTTCATAATTTGAGAAAACATTACCCATATTTAAGTAAGCGCTGACAGAAATATTTGCTAAATATTCTAAGGCTTCCGATGTAAGCAAATCTTTAATATTAAAAGATTTTGCGTCTTCATCTGTAAAAGATGTTTCTAGTGGTATAATTTCTAACCTACGGTAAAAGCCATTTGTTTTATCAGCAACTGCTGGGAGTTCATTGGCAATAAAGAGCATTTTCGCATATGGAGATATTGTTTGCTTAGATTTAAATTTCTCTTCAACAGATAAATAATCTCCTGTAACAAACATTTTAAAAGTACTCATATCTTCTAAAAATTCGTCAGACATTTCTGAGCCAATATTTAAAAGTTTATTTCGAATTTGGAATGTTGCAAAAGCATTTCTTGCCATATCTTTTAATGAGATGTTTGAAACATTATCTTTTCCAATTAGTGCTTGTATGACATTTGATAAAGTGGATTTTCCATTTCTAGCAGTTTCTCCATATAAAATAAAGGCTTTTTGCAATTTTACACTTGTTGTCATAGAATATCCAATCATTTCTAATATAGCATTTTTTCTTTCCTTTTTATAAGAACTAATTTTATCAAGAAAATCATCTACTGCAATTATCTTTTGTGGATTTGCAATATAATTAACATCAACTTGATTCATAGAAAAAAATTCGGGAGTATGAGCATATAGCTGTTTACTTTTGAGATTATATAAACCATTTTTAAAGTTAATTATTTCACTTTCTTTATCAAAAATTTTATTAGTAGCTTTTAATTCCAAGTTCTTATAAACTTCATTTCTAAAAAATGAGCTTGCTTTTGGTATAATGTTTATAATCTTTTTTTCAACAATTTTTTTATCTTCGGTATAGACTCCATTCTCATATATATATAACCTGTTATCATATATTACAATATTGTTTTCATCTAGCAATTTATCAGCAACTTCATTATGACTTAATTTTTCGGATTTATCTGTATTGATGTCAAGAAAAGCAAGTTTTTTTTGCAATTTAGGTAAACATTCCAGCTTTTTTGCTCGCATTTTTAATTTATTTATTATATCTAATCTTTTGGTTTCATTGTCTATTGTTAAAAGATAATCAAATGTATTTTCATTTAATAGGTCTTCCATTGAAAGATTCTCAATCTCAAACGGAATAAAGTTTGCCTCTTTTAGTTTACTTAGCAATAAATTATTCATTATTTTTTTCTCCTTTTTTTATAGTAAAAATTATTTGGTTAATATAGTTTTTTTCATTTGTATAAAACCATATTTTATCATCATCTGTACCATATATAAAAATGTCAGTATAATATAGGACTTTATCTTTTTCTTGTAGCGCTTTAATATATAATTCGTTGAATTCTTCATCGTATTTTGTAGGACGATATTTTTCTTCCCATTGCTCTAATATGTGCAAATAGTCACATAAAAGCTTAAAAGTATTAAGTTCCCATTTCATAAATTGATTAATTAAACTTTGATTAGACTTATTGGTACGTATTTCTCTAGCTGTCAATTTACTAGTGCTATTAAAATTTATACCTAGATTACATATGCTATTTATTTGCTTAGCTGCTTCATAGGCATTAATGTGCAATAATTCTGATACAAGGGATATTACATCTCCACCTTTACCACAGCCGAAACATTTCCAGATTTGTTTTTTTTCAGATATTGAAAAACTCGGGTTTTTTTCTAAGTGGAAAGGACAGATACATTTATTCGATTTATTTAAGTTTAAATGAAAATATTGTGCTACTTTTAATATATCTGCCGATTCCTTTACTCTTTGTATTTCATTCATAGATTATATAGGAAAATTATTATTGAATTTATCAATATCTTTATGCAATTCTGTAATCCATATATTGATAGTAGAGATGTCAAACATATACCTATTACCAATACGAAAGTAAGGTATTGAGTTTTCATAAATCATTTTTCTTATTTTGGAAACGCTACAACATAAATACTTACTTAATTCTTTAATGTTTACAATTTGTTTAAATGACATTTTTTTCTTTCCTCCTTATAGTTTCAATAATATTATTAATTTTTTCTTTAGCTTCTTTTGGTAATTCTTTTCGTAACATTCTCGAAAAATTGCCGTCATTTATATTTAATTGTTCTGCTATTTGCCAATATTTCAAATGACTCTTAAGAATTTTTTCTCGAATATCTTGATTATTTTTTTTCATTTCATGACCTCCTTTTGCTATATCTTAAAACAAGACAACAACAATAGTAAGCATTTTTAATTTCAGAAAAAAAGAAAAAATAAACATACAAAAATATATTGTAGTGATGTTTACATTTAAATGTTGTTGTTGTATAATGGTATTGTATGTTTATGCAAATAAAAAAATAAAACATACAAAGGAGAAAATATGGGAGAAGACATACTATACAGACTACACAAAGAGTGTGAGTTTGAAACATTAGAAACAAATGATAACTATATAAATTCTATTTTTAAGAATGCAGAGAAGTATTATTCTTTTCCAGATACAATTAATGGAATAGAAATCAAGCAGATGTTACCACTTGGAAATTTTGCTTTTTATATTTTAAATTGTGAAAACTTGAATTTTGATAAGGATATTTTATCAAAATTAAAACTCATAAATGAATTTTTAAGCAAATGCATTATCAATAAAGAATTATGTAATAATAAGGTATTTCTTGCTTTTATTAGAGATATCTTAAAATTGCAAAAATTCCCGCAAGGAAATATTTATGTGTCAAATTATTATACTGAAACAGATAATGTAAATTTAGATATGGAAAATAAATTAAAATTAATGTTAAATAATATAAAAAATATAGAAGTAACCAAAGATTATATATGTACAGATATTATTGACTTAATAGTGGTATCAATATTTGAAGTGTTCTCACATGGTTTTTTTATAAGAAAATGTAGAAACTGTTATAAATATTTTTTGAATAAAAATAGTAACAAATATTGCCCATATGCAAGTTATCAAAATCCACATAAGAGTTGTTATGATTATTGTACAAATGCTTCTTATATAGAAAAAAGGAAAACTAATCCAATAAGAAGTAAATATAATAAAATATCAAATATGCTAAGAAATCGTTACGAATATTATGGAAATCGCTCAGATAGAGATATTCTTGATGATTTTTGTGAGAAATATCAAGATAAAATGGAGAAGCTAAGAAAGGGTATAATTTCGGAAAGTGAAGTATTAAAATTTCTAGATTTGTCAGATAAAAATTTCAAAGAAGAATATAAAAGGAGGAAAAAAGATGGCGGTAAAGGAGATAATAAGAAATAAAAAATATAAAATAGATGTACCGTTAGGCTACAATGGAAATAAAAGAATAAGACATACAGAAACTTTTTATGGCGGGAAAAAGGACGCTGTAATAAGAGAAAATGAATTAAAATTGAGTATAAAAAATAGAACATATATAAATAAAAATAAGATTACAGTAGAGCAACTTTTTAAGGAATGGTTAGAATATTCAAAGCCGATATGGTCTCCCAAAACATATGTGGCAAATGAACACTGGGTTGAAAATATAAATAAGAATATAGGACATATTCATTTATTAGATTTAAATGTTAAGGTATTAGAAGAATTTTATAATGAATTGAGAACTACTACAAATTATTCGGATAAAACAATACAACACCATTACACTATAATTTCTACAGCTTTAAATAAAGCTGTAGTTTGGGGCTATATATTGAATAATCCAAATGAACATATTGAGAAACCTAAAGTAAAAAGAAAAGAAATTGAATGTTATTCGCCCGAAGAAGTTGACATTTTAATTAAAGTAATAAAAAATGAGCCTATAAAGTATCAAGCTTTAATTATGCTTGCTTTAGATAGCGGAGCAAGGAGAGGGGAATTAACCGGTTTAACATGGGAAGATATAGACTTTAAAGAATCAACTATAAAGATAAATAAAACAACTCAATATGTGAAAGAATATGGCATATTTGAAAAAAGTACAAAAACAGACACTAGCAATAGATTAATTTATATTTCTAATACAACCCTAGACTTATTACGCAGATACAAAAAAGAGCAATTACAAAGCAAAATGAGATTGGGAGATAAGTGGGAAAATAGCAATAGAGTTTTTACTAATATGTATGGTGGAAATATGCACCCAGACACGCCTTCACAGATATTAGATAGAATAATAAAAAAATATAACTTAAAAAGAATAACTTTTCATGGATTAAGACATACATCTATTTCACTACAAATATCAAGTGGGATACAAGCACAAATAATAAGTAAAAGAGCAGGACATTCAAGTGTTACTGTTACTCATAACACATATAGTCACTTCTTTGATACAGAATTTAAAGATGTTGCAAATAAAATGGATTCTATTCTTAGTACTAAAATTGTATAATTAATATGAAAGCAACTAATCTGTTGCTTTTTTATCATTTTTGTGAATGGAATATATATTCATATATATAGCTCAAAATTAAGGTTTAAATATTTCCGTCACTTTTTCGTCACTTTTCTTAATATATAAAAAAATTAGCAAGCCCTCAAAAGCTTGCTATTACTGGTTGCGGGAGATAGACTCGAACTACCGACCTTTGGGTTATGAGCCCAACGAGCTGCCAACTGCTCCACCCCGCGATATTTAATTAAATATTGTGCTTTTTTGTGTCCCTTTAATGTCCCTTTATCAAATAATTTTAAATAACTTTTAATAATTTTTAATAACCTTAAAAGGAATATTCCAAAAAACTGCAAAATATATAATTTTCAATGTATTTAAGTCATAATCGCACTTTCAGAACTTTTAGCATTTTTCGTAGAACTCGGATTATGAGCCCAACGAGCTGCCAACTGCTCCATCCCGCGATATGTGAACCTTTTTTATTATACAACTTATATACATACTTGTCAATAAATTTCTAAAATAATTTTAGTATTTGTAAAATTTGTAGTCTTTATTATAGTATATGAAAATATCTCCAATATATTCCTAAATATAAAAAATAAAATAATGTAAAATTCTTAGGGAAATCAGTAGAACAAGAAAATAAATAAGAATTACATAAAATCTGAAAAAACGGCAAAGTATTGAAAAATAGGCATAAATTCGACATAGTACATTCATGTAAAATTCTATATGAAAAATAGTACATTAAAAAAATGTAATAAAAATTTAATAAAAGTTCTTATAACCCATTCCGCAAGCGAATTTTAGTTACATTAATAGTAAGGGAAAAATACCCATTGCAAAACCTAAATTAAAAATGTAATAATAAATATATATAAATAATTCAAGGAAAATAGGGGGAACAAAATGCAAGCAAGATTATCAAAGTTTATAGCCGCAATGCTAGTTGTAATTATCTTAAGTGCAATTTCATGGCCGGTAGTAAGCTATTCTGCGGAATTATTTTTAAGTGAAAATGAATTGGAAAGCCAAAACACTACATCAAAAGATGGCAGTGTCAATTTTGATGTGCAATATGAAAATGGCAAACATATTGCAGTAATAGACCAGAATAAAAACGATGAAAAAATAAACATTGCACTATCTTTGAAAAAAGATGGGTATATAAAAGAGGCAACAATAGACTTATCGAATACAAATTTTGAAATATCTCAAGTAAAAAAATCTGAGAAAGTGCAAAACTTTGATGCAGTAAATAAAAAGATAACCTTTGGTCAAATGACCAGCAAAGAGAAAATTGCTGAACAAATAACAATTACCCCAATAAATAAAGAAGTAGTAAGCGAAGATAATTTTAACAAGGATAATCACATAAAACTTACATGTACATTCGTTAATACAAACTTGAAAGAAACTAAAGTTGAACAAGAAATAGTTATTCACACAGAGTGGATGGCAAAAAATATAGAAGCAAATTTAAATTATGAAGTAACAAAATATATTCCATATGCAACAGAAAATGAAAGCAATTTAATTGTTCAAGGAAAAATAACATCAAATGTAAAAGATGATGTATTGCCTGCAAAAAATACAAAAATTAATATTAATACTCCACAAATTGCAGGAGAATACCCAGAAAAAGTTACGGTAATAAATTCTACAGAAGAAACAACAGAAGAAATTAATAAAAATGGTGTTACTTATGATGAAAATACTGGTAAATTAACAATAGAAGACAAGAATGAGGTAGAGAATGGTAAGATAAAATGGCAAAAGAATAAACCACAAGAATATATAGTTACATATATTTATTCAGCCAAAGTTTATGAAAACATAAAAGATCAATCGATAAAGTTAAATTATCAACTAGATTCTGAACTTACATTATATAGCAATAAAGATATTACAGTAAAAGCCAAGGCAACAGTTGAAAAAGAACAAAAAGAAAAACTAGGAGAAATTGCAGAAGTTGTAATTGAAAATCCAACAAACGATGACATATATAAAGGTTACATGTATAACAACAAAATTACTGCTGAGGAGAATAAAAGAGAAACAGAAATTGCAAATAAATATACATTAAATATTGCATATTCAAATTTAATAGATTCTTTTACAATTTCGCAAAACGATGATAAGTTTACAACAAGTAAAGAACAAGAATATAAAGCAAATACGTATAACAAAGAATTAAAAATATCAAAACAAGAATTTGATAATGTATTGGGAGCAGATGGCAAGATTGAAATTCAATCTAAAGATGGAACACTTTTAAGTACAATTGATAAAGATACAAAAGCAGAACAAAATGAAATTAAAATTGACTTAGCATCATTTAAAACTGAAAACATTGTATTAGAAACATCAAAACCACAAACTGAAGGTAGCTTAAATTTTGAAATTACAAAAGCAATAGCAAAAGATAATGATTACAGCATAGAAGAAATTAAAGAATTTACAAACTTAAAATCTTCATTAAATGTTGTTGCTAAGAATTCGGATATAAATATAGTAAATCAAAGCATAGATAATATAACACAGTTAAAAGAGCCTACACAAAAGGTAAACATAACAACAAATAATGATAGATTATCAACTGTTGAGAAAAATGATAATATCGAATTAAAAATAACTTTGGAAAATGATGGGGCAGATGATTTAATGTATACTAACCCAAAAATAAAAGTTAACTTGCCACAAGGTATAGAAGAAATAAATATAAAAAGTGCAAGAATATTTTTTGACGAAGAATTAAAATTAGAAAATATTAGTGTACATACAAATGAAGATGGAACAAAAGTTATTGAGACTGCATTAAATGGAAGTCAAACAAGATATAATAATCCATCAGCACAGGGAACCACAGTTGTAATAACAACAGATATAACATTAAACAAATTGACACCAACTACAAACGCACAAATAGATGTTTTTACTGAAAATGACGATGAAAATAAAACAGAGGCGAGCAATAATACAAATTTAAAACTTATAGCCCCAACAGGAGTAGTTACAACAAATGGTATGAAAGGCTACAATGGAGAGGAAAAGCTAGAGGTTATAAATGGAGAACCAAAAGAGGCATTAATATCAGCTAAATCTAGTGAAAAAGAATTAACATTTGAAATGAATGTTATAAATAATTATGAAAACTCTTTAGAAGAAGTGGTTGTATTAGGAAGAACGATGTTTAAAGACAATAAGGATATTGCAACTATGCTAAATATGGGTACAACAATAGATATTCCGTTATCATCAAAAATCACAATAACTGGTATTCCTGAAGAAAATGTTCAAATATATTATTCTACAAATGGTGATGCTACAACAGATTTAACAAATGCTAATAATTTATGGGAGAAAGAAATAACAGACTACGCTACTATAAAATCATATATGATTGTATTAAAGGATTACTCAATGGAAATGGGTGATACATTTAAATTTACTTACACTGCAACAGTACCGGCAAATTTAGATTACAATAATACAGCATATGAAACATATGGAGTATATTTTAAAAACAATAAAGAAACTGTGATAATTGATGATAAGACTTTTGCTACTAAAATAGGTATAAATACAGGCAAGATGGCTACATTGGAAGCTAAAATAATACCAAAATTAGATGATGGAAAAGAAATAAAAGCAGGGGAAAGTCTAGATTATACTATATCTATAAAAAATTTTGGAACGATAGATGCTGAAGATGCAACTATAAATATAAATATTCCGGAAAACGTAGAATTTATTCCTCAAGAAGGAGATTCATATAGAATAAAAACAATAATGCCTCGTCAAAAGTTTGAAATACTTGAAGAGCCAGAACTTACAGAAGAAGATATAGATAATAATCCAGATTTAACAGAAGAGCAAAAACAAGAACAGAAAGAAAATTTGAGACAATATAGAGAAGCTATGGAAGAACAAAAGAAACAAATAGAAGAGTATGAAAAAATGATAAAAGAGATGGAAGCAGAGGGAATCGAATTTGATGAAAACATTACAGAAACAAAAAATGTTTTGATAATTGATATTGGGAAGATTAAGGCAAATTCAGAATTTGCAAAAAAGATAACTTTTTCAACACTTAGTTCAGAACTGATAATAAATGATGGAAAAGTAGAGATTGAGGCAACAATTAAGTTTAACAAAAATGAAAGTGTAACATCAAATAAAGTAACAAATTACATAAAAAGAGTACATTTTACAACATTTGTAGATTGCTTAAATGATGAAGATATATATGAAGTGGGAAAAACTTTTCAATACATTGTAGCAATATCTTTGAATGATTATTACAAAACAGTAAAAAATGGTAAATTGGAATTAACAATTCCAGATGAATTAGAAATAAATGATATTACTGATAAAAATGGTAATAAATTATCAAAAGAAAATATAAGTCAAAAGAATAATATAGTAAGTATTAATTTGGGTGATATAAATTCAAATGAGCCTATACAATTAAATATTAAATTTTTGATAAAAAATTTTGACGGAGAAAAATATAAAAAAGAAATAACAGTAAGTGGAAATGTAAGGGCTGCTGATGTTGAAAAAGAAAAAATTTCAGATATATCGATTGAAATTAATAAACCAGGAATAAAGATTACACAAAGTTGCAATATACCAGAAAAAGCGGAAATAACAGCTGCTGAAAACTTTAAATATATATTTACAATAGTTAATCAATCAGCAATAACACTAGAATCAAATATATTTTCTGATAAATTACCAGAAAAAGTACAATTTAAAAGATTGGAAATTATATATTCAGATGGTACAACTGATTCAGATGTACAAGTAAACGATAATGGTACAATACAGAAGTCATTTACGCTAAAAGGAGAAGAACAAGTAATAATTAATATTGAAGTTGTTGCAAAATCATTAAGCAAAGATACAGTAATAAGCAATAAAGCGACTATAGAACAAGAAAAAATTGGAAAATTAGAAACTAATATTATAACACATTTAATAAAAATGTTTGATAAGAATAACATAAAACCAAACCCTGGAGAAGACGATACAAAAACAACAAAGAAAATAATTGGAACTGTGTGGATAGATTCTAATAAAAACGGAATAAAGGATGATTATGAGCCAAAGGTTCAGAATGTACCAGTATTATTGTTAGATGAAAATGGAAATATTGTAATAAATTCAAAAAACGAAGTCTGTGTTGTATGGAGTGGAAACGATGGTACTTATATTTTTAGTGATATATATAAAGGAAACTATACAATAGTATTTTTATATGAATCTTCAAAATATAGTGCAACAATATATAGAAAAGATGGAATTGACGAATCTAAGAACTCGGATGCAATAGATAAGACTGTTGTATATGAAGGAAAATCTAGAATTGCGGGTGTTACAGAAAATATATTAGTAAAAGAAGAAAATATATATAATATAGATTTTGGTTTAATAGAAAAAGCAAAATTTGATTTAAAATTGGATAAAATAGTTAAGAAAATTACGACAAATAATGGCAAAAGAGTGGAAGAACATCAATATGAAAATAATTTTGCAAAAACTGATTTTGAATCTAAATATGTGAATCAATCATCTATGATAATAGAATACGAAATAAAAGTAACAAATGAAGGAGCAATAGAGGGATATGCAAAGAAAATAGTTGACTATATACCTAAAGAGTTTAAGTTCAGTTCAGAGCTAAATAAAGATTGGTATGAAGGCGGAGATGGTGCAATATACAATGTAAGCCTTGCAAACGAAATAATAAAACCAGGAGAAACAAAAAAACTGACTGTGGTATTAACTAAAAATATTAATAGCGAAGGTTTTGGAATGTTTAGCAATACTGCAGAAATATATGAAGCTTCTAATAATTATGGAATGACTGACATTGATTCAACACCAGGGAATAGAGTGCTAGAAGAAGATGATTATTCTAATGCTAATGTGTTGGTGGGAATAAAAACTGGTGAAGTAGCAATATATACAACTTTAACTATATGTATAATAGCTATAATTGGAACTGGTGTATATGTAATAAGAAAAAAAGTTTTAAGATAGAGAAAGGGGAAAGAATAAGTGATAAGTAAATATTTAAAAAAATTGAATAAAATGCTTATAATAACAGGCTTTATTTGGATAATTAGTTTATTCTTTGCCCACAATACAGTATTAGCTTATGGAACTTGGCAAGGAGACGAAACAAGTGGTATGCCACAAAAAGGGCAATACTCACCAAAAGGAGGATTGTTACCACAAATATTAAAGGAAAAAACATTTTCTGGTGATGCAGACACAGAGTTCCCGTATACGCCATGGAGCACAGACGTAAGTGCTGGTACTGTATACTGTGCAGACTCTGGTTCTGCAATTAGATATGGTAAATATGATCCCGCGTTGCATTATGCAAATGAAGGTGTAGGGGCAATATTTGGTATTGATTATACAAATTATAGCTCATATAAATTGCTCATGACAAAGTTATGTGATGAAATTGGTAGAGAAATATTTGATAATATGAATAAATTCTTAGAAGGATTAATTACCAAAGATTGGAAATACATAGCTACAATACCAACAAGCATTGGTTATAAACAAATACAAGGGCCAACATATTATGATGACATTTATGACATTGATACGAGCAAGCCTATCGTTGTAACCAAAGCTAATGCTGAATACGGAGATGGGGAAACAAGTTATAACTATACAAGAGCTGAAATGTCTGCATTAAAAATAGCAACAAAAATATTTAAAGGACTGTCAAATTGGGATAAGACATATACCACAGATGATAAATCCACAAACATGAAGGCATGGGAAGTTAGTTTATGGCTTGGTGACAAAATAGACGGACCAAAAGCAGTAATAATGGAAACTGAAGACAGGGCAGAGGATGGATACAAGCAAAAGGGTAATACAAAAATTGCCAATAACTTTACTAACAGTAAAAGTGCAAATGTTGCATATATTCTTACTGCTATGGAGAATGCTTATAGTGGAGCAACAAATTAAATAAGAGAAAGATACAATTTAGCAGATATTCAAACTGCATATTGGGAGGCTGTTGATTTCGATGGAATAAGCAAGGCTCATGAAACACAAAATGGTCTAACTTTATTTGAAAGAGCTAAAAGTTATCAAACATTTGTAAACAAGGATCTTACAAATTTTCAAGCTAAAATAGACATGTCGCAAACGCAGATAATTACAAATAGAAATACGAATAATTATATAGTTGGACCAATAACAATAAATTATCCGTATTACGAAGATATATCATATTTAAAATCAATATATTTAAAGATAAACGAAGATAAAGGAGCATCATCAAAAACATTAATATATGATGAAAATAATGATGACTTTGAAATAGAATTTATAGGGCAAAAGGTATCTGGCTCAAATGGATTAAAAAAGGAATATCCTGCATCTGGAAGCCAATTTTATATAAAATTTTCTGCTTCTGAGACAGCATATCCGACAAAAGTTGGATTGTATGCAGATGTAGAACACATTAAAAGTTCAAAAATTGAGTATAACGAGCTTGACACAAAAGCTAATGTATATCAATATATTGGATTTGTTGCAAGTAGTAGAGATTATAATGCAGACCATAGAAAAAAACGTCTAAGACTGGCATATGGAACTGCACATGCTACAATTACATATTCATACAAAGTGCGTGTGCCCAAAAAAATCGTATATGTTTTTGGAATTCCAGTTGTAGTATCTTGGAAATGGGTAACTAGCTATGGATGGAAAAATTTCACTATAGATTCAAATCACTATAGAGATAGAACATATGATATTGCACAACCATTTGTAATGATGACAAGAGAACCTGTAGATGAGATAAAATCTCAGAAATTGACAGTCACTTTGGAAGGAAAACGTGAGTATGATGTATATCATATAGAACAACATAAAGATAATATAACTCCTCCAAAAAATCCTGGTATAAATACAGATACATCAGTAATTGATTTAACTATGAAGATTTCAGGTAAAGTATGGGTAGATGGAAGTGTAGGAAAAGAAAACCAATATGATGGTAAAAATGGTGAAGGGGATACTCCGATGTCAAATGTAAAAGTTTCGTTATACGAGGTATCAAAAAAGCCAACCACAAGCACAAAACCAAAGCCAACATTACCAACACCAACAAATCCAGATGAACCTCAAACACCAACAATAACTGCTCCAAGATTTCTAGTATATAATAGAAATACTGGAGAAACGTTGCTTGGAAGTGGAGAGAATACGCAGTGCTCAATCGCATCAATTACAAAAATTGTAACTGCACTAGTTGTAGCAGAACGAATGAACCTAGACGATGTAGTAACAGTTACGAGAAATGCTGCAGGTGGAAATCTAAGAAAAAGTACTTGGAGTCCACAACTACAAATAGTAGGACTTGAGGCTGGAGACAAAGTTACAGTAAGAGACTTGTTAAGAGCAGTACTTGTATATTCAGGTTGTGATGCGGCGCAAGCGCTTGCAGACTATATGCCTGGAGGTAGCCAAGCTTTCGTAAATTTAATGAATGAAAAAGTTCGTTCATTAGGCGCAACATCTAGCCACTTTGTAACACCGTTTGGTGTAAATGCAAATGATAAATCTTCTGCTATGGATATGGCCAAAATATTAGATGCGGCTATGGATAATCCAACTTTTGCAACATATTTTAAAGAAGGAGAAAATCAATCAATATCTATAACAATTACAAGAAATGGTACAAGTTTCCAAAAATCACTTTACAGTACAAACCCATTAAAAACAACTGCAGGCATAGAAGGAACGAAAACGGGGCAAATAAGCGCTGCTGGTAATTGTGTAATTGCATCATTTAAATATGAAAGTGAAGAATATGCAATAGTTGTATTGGGAGCTACAACCAAGGAAAAAAGAAATTCAGATGCGAGAAAACTTGCACAATGGTTATTAGAAAAAATTTTATACGAAAAAAGTAAAGCAGGAAAAACCGATTCTACTACCGGTTCTACTGGAAGCACAACAGGAGGAAGTACTGGGGGAACAAGTTCTTCAACGTTTACTGAAAAAGGAAGATTTGTAGCAGCAACAACAACAGATGAGAATGGATATTATGAATTTTATGGTTTGAATTCTATGTACAATTATTACGTAAAATTCACATATAATGGACAATATTATGAACCAACAAAATATAATGCTAACAGAGATGATGAAAATTGGGACAACAATTCTAAAGGAATGGATGTCGCGGATGAAAGAAATATATTTAATGCTAAGTTTAGAGATATTGGTTCGGCACCAGAGAACTTACTAGAACCGGCTGCCGAGATGCATACAAGAGCAGAATTAAAAGAACTAGGCTTAATAGATGATTTTGGCAACATAGTAGGAGAAGTAAGCGAAGATGGAACAAGAGAATCTACAGACACGTATGTAAACGAGAGCATGATGGATTCATATACATGTAATGGAACAAAAAAGATGGATTTATATCCAAACATTGATGTATTCGTAAATGATGACAAAAAGCATAGTTTACTAGAAACATCTCAAGTATTAGACCTAATAGAAAGTAAGGACGTAAAAACATTATATGCGGATCCAGATGTTATGAGACATGTAAATCAAGGTCTCGTTGAAAGAGAACTTGTAGATTTAGCTTTAAGAAAAGATGTTTACAAAGCAACTCTTGAAATTAATGGAGAGGTGGAAGAATATACATATGACAAGAGAAACAGCGTAATTTATGAAGGATGTTGGGACATAAAAGGCAGAAATAATGGATATTATAATCAAAATTATACAAGAGAAATTTATAGAGAAGACTATTCGTATAAAGTGGATGATTATAGTAATTTAGGAATCGCGTCAAATTTACTTGGATTATCACAAGATTCTGAATTAAAGGTATTTATAACATATAGGTTTACAATACGTAATAGTTCATATGGGATAGCTACGGCTGTAACAGAAGTAGTTGACTATTATGATCCGGATTTCATACCTGTTCCAGAACGCTCATATTTAGGTGATAAAGATGGCAAAAGTGTGGGAAGTGTAACTTTAAGTAAAAAGAGCAGATATTCAGAAGCAACCATAAAGAAAATGAAAGGCTATAATACGATTTATGTAACTGGTTCAAACATATACAGTAGTGCTGGAGACGATATTGCAAGTGTTGGATGTTTCCCTTTATCAGACCCTGATGACAATAAAGATATATATTTTTATATTACATTTGAAGTAGACAAGGAAAAAATTACAAGAAACATAAAATTGGATTATGATTCTGGTAAAGAAAATATTGCAGAAATCAATGGTTACAAGTCATATTATGGAAAAAAAGCTAAAGCTCCAAATTTGGGAAACAGTCAAGCTAGAGCAGAATTTAGTCAAGGTGATATTGCAGGTATTCCAGACACAGATTCTACTCCAGGAAACTTACGCGAAATTGACATATCTAAATTTGAAGATGATACAGATAAGGCTCCAAACATAAAAATTACCTTGAATAATGAAAACTTAAGAACAATAAAAGGTACTGTTTGGGAAGATAAAAGAACAAAAGAAGTAAATAATGCTATGGTAGGAAATGGCAAGCGTGATAATGGAGAAGTTGGAATAAATGGAATCAGAGTACAGCTTGTAGAAATAAAAGAGGCTGCTAGAGAAAACGGTGGAGAAGGACTTAGATATGAATACATTTGGAAGGAAATAAAAACTGGACAAATGCCAGAATCAACAGTTATTCCTGGTAAAGGTAATGCAATATCAATGAAACCAAACATATCTGTTAGCACAGGTGAATATTTATTCCAAGGGCTAATTCCAGGTGAATACATTGTAAGGTTCATATATGGTTCAACAGATGAAACTGTATTATCTGAACAAGCTATTGACTATAAAACAGGAGAAATAATAACAAATCCGGTAACGCAAAAATTGGGATATAATGGAGAAACTGCAATAAATCAAAAGTCGTATAATGGAAATGATTATAAGTCTACATCATATCAGGTAGAATCTGAATTATTTAATGGTGTTGGAGCATATAAAAACAATACATCTGGTTCATATATGTACAGTTTTAAAGATGACGATGAAAAGAACCAATCAGATGCAAAAGACATAATGAGAGAAATAGATTATAGTTCAATTTCAAGTATGATACAAAGTATAACGGATTGGAAATTAAGAGCTGCAAAAGATTCAAAAAATCTAAAGAATATTGACCATACAAGAGAAAATGTAGAAAAATATTCTAATGGAGATGTAACAAATGAACTTGCTGAAATATTAGCATCATATGAACATTTACCATCAGATGAAAGTAAAGCAAGAGAATATTTAAAGAAATTTATGGACAACACTTATATGGTGGCTGAAACAGGTGTTATAAACATGAAGAGTGAATATAACAGAGAAGAGTCCACAACAGGTTTTAGTGGAGAATATAACATAGGAAATGAAAATTATGATGATCCTATAACAAAAACAGGTAAAGGTGGTTTTTATGTACTTGAAAATCTAGACTTTGGATTAGTTGAAAGACCCAAAGCACAATTAAAAGTTACAAAGCAAGTAACAAATGTAAAAATGACTTTAGCTAATAACAGTGTACTATTTGATGCAGTTGAAAGAGCAACAAACGTATTATGGATGGATCACACAGCTCACGGACAAGACACAAAGAACACATATAGCACAGGAAACAATTATGAGAAAAATAACAGCTTCATGTTGAAACCTATTGTAAGAGCAAAAGCGTCAAGCAAAGGCAAAATTCAGCTTACAATGGACCAAGAACTTATGCATGGTGCAACACTTCAAATAACATATGCAATAACTGTTGCAAATGTTGGTGAAGTAGATTATAAAGAAGACCAATTCTACTACACAGGAAAAGTAGGAGACACAAGTACAATAGTAAAGACAAATCCGAGAAAGTTAATTGACTATGTTGGAACACAAGTTCACGAATGGGATAAAAATGATGATAAAACAGCAACTAGAAACAATTTGCAATTCAGTAGCGAGTTGAATCCAGAGTGGCAAGTAATTGACAAAGATAATGTATTAGGTAGTTTGGTAAATAAAAAATATGAAAGTGGTGTAAAAAAATACACCAAAGACCACATAATTGTAACAGAAGCTATATCGAAAGACTTAATTCCATTAATTGCAGACAATTCGGAAGCAAAAGATAATATTGCAAAGGAATTCAAGGAGAACCCAATGAACGCATTAGAAACAGTAAATGCATCACAAAGTGTAAGCGGAGTTCAATTAATATTAACTCAGATGATTACACAAGATAACACAGATGATGATAAAACTTACAACAATATGGTAGAGCTCGTAACAACAAAAAATACAGTCGGAAGAAAGATGGCATATTCAATTGTTGGCAACCAAGACCCAACAATTGAACCATATGAAATAGACGCAGACGACTCACAAGATGTTGTAATTTTACCACCATTTGGAAACACACCAATATTCTATGTATTAATAAGTGCAGTAGCATTCATATTAATAGCAGGTATTACTATAACAATAGTTGTATTAAAAAAGCATAAATAGAATAAATAAAATTCTAATTATTAAGATAAAAACTTGATAATTAGAATTTTTTTGCCTAACAAGTGAAAAACCTAGGGAAATATATATAGTAGAAATAATAATAGATTAACATAAAAACGTACAAACTACAAAAAGCTTGAAATAAGCGGAAAAAATTAATAACATGTTAGAAGGGAAAATAATTTTAAAAAAATAAATAATTAAAAATGTAATAAAAATTTAATAAATGTGGTAGCAATGCCTTCCGCAAGCGGGTTTCGCCCAGTTCATCTTCACAGTTTAAAACCCCATTGAAAAAACTTGGAAAAAATGCAATAATGTAATATGAATAATAAGATTACATAACTTTAAAAAAGGTTAAAAAAACATTGAAAAATGAGCAAAAATAGAGTATAATTAATTATAGTGAATTTTTTAAGGAGGAGCAAAGATGCAACAAAAATTAATTAAAGTAATTGCGATGCTATTAACTACAACAATATTGTATGCCAATTCAGCAGCAGTTGTAAGCTATGCGGCAGACAATTTTTTAAGTGCAAAAGCATTAGAAAATCAAGGAACATCAACTACAAATGAGAATGTAGAGTTTGATGTTTATTATGATGGAGGAAAACATACTGTTTCAGCAGATGTTAATGCAGAAAATACGAAATTAAATATTGCATTAAACGTAAAAAAGGCTGGATATATAAAAGATGCAGTAGTAGACTTCTCAGACACAAACTTTAAAATTGCAAAAACAGAAGAATCTGATAACATTCAAGCAGTAGATGCAGAAAACAAAAAAATAAGCTTTAACCAAATAAACAATGGCGAGAATGTAACAGAAACAATAAACATAGCATTAGACAAAAAAGACGAGATAAGTGAAGATATGTTTGACAGAGACAATACAATAAAATTTACTGGAACATATGTAAATGCTAAAGGTGAAGAAGTTGCAGTTAAGAAAGATATAGTAGTTCACACAAGCTGGACAGCATCAACTGCAAAAGCTAAACTAGGTTATGAAATTACAAAATACATTCCATACTCAGCAAACAATGTAAGCAAGTTAATTACTCAAGGCAAAATTACATCATATGTTGAAAACAGTGTGTTGCCAATAAAGAATACAAACATAGAAGTCAATGCTCCAAAAATTAATAATAAATATCCAGAAGCAGTTACAGTAGTTGCAAATTCTACAAATGCAACAAATGGAGACGCAAACGGAGATAACTTCTCTAAGAATAACTGGTCATATGATAGCACAACTGGAAAAATAACAATTACAGTAAATAATAATGCTGTAAATGGAAAAATCCAATGGGCTAAAAATACAGCAGATGAATTTATAGTAACATACATATATTCATCAGATGTATATGAAGCTGTAAAAGATTCAGTTACAAGAGTTACATATGATGCAAGCTCAAGCATGAACTTATATGTACAAAGTGGAGTAAACAAAGTAAGTGCACATGTAGATGGATTTGAAGATCAAACTAAAAAAATAGGAGATATAGTAGAATTTACATCTAATGCAACACAAAGTGTAAGCAAGGGTTACATATATAATAACAAAAATGCTGCAGACGAAAATAAAAAGGAAACAGAATATGTGGCAAAGTATACAGCCCATGTTTCATATGCAGATGTAATAGATGCAATAGTATTAAAACAAGATGTTGACCAATTTGTAACTGCAAATGGAAGCGAACAATCAACAACAGTTGGTGGAGTAAATTATGCTTACAACAAAACACTAGCAATATCAAAACAAGAATTTAACAAAGTGTTTGGGGAAAATGGTGAAATTACTATTTTAAATGAAGCAGGAACAACACTTGCAACAATAAACAAAGATACAGAAGTAAAAGACAATAAAATAGTAGTAAACTTAGTACCATTTAATACAAACAGTATAACAATAAAAACATCAAAACCACAAGCAGAAGGAAATGTTATATTCGAAATAACAAAAGCCCTAGCAAAAAATATTGAATACAGCACAAACCAATTAAAGAGCTTTACACAAATAAAAACATCTGTAACAGGAACAGCAAAAAATGCAGATACAGATATTGTAAGTACAGAAAATACAAAAAATATAGAACTTAAAGAACCAACACAAAAAGCAAGCATAACAACAAGTAACAATAGATTATCTACAATAGTAAAGAATGAAAACGTAGAAATAAAAGTTACGTTAGAAAATGATAGTGCAGATGACACAATGTATACAACCCCAACAATAAAAATAAAATTTCCAGCAAATATAGAAACTTTAGCTGTGAAAGATTGGAATGTATACTTCGATGATGAGCTTGAAATTGATGAAGATTCTATAATGTCTTATGAAAATGGTGATGGTACAAAAACACTAGAATTAAAATTAAAAGGAACACAAACAAAATATAATAATGTTGCTGCCAAGGGTGCAACAGTTGTATTAACAACAGACATTACATTAAATACATTAACACCAACAACAAATACACAAATAACAGCAGAAATAACAAATGGAGATTCAACAGTAACAAATGTATCAACAGATGTTAAATACATTGCTCCTTCAGGAGTTGTAACAACAAACTCAATGACAGGATACAATGGAGACGAAAAAATAGAAGTTATTAATGGAGAATCTCAAAAAGCCTTAATACCAACAAAGGCAGAACAAAAAGAAGTTACATTTACAATGAATGTAATAAACAATTACGAAAACACACTAGACCATGTTGTTGTATTAGGAAGAACACCATTTAAAGATAACAAAGATGTATCCACATCATTAAGTTTAGGCTCTAGCATGACAATGCCACTTGCATCTGGAATAACAGTAACAGGAGTAGATGCTTCAAAAGTTACAATATATTATTCAGAAAATGGAGAAGCAACAACAGACCTATCTAATTCACAAAATGGATGGACAACAAGTGTAACAGATTATACAAAAATAAAATCTTACATGATAGTGTTAAATGAAGATTATGCAATGAACGGTGGAGACACATTCACATTTACATACAAAGCAACATTACCTGCAAACTTAGATTATGATCAAGAAGTATATGAAAATTATGGAGTATTCTTCAACAATAATAAAACATCTGGAACAATTACAGATAAAGCAATAGCAACAAAAATAGGTTTAACAACAGGAAGTATTGCTAAACTAGATGCAAAATTAACATCAACAATAGGTGAAGGTGCTAGTGTAAAATCTGGAGAAATACTTGAATATGAATTAACAATAAATAATACTGGTGTAGTAGATGCAGAAAACACAACAGTAGAAATAAAATTGCCATCTGAATTAAGCTTTATTCCACAAGATGGAGATGACTATACATATAAAGTTCCAGAAGATGAAGAATATGATGAGTCTAGATATGAGGAATTATTGAATTTACCAGAAAATGAAGTAATTGATCTAACAAAATATGAAAATTTGATTAGCGAATTGCAACAATATGAAGATAATGATGGTGATTCTGAAGTATTAAAAATTAATTTAGGAAAAATTACGGCTAATTCAACGTTAAAAAAGACTCTTAAATTTAGAGCTCAAAGTGATGAAACAAAGAAAGTTGAATTAAAAGCAACAGTTGGATATAGTGATATGATATCAGTAGAAACAAATACTGTATCAAATATAATTGAAAAAGTATATTTCGACACACAAATCGGTTCAAAATATAAGAGTCTCAAAGAAGGAGAAACATATTCTTTCCAAATCGCACTAAGATCGTCTCAATATAATTATGAGCTTGAAAATGAAAGTATTGATAATAGCAGAAAAAATACAGTTGTTACAATCACATTGCCAGATGAGCTAGAGTATGACTCTATAAAATTAACAAGATTTAATGAAGATACATTTGAAGAAGATGATATTACTTCAACAGCAAATGTCAAAGTAAGCGGCAGAAAAGTAACTGTAAAAGTCGGAGATGTAGATGGAGAGAGAGGCAAAACCTTAATTATAAACACAAAAGTTGGAAAACTAGCAAATGAAGTTTACAAAAAAGAGGTAACTATTACAAGTAATATAAAAGCTGACGATACAGAAACAGAGAACATTGATGATATATCAGTTACAATAAATAAACCAGGAATTAACGTTGCACAAACAGCCAATATTCCTACTGGAACAACAATATCAGCAGGAGAAGATTTTGCATACACATTTACTATACAAAATTTATCAGACATATATTTAAATGATGTAGAATTTACAGACGCATTACCTACAGAAGTAACATTTAAATATTTAGAGATTGTATATGAAGATGGCACAATTGATAGTAGTTTTAATATAAATAGTGATGGAAGTATAAATACAAAATTCTACTTATCTGCAGGACAAAAAGTAACAATAAATGTACATGTAGTAGCAAATTCTATAGAAAATGATACAAACATATCAAACAAAGCCAAATTTACACATGAAGATATTAAAGAAGTAGAAACAAATTCTGTAGCACATATAATTAAACATTTTGAAAAAAACGATGTAAATGTTGACCCTGATGATAACAATAAAGAAACAAGAAAAGTAATAGGAACTGTATGGGTTGATGCTAATAAAGACGGAGTAAAAGATGCAAATGAACAAAGAGTTTCAGGAGTTAAAGTTTTATTATTAAATAATAATACAAGCAATATTGCAATGGATTCAAACAATGAACAATGCATAACAACAACCGGAACAGATGATTCATACATGTTTAACAATGTACCACAAGGTAAATACAGTGTAATATTCTTCTATGATTCAGCCAAATATAGTCCTACAACATATAAAAAATCTGGAGTAAGCGAAGAGCAAAATTCAGATGCTATAGATAAAACAGTTAACTATGAAGGAAAAGATCAAATAGCAGCTGTTACAGAGGAAATAGTATTAGCAAATACAAATCAATTCAATATTGATTTGGGTATAGTCGAAGATGCTAAATTTGATTTGAAACTAGATAAAGTTGTACAAGCAATAACAGTAAACAACGGAAAAAATACAAAAGAACATGTTTACAATAGTAAACTTGCAAAATTAGATTTTGAATCTAAATATGCAAATACATCATCAATGGTTGTTGAATATAAATTCACAATTACAAATGAGGGTGGAATTGCAGGATATGTTAAGAAATTAGCAGATTATTTACCAGAAGAATTAAAATTCAATTCTGAATTGAATAAAGACTGGTATGAAGGTAAAGATGGAGTTATATATAATGCTTCACTTGCAAACACAATAATTAACCCAGGAGAAAGCAAAGAAGTAACATTAATATTAACAAAGAATATGAATGGTGACGATGATTTTGGATTGATAAATAACTCAGCAGAAATATATGAAACATCAAATGATTATGGTGCATTAGATATTGACTCAACACCTGGTAATAAGGCTACAAATGAAGATGACTACTCAACAGCAAATGTACTAACATCTGTAAAAACAGGTGACGTAGTAATTTATACTACATTAATAATAACGATAATTACAATAGTTGGAGTAGGAATTTACATGATAAAAAAGAAAGTATTAATATAGAAAGGAGATAGAGTAATGAAGAAAAATAAAACATTAAAAAAATGTTTAATAACAACAATAGCAACTGCAGCAATTTCAATAACAGCATTTTTTACTACAAGCAATGTCTCATTAGCATATGGAACTTGGCAAGGAAATGCGACTAGTGGTATGCCACAATTAAGCTATAGTGATTCTGGTCTATTTCCTCAAATATTAAAACAAAGAGCTTTTACGGGAAATGCAGATAATCAATTTCCATATGAAGCTTGGACAACGGATATGAGTACTGGTACAGTATATTGTAATGATGCTGGTAAAGCTGTAAGATATGGTGAATTCGATTCCGAGAAACATTATATAGATGAAATTGGTTATACAACAAGTAATGGATATGGGTATTCGGCTTTTGAGAGAAAGGTAAAACAGTATTTATGGCAGGTGGCAAAAGAAGATGCAGACCGTGCAGGAAGAACATTTTTATTTGCGGTATGTAGTAATATACATTACGAACAAAAATATGGACCTGGAACCCAAGGCTCTGAAAAATGGGCAATTGAAAAAGACAAACCTATGATTTCGGTAAGGTATGGGGCTTTAGTTGCAGAAAACCAAAACCTAGCAATTATGAGCGCGCAATCTAAAGCCAGAAGCAAGTCTAAAGAACTTATGAAAGAGTTATTATCTAAATTAGGTGATTGGAAGACTCCAAAAGATACTGACGACGATACAACAAACCCAGCAAATAAACAAAAAGACTGGAATGGCGATGCAATATATGGTCCGGAAGTTGTTATAATGGAAACTCAAGACAGAGCAGAAGATCATTATAAACAGGTTGGATCTACAGAAGCCACAACAAATACACAACTATCTTTTGTATTAACTACAATGGAAAATGCTTATTCAGGAACAACTGGTTCAATACGTAATAGATATTCTCTATCAGATATTCAGACTGCACATTGGAAGGTTGCAGACTTAGATGGAATTATACCTAATGGAAACCATTTAACAAGTAACGGATTAACACTTTACAACAAAGCATTATCATACCAAAAGTTCTTGGATACATATATTAATGGCAGTGGATATAAAGCACAGGTTCATGGTATTAAGAGTGATTCATATTCTTCTGGAACAAAAACAGGAAAACAAGACGAAGAAAATACTAACAGTGTTACAGAAGACCCTCAAGCAGAAGCACAGGTAATTGTAAACCAAGCAACTAAGAGCTATATTGTAGGACCTCTAAGCGTTACATACCCATATTATGAAGATATTTCATACATGAAGGCAATATATTTAGTAACAGATAAGGGAACTGATAACGAAAAAACATTAGTATATGATGAAAATACTGACGATTTTGAAATAGAATTTATTGGAGCAACTGTATCGGGTTCAAACGGATTGAAAAAGAAATATCCTGCATCAAATGCTAAATTCTACGTAAAATTCTCGGCTGAAAAAACAAATTATCCAAAAACAGTAAACATGTATGTGGACCTTGAATATCTTGAAAAATCAACTGTTAAATTTAATATATTAGATACAAAAGCAAATGTATACCAATATATTGGATATGTTGCAACAACAAGTTATAGCAAATACCGTTTAAGAGAAGGATACGGAATGGGAACAGTTAGATATGCATATGAACGTAAGACTTTATTTGGGTCATATGTAGCGTATAAAAAGTTGACTGTAAATTACCTTTCTTCATCAAAAGGTGTAATTGTTGTACAACCATTCGTACAGATGACTGAATATCCAGTTAGAAGCCTACGTGCTCAACAGTTAAGGGTTGCTCTTGAAGGAAGCAGAACATATAACATATATACTGCAACAGTAAGTGCAAAACCAGACAGCAAAAAGCCAGATAAGCCAGATACACCAGACATAGACATTCCAATTAATTTAACATTCGAATTAGGCGGAAGAGTTTGGGTAGATGGCACAGTAGGAAAAGAAAATGATTATGATGGATTATTTAATAAGCAAACAGATACACCAATGTCAAATGTAAAAGTTTCACTATACCAAGTATCTGGATTAGACGGAAATCAATCAGGAAAATTCATTGCAGCAACAACAACCGACGATAATGGAGAATACTTATTCCAAAAACAAAATGCAATGTACCAATACTATGTAAAATTCACATATAATGGTCAATATTATCAACCAACAGTTTACAATGTAAATAGACAAGATTCAAACTGGGATAATACATCAAAAGGCTTAGACATATTAAAAGAAAGAGATACTTTCAATGCAAGCTTTAGAGAAATTGGTTCAGCTCCAAAGAACACAGTTACAACAAACAATCCGAGTGAAATGCATACAAGAGATGAACTTGAAGAAGCTGGAACAATTGATAAGTTTGGAAACATAAAGGGAGAAGTAAGTTCAAATGGAGAAAGAAAGTCTAAAGACGAATATGTAAATCAATCTATGATGGATGCGTATACATGTAATGGAACATCAACCAAAGATTTATATCCAGGATTCCAAGTATTCGTAACAGAGGACTTCTTAAATGCAAATTCAAATACTGCACAAGTATTGAAATTTGTAGCAGCACAAAAAATTGAAACATTGTATAAGAACCCAGATGTAATGCATCATATTAACTTAGGATTAGTTCTAAGAGAACAATTAGACTTAGCCTTAAGAAAAGATGTATACAAAGCAACATTAGAGATTAATGGAAAAACACAAGTGTATACATATAATAAGAGAGATGGATTAGAAACAGACGCAGCTGGAAACTCTTACTGGGAGGTCAAGACAAGACTTTCAGATGCAAGTTACTATGGAAATGATTACTCAAGAGAGCTATACAGAGAAGATTATGATTACAAAGTAGATAATTATTCAATAGTAGATAATGCTACTACGTTAGAAAATTTAGGATTATCTGAGGATTCTGAATTGAAAGTATATGTAACATATAAATTTACAATACGTAATAGGTCAGAAAATATCGCAGCAGCTGTAACAGAAGTTGTGGATTACTATGATGCGGATTACAAATATGTACAAGACCGCTCATATTTAGGAGATAATGACGGAAATAAGATCGGAAATGTATATTTGAAAGATACTAGTAGATATGGAGTAGAAACTCAAACTACAATAGCTGGATATAATAACTTGTATATAACAGGTGATCAAAGCTACAGTAATGCGACAAATGATGCTGTAACAAGCAACATGTTCCCATTATCAGACCCAGATGACAACAAAGATGTATACTTCTATGTAACATTTATGGTAAACAAAGATGCTGCAAGAAACATACTTCTAGATGAAGATGCTGCAAGTGGAACAGCCAAGGGTGTTGGTAAAGAAAATATTGCAGAAATTAATGGATACAAATCATACTATGGACAAAAAGCAAAAGCTCCAAATACAGACAATTCTCAAACACAACAAGAATATAAGACTGGAGATATAGCAGGTATAGCAGATTGCAACTCTACACCAGGTAACCTAAACCCAACAGATGTACCAAAAGACGGAGCAATTAAATATGAGAACTTCGAAAATGATACAGATAAAGCTCCAAATATTAGAATTATTCTAAACAGAGATAACTTAAGAACAGTAGAAGGAACGGTATTTGAGGATACTAGAAATGTAGATGAACAAAATGCAAGAGTCGGAGATGGACTAAAAGACAATGAAACCGGAATAAACGGTGTAAGAGTACAATTAGTTGAGTTAAGACAAGGAAAAGACGGAAAAACATATGAGTATATATGGAAAGAAGTTCTTTCTGGAAACACTGATTCAACAACACCAATTATAAACAACAGTGGTTTAGTACCAAATTATACAATAGACACTGCTAACGCTGATGGTAAATACAAATTTACATCATTTGCACCAGGTAATTACATTGTAAGATTTATATATGGTTCTGGTGAGAGCACAGTTCTTGGAACAACATACACAAATTATAACAATGGAAACGAAGAAGAAAATCCTGTGACAAACTTATATGCTTCACAAGAAGGATATAATAAGAAAACAGCAGGAAGTGGATATTCTGCTTCAGCTGTAAATATCGGATTAAACAAAAATTCTTACAACGGTCAAGATTACAAATCAACTTCATATCAAGTTGGTGTAAACAATGGCTCAGGAGCATACACAAACAACACAACAGGCTCATATCAATATAACTTTAGTGCAGCAGACCAAGGCCAATACTCAGATGCTAAAGATATAATGAACAAAAATGACAATGTTGTAAACATTGCACCAAATGCAGATTACTTAGTAAACTGTAACAATGCAAGAAAGAATGTTGAGGCATACTCAAATGGAGACATGACAAACCACTTAGCAGAAATATTGGCTTCTTATGAAAGCATACCAGAATATAATGGTACACAATATACCGCAGAAGAAATGAAGAACTTGTTAAATGAATTTATGAATAACACATATATGGTTGCAGAATCTGGAACAATAGATGTAAACTTCGAATATAACAGAACAGGTAATGAAGATAATGTAACAAATACATCTGGTACAGGACATAACAATATAGGTGGAAACAACTATGAAATGGCAGGTCACTATGTATTAGAAAACTTAGACTTAGGCTTAGTACAAAGACCAAAGGCACAACTTAAAGTTACAAAACAAATTACAAATGTTAAATTAACACTTGCAAACAATAGCACATTATTCGATGCATCTGCTAGAGCAACAAACGTGTTATGGGTAGATCATAAAGCACATGGACAAGATACAGATAACGTGTACAGCACAGACAAGAACTACAACAATAGTTTAATGCTAAACCCAGTAGTAAGACAAAACTCTACAAATAAAGGTAAAGTACAACTTACAATGGATGAAGAATTGATGCATGGTTCAACACTTCAAATAACATATGCTATAACAGTAGCAAACGTTGGTGAAGTTGACTATAATGAAGAACAATTCTACTACACAGGAAAAGTTGCAGATACAAGCACAATAGTAAAAACAGACCCAAGAGTTTTAGTTGACTATGTTGGAACACAAGTACATGATTACAATTCAAACGATGATAACACGTCAACAAGAAATAACTTACAATTTAACAAGGCTCAAAACCCAGATTGGAATACAATTTCAAGTGCAGACTTGTTAAACAATGGATTGATAAATACTAGATTAACAGATAATGTTAATAAGTATACAGACGGTCACATTATAACAACAACAGCTGCTTCGAAAGGTTTAATACCAGTAATTGCAGACCAAAGAAATGTAAAAGACAAAATTGCCAAAGCATTTAAAGATGACCCAATGAACGCATTAAACACTGTAAACAGTACACAAAGTGTAAGTGGAGTACAATTAATATTAACACAAATGATTACTCAAGACAGTAGTAGTGATGACAGAGTATACAACAACATGACAGAACTTGTAACAACACAAAATACAGTTGGTAGAAAAATGTCATACTCAGTCGTAGGTAACCAAGACCCAACAATGGAACCACGCGAAATAGATGCAGACGATTCTCAAGAAGTAGTAATATTACCTCCATTTGGTAACACACATCTATTCTACGTATTAGGCGGAGCAATAGCCCTAATCTTAATCGCAGGAATAACAATAACATTGGTAGTATTAAAAAAGAGAAAATAATCTAAACAATAAAAATTAGAGATATGTGAAAACATGTCTCTAATTTTTTTACTATAACTGAAAAATACTAGGGAATAGTTAACGAATTAAAAAAAACAAAACAAATGTTTGACAAAACAAAGCAAATGGTATATAATGGTAAAAAATAAAGGAGGAATTAGTATGAACGAAAATAAAATAGCTCTATTTGAAAAACAAGAAATTAGAAGAAGATGGTATAATGAAGAATGGTATTTTTCAGTTGAAGATGTTGTTCAAGCATTGACAGATTCAATAGATGTAAAGCAATATATAAAGAAATTAAAGGCTAGAGATATGGAATTGAATAGTAACTGGGGTACAATTTGTACCCTAGTTGAAATGAAAGCTAAAGACGGAAAAATAAGAAAAATAAGAACAGCTGATACAAAAGGAATATTAAGAATTATACAATCAATACCATCAGCAAAAGCTGAACCGTTTAAATTATGGTTGGCACAAGTTGGAAGTGAAAGATTAGATGAAATAATAAATCCAGAGCTTGCTATTAATAGAGCAAAAGAAACATATATAAAAAAAGGCTATGAGGAAACATGGGTTGCACAAAGACTTAAATCTATAGATAGTAGGAAAGAGCTTACGGATAACTGGAAAGAAAGAGGCGCAAAAGATAGAGACTATGCAATATTAACAGACGAAATATATAAGAACACATTCAATATAAATACTGCACAATATAGAGAAATAAAAGGAATAAGTAAAACAAAAAGAAATCTAAGAGATAGTATGGGAAAGTTGGAATTAGCCATTACAAATTTGGCGGAAGTGACAGCAAATGAAATGCACAATACTAATAATAGCTTTGGATTAAAAGAATTAAAAGATGATGTTCAAGAAGCAGGAAAAATAACAGGAAAAGCAAGAAGTGAAATTGAAGAAAAGATTGGCAAGAAGATAGTGGATAAAAATAATTATGAAAGCCTAACATCAGAAAATATTAAAAGAATATCTGATAAAAATAATAATGAATAAATTTTATATATATAAAATAAAAGTACAATGAGGTAAAAAAATTTATTTTTTCTATTGACATCAATGCACCAAAAATTGTATAATTAGTATAGTGTTGATAATATGGAATATTTTCAACAAAATTTAAATTTTATTAATCTCCAACGAGATAGCAAGGGTGGTTAATATTAATAAATTAGTAATCAAAAGTACTAAATAAAATAGGGAACATACAAAAGAACTAATTGACAAAAACAGCATAGATTGTCAATAGGTTTTTTGTTGTCTTTTTATGTTATTGATAAATTATCAAAAAAGAGGAATTGTTTTAGAAAATACTAGTAAAAAGCAAGCTTAAAGGAGCAGTGAGCAAGCAATTTACAAAGTGGCTAAAAACAAGAAGGACTTTTTTGAAATCTTATATATTTCAAATTCTGCTTTAATTTTTATTATGAGGTGAGTAACTTTGAATCTAAAAGAAGTAAAACACGAAAAATGCACAAGAAAATCTTTTTCTAAGATAGGTGATTTCGTAGAAATGCCTAACTTAATTCAAGTACAAAAAGATTCTTATAATTGGTTTATAGAGGAAGGTTTAGGCGAAGTATTAAAAGATATTTCTCCAATAGTTGACTACTCTGGAAACTTAGTACTTGAATTCTTAGACTATCACATGGAAGAAAAAACAAAGTACACAATGGAAGAGGCAAAAGAGAGAGACGCTACATATTCAACAAGATTACATGTTAAAGTTCGTCTTATCAACAAGGAAACTGGTGAAATTAAAGAGCAAGAAATCTATTTAGGCGATTTCCCAGTAATGACAGACAGTGCAACATTTATTATCAATGGAGCAGAGAGAGTAATTGTAAGCCAATTAGTTCGTTCTCCATCTTGCTACTATGCACAAGATTACGACAAAACAGGAAAGAGAATCTACACATCTACTGTTATGCCTATAAGAGGTGCATGGCTAGAATACGAGACAGATGGAAATGATATTTTCTATGTAAGAGTTGATAGAACAAGAAAATTACCTGTTACATCTTTATTAAGAAGCATTGGCTTTGTAACAGATGAGCAAATATTAGACCTATTTGCAAATGATCCAAAAATCAAGGCGACTCTTGATAAGGATACAATAAAAACTCAAGATGAAGCAATAATTGAAATATATAAGAAATTAAGACCAGGGGAACTTCCAACAGCTGATGCTGCTAGAAACTTATTCGATGGTTTATTCTTCGATAACAGAAGATATGATTTAGCAAAAGTAGGAAGATACAAATTTAATAAAAAATTATGCTTAGCAACTAGAATAACAGGACAAGTTGCTTATGATGATATAGTAGATCCATCAACAGGTGAAGTTTTAGCAGAAAAGAATACAAGAATTACTGCAGAAGCTGCAGAAGCTATTCAAGATTCTGGAATTAATATAGTAGACGTATTAGTTGATGACCAAAAAGTAAGAGTAATAGGAAATGGAATAGTAAATATCCACAAAATGTTACCAAATGTGGATTTATCTGACCTTCACTTCAAAGAAGGAGTTAATTACAATGTATTAAAATCTATAATGGATACAACTCCAGACGAAAAATTACATGATGTAATTAAAGAAAGATACAACGAATTAGTTCCTCTAACAATCACAACAGAGGATATGATTGCATCTATCAGTTACCTATTAAATCTAGATTATGGAATAGGAAAAGTTGATGATATAGATCACTTAGGAAACAGACGTATTAGATGTGTTGGTGAGTTACTACAAAACCAATTCAGAATTGGTTTAACAAGACTTGAAAGAGTTGTTCGTGAAAGAATGACAATACAAGACTTAGACTCTGTAACACCACAAACATTAATAAACACAAAACCTATTACATCATCAATAAGAGAATTCTTTGGAAGCTCTCAATTATCACAATTCATGGATCAAACAAACCCATTATCAGAGCTTACTCATAAGAGAAGAATTTCTGCATTAGGACCTGGAGGTCTTTCTCGTGAAAGAGCTGGATTCGAGGTTCGTGATATTCACTATACTCACTATGGTAGACTATGCCCAGTTGAATCTCCAGAAGGACCAAACATTGGACTTATCTCTGCACTTTCATCATTTGCTATGATAGACGAATATGGATTTGTAGAAACACCATATAGAAAAGTTGATAAAGAAACAGGTAAATTAACAGATATAGTTGATTATATGCCTGCTGATGAAGAAGATAAATATACAATTGCACAAGCATCAGAACCAGTAGACGCGGAAGGCAGATTCGTAAACAAAATGGTAAAAGTAAGACGTAGATCTGAAATTACAGAGGTTAAGGCAAGCGAAGTAGACTATGTAGATGTTTCACCAAAACAATTAGTTTCTGTTGCTGCTGCCATGATACCTTTCTTGGAGCACGATGATGTTAAGCGTTCTCTAATGGGATCTAACATGCAACGTCAAGCAGTTCCACTTTTAATACCAGAGTCTCCAATAGTTGGAACAGGTATGGAATACAAAGCTGCACGTGATTCTGAAACAACAGTAACTGCTAAAAATGAAGGTATTGTTGAAAAGGTTACAGCTGACGAAGTACAAGTAAGAAATAAGAAAAATGAAATAGACCATTACAGACTACGTAAATTCAAGAGAACAAATGGTGGTACATGTATTAACCAAAGACCAGTTGTTCAAAAGGGTGAAGTAGTTAAAGCTGGAGACATCCTAGCAGATGGACCAGCTACAAAGAATGGTGAAATGGCATTAGGAAGAAACGTAATTATAGCATTCTCTACATGGGAAGGTTACAACTACGAGGACGCCGTATTAATAAGCGAAAGACTTGTTAAAGAAGATGTGTATACATCAATCCACATCGAAGAATATGATTGTGAATGTCGTGATACAAAATTAGGGCCAGAGGAAATTACAAGAGATATTCCAAATGTTGGTGACGACGTATTAAAAGACCTTGATGAAAACGGTATTATAAGAATAGGTGCAGAAGTAAGACCAGGAGATATATTAGTTGGTAAGGTTACTCCAAAGGGAGAAACAGAGCTAACAGCAGAAGAAAGATTACTTCGTGCAATATTTGGTGAAAAATCTAGAGAAGTTAGAGATACATCACTTCGTGTACCACACGGAGAAGCTGGAACAATAGTAGATATCAAGATATTTACTAGAGAAAATTCAGAAGAACTAGCTCCGGGAGTAAACCAAGTAATTAGATGTTATATAGCAACAAAGAGAAAAATATCAGTTGGTGATAAAATGGCTGGACGTCATGGTAACAAAGGTGTTATTTCAAGAATATTACCAGAAGAAGATTTACCATTCTTACCAGATGGTACACCAGTAGATATAGTTCTTAACCCAATGGGTATACCTTCTCGTATGAACCTAGGACAGGTTCTTGAAGTTCACTTAGGTATGGCTGCTCGTGCATTAGGTTGGAAAGTTGCAACACCAGTATTCGATGGTGCAAAAGACTATGAAATTGAAGACTTGCTAGAAGAAGCAGGACTACGTCGTGATGGAAAAACAATTCTATACGATGGAAGAACTGGAGAGCAATTCATTAAACCAATTACAGTTGGTGTTATGTATATGATGAAACTACACCACTTAGTTGATGATAAGATACATGCTCGTTCAACAGGACCTTACTCATTAGTTACACAACAACCTTTAGGTGGTAAAGCACAATTCGGTGGACAACGTTTCGGAGAAATGGAAGTTTGGGCATTAGAGGCATATGGTGCTGCATACTCACTACAAGAAATGTTAACTGTTAAATCAGATGATGTTGTAGGACGTGTTAAAACATATGAAGCTATTGTCAAAGGGGAAAACATTCCAGAGCCAGGCGTTCCAGAAGGATTCAAAGTTCTTGTAAAAGAATTAGAAGCTTTAGGCTTAGACATAAGATTGTATACACATGATAACAAGGAAGTTGAGCTTAAAGAAGATATAGACGATTCTACAAGCTTTAGTAATATAGAAAATAAATCTCTACATGAAGAAAATGTTGTAGATGAAAATGAATTATCAGATGGATACACAGAAGAATCATCAGATGACGAAGATTCTGAAGATGACAAATTATTTGATGACCTAGATGATGAAAACGATGACATCATACTAGATGATGATTCAAGCATCTTAGAAGATGAAGATTTTAATGATGACGATGAGTAAAACTAAATAGGTACTTTTAATTCCAAGGGGGAAAAAATAGTGGATGAATTAGAAAATTTTGATAAAATGAAAATTGGCATAGCATCTGATGAGAAAATAAGAGAATGGTCACATGGAGAAGTTAAAAAACCAGAGACTATCAATTATAGAACATTAAAACCAGAAAAAGATGGTCTATTCTGTGAAAGAATATTTGGACCAACAAAAGACTGGGAGTGCCATTGTGGTAAGTACAAAAGAGTAAGATATAAGGGAATAGTTTGCGACAGATGTGGCGTTGAAGTTACAAAATCTAAAGTAAGAAGAGAGAGAATGGGGCACATAGAGCTTGCTGCCCCAGTAGCTCACATCTGGTATTTCAAAGGAATACCAAGCAGAATAGCTTTAATGTTAGATGTTTCACCTAAAGCCTTAGAGAAAGTTATATATTTTGCATCATACATAGTAACAGATAAAGGTACATCAACATTAACAAAAGGACAAATACTTTCTGAGAAAGAATTTGTAGAGGCTCAAGAAAAATTTGGTAGAGACTCATTCAAAGCAGAAATGGGTGCAGAACCAATAAGAAAATTACTATCAGAAATTGATGTTGATAAATTATCAGAGAAATTAAAGAAAGAACTTGAAAAGGCTAGCGAACAAAAAAGAGCCAAATTGGTAAAAAGATTAGATACAGTTGAATCGTTCAAACTTTCAAACAATAGACCAGAATGGATGATAATGCAAGTTGTACCAGTTATACCACCAGATTTAAGACCAATGGTTCAATTAGACGGTGGAAGATTTGCAACATCAGACTTAAACGATTTATATAGAAGAGTTATAAACAGAAATAACAGATTAAAGAGATTACTAGAACTTGGAGCTCCAGAAATAATCGTCAGAAACGAAAAGAGAATGCTTCAAGAATCAGTAGATGCTTTAATAGATAATGGAAGACGTGGAAGACCTGTTACAGGTGCTGGAAACAGACCACTTAAATCATTATCAGACATGTTAAAAGGTAAACAAGGTAGATTCAGACAAAACTTACTAGGAAAACGTGTTGACTATTCAGGACGTTCAGTTATAGTTGTTGGACCAGAACTTAAAATTTATCAATGTGGTGTTCCAAAAGAAATGGCAGTAGAATTATTCAAACCATTTGTAATGAAAGAACTAGTTAGCCGTGGAATAGCACACAACATAAAAAATGCTAAGAGAATGGTAGAAAGATTACGCCCAGAAGTTTGGGATATATTAGAGGATGTTATTAAAGACCACCCAGTATTATTAAACCGTGCTCCTACATTACACAGACTTGGTATTCAAGCATTTGAGCCAGTACTTGTTGAAGGTAGAGCAATAAAACTTCACCCATTAGTTTGTACAGCGTTCAATGCTGACTTCGATGGTGACCAGATGGCTATTCACTTACCATTATCACCAGAAGCACAAGCAGAAGCAAGATACTTAATGCTTTCAGAAAACAACTTGTTAAAACCACAAGATGGTAAGCCAGTAACAACTCCTACACAGGATATGATTCTAGGAAGTTACTTCTTAACAATGGATGTTGATGGAGAAAAAGGCGAAGGAACATACTTCTCATCTCCAGAAGAAGCAATAATGTCACTTGCAAACAACGATGTAACAATGCACTCTAAGATTTTCGTAAGAAGAACTAAGATTGTAGACGGTGTAGAAAAACATGCAAAAGTTGCTACAACACCAGGTAAGATAATATTCAATAGAGGAATTCCTCAAGATTTAGGATTTATTGATAGAAGTAAGCCAGAAAACGAATTTGAATATGAAATAAATGGCGTAGTATCAAAGAAAAACCTAGGAAAGATTATAGGAAAATGTATTTCTGTACATGGTCTAAGCAGAACAGCAGAATTACTAGACTATATTAAATCTACAGGTTACAAATATTCTACATTAGGTGCTGTAACAGTATCTATAGATGATGTTAAGGTACCACCACAGAAAAAGGAAATAATTGCAAAAGCTCAAGCAGATGTTGATAACATATTAAAACAATATGGACGTGGATTAATTACAGATGATGAGAGATACAGCGAAGTAATTAAGATTTGGGAAAAAGCTACTGACGATGTTAAAAATGCAATGAGAGACAACTTCAGTAAAGAAAACCCAATGTTCATGATGTCAGACTCTGGAGCCAGAGGTAACTTAGACCAGTTAAAGCAAATTGCTGGTATGCGTGGACTTATGGCTAGTACAACTGGTAAAACAGTTGAAATCCCAATTAAATCATCATTCAGAGAGGGACTTGACGCATTAGAGTACTTCATTTCTGCACACGGTGCTCGTAAAGGACTTTCAGATACAGCTTTAAGAACAGCAGACTCTGGATACTTAACAAGAAGATTGGTTGATGTATCACAAGACATAATCGTAAGAGAAGATGATTGTGGTTCAACAGATGGACTTGAAGTATATGATATAAAAGATGGAAACCAAGTAATCGAAAAAATGCAAGAAAGATTATTAGGAAGATATCCATTAGACGATATCAAAAATCCAACTACTGGAGAAATAATAGTAGACAAAAATACTCTAATTACAGAAGAATTAGCAGATAAGATAGTAGATGCAGGAATTACACATGTTAAAGTACGTAGTGTATTCGGATGTAGAACAGAACACGGAGTTTGTGCTAAGTGCTATGGTATGGGATTGGCATCTAGAAAAGAAGTTGATATAGGAGACACAGTTGGTATAATCGCAGCTCAATCAATTGGTGAGCCTGGTACACAGCTTACAATGCGTACTATTCACTCTGGTGGTGTTGCCGGTGTTGCCGACATTACACAAGGTCTTCCAAGAGTTGAGGAGCTTTTCGAAGCTCGTAAACCAAAGGGTGTTGCTATAATTACAGAAATCGCTGGAAAAGTTTCTATAAGAGACGAAAAGAAGAGAAAAGAAGTAACTGTAACATCAAACGACGATAGCAGAACATACTTAATACCTTTCGGATCTAAACTAAAAGTTAGAGAAGGAGATGTTCTAGAAGCCGGAGACCAAATAACAGAAGGTTCTAAAAACCCAGCAGAAGTACTTGCAATTAGTGGACCACAAGGTGTATTCGAATACATCATTGCCGAAGTTCAAAAAGTTTATAGAAACCAAGGTGTTGATATCAACGACAAACACATCGAACTTATTGCAAGACAAATGTTAAAGAAAGTTAGAGTTGAAGACAATGGAGATACAGACATGTTTGCAGGTTCTTTAGTAGACATGTATGAATTCGAAGACAAGAACAAGTTGGCCGAAGAGCAAGGATTAAGACCTGCAACAGGTAAACGTGTACTACTTGGAATAACAAAAGCTTCACTTGCAACAGATAGTTTCTTATCTGCAGCATCATTCCAAGAGACAACAAGAGTATTAACAGAAGCTGCAATAAAAGGCAAAACAGACGAATTAATAGGATTAAAAGAAAATGTTATTATTGGTAAGTTAATCCCAGCCGGAACTGGTATGAAGAGATACAAGAAAATAAGAATAAACACAGAAGAACCAGAAAACACGGAAGTATCAGTAGCACCAGACGGAGAAAAAATGCCAGAAGATACAGAGGCAGATGCTGTAGAAGATGTTGTTGACGATACAGATGATGTAGAAAATACAACAGAAAATGAAGAATAATATTTTATAAGAAGGACGTCGCCCAATGGGGACGCCCTTTTTTGGGCGAAAAAATTAGTTAGAAAAATAAAAAAACCACTATATGAAGTTACTGAAAAGTAACAATAAAAAATGTTGAAAAACAGGAAAACGTGCAATAATTTGATACACGATTTTGCTTGTTTTCCTTTATTTTTTGGTATATAATCAATTTACTTTATAGATAGGAATCTATAGAAGTATTAACGTTAATTATGCAAGCATTCTAAAATTATTTTATCAAATGATTATTAAATCTAAAAATTTAATTTCTATATTCGCTATAGCGAAAGGAAAACCCAAAACAAAATTATAAAAATAGCTATTATGAAAAAATGAATTATAAACGTCCGAAGAAAAATATGAGAGAAAGTACATTAAAATTTTACTTATCAGTTGAAAAATAATAAATGAAATGGTAAAATGGAAAGGAAGTAAATGGACGATTTAAAAGTAAATAATAATGAGGCAGAAGTTCAAAAAGTAACACGATTGCCACTAACATCAGACTATGTTTTTAAAAGAATATTTGCAAGAGAAGAAAATAATTCAATGCTAAAGGATTTCTTAGAAGCAATTTTAAATATACATATAAATAAAGTAGAGGTAAAAAATCCAGAATTAACACCTAATATGGCAGATGAAAAACTTGGAATATTAGATTTAAAATT
>UMJD01005305.1_pt1 | contig 56724 bp, 60 predicted proteins | sample 1965951 | NCBI WGS metagenome assembly UMJD01 (sample SAMEA4836142, study PRJEB28245) | human gut metagenome | biome: gut microbiome; material: fecal sample | place: Denmark | collected 2008 | reverse complement strand
TGGCTGCCGTGCCTATAACCGTAACTATATTGTAGGAGGTGTTTATCGTGTCGAAAACAATTTTAATTATAGAGGACGAAAAAGCTATACAAAATATTATTAAAGCCTTCCTTGAGGACGCAGGATATACCACAGTTTTAGCAGATGACGGACTTGAAGGAATTGAACAATTCCATAAGTGCAGCCCCGATTTAGTGTTGCTTGACCTGATGCTGCCGAAAATCGACGGTTTTGCAGTCTGCGAATTGATTAGAAAAGAAAGTCACATACCCGTTATTATGTTGACCGCACGGGACGATGATGACAGCCAGATAAAAGGTTTTGACGCACTGGCAGACGATTATATTACCAAACCTTTTACTATGCCTCTCGTAATGCGTAGGATTGAAGCAGTATTACGCCGCACGGAGCAGGGAAACCAAACCGAAAACACCGTAATACACTATAAGGAAATTTCCTTAGACATCGACAGCTTTACTGTCCTTGTGAATGGAGAAAACATTTCTCTCACAACACGAGAATTTGAGATATTAAAGCTATTATTGGAAAATCAAGGGCGTGTTTTTACAAGGGACAACCTGCTGAATACTATCTGGGGCTATGACTACTTTGGAGATGCTAAGATTGTGAATACACACATCAAAAATATCCGCAGAAAATTGGGTGTGGACCACATAGATACAATCAGAGGGGTGGGATATAAAATTGAAAAAGAGAATTAGCAAAAGTATTCAGGCAAAAACTTTTATCAGTATGATGGTACTGCTCATAGGCTGCTGCATCATCATTTACAGTATGGTAATGATATTTTTGCCGAAAAATTATCAGACAGAGCTTGAACATCAGGTTTCGGCAGACTTTTATGATATGGTCGAAATGTTGGAAAGGGACGGTTGGGAAGCAAGCTCTGACAGCTTACTTGAGTTTTCTATGAAGAACAATGCCACCGTTAAAATCAATGACGAGAATAATAACAATGTATTCTCTGTGAATTTTGCAAATATGGAGGATAGTGATGTTGTTTCCTCATCTTCCCCATCGATGAGCTGCTCGGCAACCTTTTTGCAGGACGGGCAGACCTACCAGCTTTCTGCTATCATTTCCCTTGTAGCGGTAAGCCAGTCGTATGATATTTTGATAAAGCTCCTGCCATTTATCGCAGCTATGATACTTTTCATTTCCGTTATCGGTGCTTTCGTCTGCTCCCGCTATTTTTCAAAACCATTGGTGGATATTTGCAGCGTTGCGAAACGAATGACAAGACTTGATATGACCTGGAAATGCGATGTGAAACGGCAAGATGAAATTGGAGTTTTAGCAGCCAGCTTGAATGAAATGTCAGGTCGGTTAAGTGTTGCATTAGATAGTCTGAAAACAGCAAATGAGCAGCTACAGCAGGATATTGAAAAGGAACGAGAACAGGAAAAACAACGAGTTGACTTTTTTACTTCCGTTTCGCACGAGCTTAAAACTCCTATTGCAATCATCAAGGGCGAACTGGAGGGTATGATATACAAGGTCGGTGAATATAAAGACAGAGATACTTATTTGCGCCATTGTCTGAAAACTGTCAATGATATGGAACATATCGTAAAAGAAATTCTATCGGCGGCAAGAATGGGTGGAAGCGATTTTCAGCTTGTGCGTTCTGACTTGAATATCAGTCAGATGCTTCAAAAGGTTTGCCGAAATAATAGCGGCAGGATTGAGGATAAAGAAATGAAGCTGAATATGGAGATACAGCCAGACTTTCATTATGAGGGCGACGGACGGCTGCTCGAAAAGGTGTTTTCCAATGTTATCAGCAATGCGATTGCTTACTCTCCGATGGGTGCTGTTATAACTGTTTCATTAAAAAACGGAGTTTTTTCTGTGGAAAATACAGGCGTTCATATAGCAGAGGAAGATTTGAAACAAATATTTGTACCTTTTTATCGGGTAGATAAATCCCGCAATCGGAATAGCGGGGGTAGTGGCTTGGGACTGTATATTACAAAAACAATACTCGACCATCACGGCATCTCACATAAAATGGAGAATACAGAAAATGGTGTACGGTTTACGGCGATTTTCGATATAGCGGAACAACATTATCTAAATAAATGAAAATCTTTGCTCCACACTAAATCTCAATATCTCTTTATATAACCGAGAGGTTTTCCTTGTGAAAGCCTCTCGGTTTTTCATTGAATGACTGCTCCACCTAAAATACTCCTCAACTCCACCTCAACTCCATTTTTCTTTCGTATTTTTATGATGTCCTCAGTCAGACCTGAGCGCACACAACGATATGAAAAACAGGAGGTGCAAAAGTGACTTATATACAAAGCAGTATTCATCACAGAAAAAACGAGGTGGCTGAAAAATGAATTTAGCAAAAAGGGCGTGTCTGTACTTAGTGCGAAAGAAAGGAAAAACAGCAACGCTGCTTGCCTTTTTACTTGTAATGGCAACGCTGATGCTGACCTGTCTTTCTATTCAGTCTGCAACAGAAACAGCAAACGCTAATATTAAAAAGGCGCTGATGGGATACTTTACTATCAATGCGAAGCAGCTTCAAACGGGTATTACAGAAGATACTCTAAATCAGATTTTATCCATAGACGGATTGAGTGGCAATTACACGCTTCGTTCTTATTCTTACGCAAATTATTCTGATGCAGACGGAAAACCTCTCGCAATTAACACGGAAGATGCGGCTCAGGTTCCCGAAGGCTATGAAAATGCAGGGCGAATTGTGGCAAATACGAACTCAGACAACGACAGTTATTTTACAGACGGCGGCTTTGAGTTGGTAAAAGGGACTGCCATTACATCAGCAAATAAAAACAGCGTGCTTATTCACGAAAAATTTGCCGAACGAAACGGTCTGTCTGTGGGCGATACTATGCAGCTTACAGATGTTGCAGACGAAAACCGCACCATTATCGTAACTGTGGCAGGGATTTTTACGAACACAAAGGAGCAGGACTCTATCGGTATCGCTCCGTCTTATGATTTATACGATAACATTGTGTTTACTGACCTCTCTACTGTGTCTTATCTGCTCTATGGGACAGATGGAGAAACGAGTGTACAGTATGGGGATTTCTATGTGAATGACCCTGACGAGCTTGACCGCATTATGACAGAAGTTGAGGAAATTGAAGGTGTGAATTGGGACAACTGTACGCTGACCCGCTATGATAACGACTACCAAAACGCAAAAGAGTCGCTTGCAGGCTTGCAGAATATCGTTTTTATTGCCATAGCGGTTGTATCTGTCATCTGCTTTTTGGTACTTGCCCTGTTCCTGACTTTGCGGCTGCGTGGGCGTATCCACGAAACGGGCGTTTATCTGGCAATGGGGATTTCAAAAGGTGCTGTGCTGATGCAGTATTTATTGGAAGTTCTGATTGTGGCTGTAGCAGCCTTGCTTATTTCTTATGGAGCAAGCTCGGCAATTTCCGACCAGATTGGTAGTAGGCTTCTCTCACAGGTTACAGCAGAAACCTATGAAACGGTTGAGCTTACCGATGAAGCGGAAAATACAGAGCAACCGTCCGCCGAGGACTTGGGATTATCTGAAATTGTCGTAGATGTTTCAGCAGAGGACTATGCGCTTGTATGGGGCTTTGGATTGGTGCTTTGTCTGGCTTCCACTGCACTTGCCGCATATCCGATTATGAAAATGAAACCAAAGAATATTTTATCGCAAATGAGTTAGGAGGCTCACAATGAATTTAGGAATAAGAGCGATTTTATATACTGTCCGAAAGTGGAAAAAGACGCTGCTTATATTCTGCCTGCTTCTTTCCATTACAACGCTGGTGCTGTCAGGACTTGCTATCGCTGATGCTCAGGAGGAACAGGCAGAGGAAGTCCGTGGGACAACGGGAGCAAGTTTTACGGTGGAGCGTGACATATCTACTGGCGGTTGGACGAGTGGTTATAGTACGCAGGAATTTATGACGGACGATATGATAAAAGAGATTGCCGCAGTTGACGGCATTGCAGGCTACGATGCTTCTCTGATAACCTTACCCCGCTTCTTTAATGATAAGGGAGAGGCTTTCGTAACAGTAGAAAATTTCAGCTACTATTGCTATGGCTCTTACAATTCTCAGTATCACGAACTGTTTTTATCTGGGCGTTTTGAATTGGTAGAGGGAAAACATATCACAGATGATATGTCGAATGGTGTTATCATCAGCAAGGAGCTTGCCGACAGAAACAATTTGAAAGTCGGAGATACCGTGACGGGTATTTATTATCCTGAGAACAATACTCCTGCGGTAGATATGGAAATTGTCGGTCTTTTCGACATTGTAGCCGACAAGGACGACGCAGTTAATATGTATGATGACTCGTCTTACTATGACTATTCCAACTATGTTTTTTGCAGTATGGAAGCAGCGAAAGGCTTGATAAAAGGTTGGGGCGAAGATGGCGATGGCATTTCAGAAGCATATTACTATGTTTCAGACGCCGCACAGTTAGACAGCGTTATCAAAGAAGTGCAGGGCATTTCCTCTGTCAACTGGAACAATTATAAGATAACTTCCAATGATGAGGTGTATCAAAATATTTCCAGTTCCCTTTCTGATACTGGAACACTGATTACTACGCTTATCGTTGTCATCACAGTGGTAAGTATGGTGCTGATTATCCTGATTTTGTCGATGTCTGTACGGAGCAGGAAAAGAGAAATGGGCATCTTGCTTGCTGTCGGTATCGCAAAGCCCTCGGTTATCTTACAGTATATACTTGAAACTGCGCTGATAGCAGTTGTCGCATTCCCTCTTGCTTACTTATCCAGTAGACAGGTAGCGGGAACGCTTGGCACTCTCTTTGGAAAGACGGCGGAGAATGTAGTCGTCACACCGCAGCATTTCGCTTTGGTGGCAGTTATAGGAGGTATCCTGCTGATTATAGCAGTAATCGTATCCTGCATACCCGCCCTGCGCTTTAAGCCGAAACAAATACTGTCGCAGATAGAGTAACTTTGAGCTGATACAACTACACAAAAAGAAATGAGGTACTCAATATGAATATTATGGAATTAAAAAATGTTGTGTATGCCTATGAAAATAAGAAAAAGGTGTTAAAGGGTATAAACCTCTCCGTAGAGGAGGGAAAAATGTATGCTATCCTCGGTCCGTCAGGGTGTGGAAAAACAACATTGCTTTCTTTGATGGGAGGCTTGGATAGTCCCACAAATGGGCAGATTTTATATGACGGACAGGATATTGAAAAAATGGGGCTTTCCGCCCACCGTAAAAACAATATAGCGTTTATTTTCCAAAGCTACAACCTGATTGACTATCTAACACCAAAAGAGAATGTAGCTCTCACTTCTAAATTGCCGCCGCTTCCTATTTTGGAGCGTGTCGGACTTACAGATGAGGAAAGCAAAAGGAATGTGCTGAAATTATCAGGCGGTCAACAGCAGCGAGTGGCGATTGCCCGTGCATTAGCTTCTGACGCAAAAGTTATCCTTGCTGATGAGCCGACGGGAAACCTTGACGAAGATACCGCAGCCGATGTAACCGCTATCCTAAAGGAGTGCGCTCATCAGATGAACAAGTGCGTCGTTATCGTTACTCACTCGAACGAGCTTGCAAAACAGGCTGATGTGATATTTCGATTGAGGAAAGGCGATTTGCAAGTTGCTGCTAATTAAACGGATAAGTATAGAGAAAGATAAAACTATGAATACAGAATGGATACTTTGTCCTGTGTGTGGTAATAAAACCCGTGACAGGCTTAGAGAAGATACAGTTTTGATAAACTATCCCCTTTACTGTCCGAAGTGTAAACAAGAAACGCTAATTGAAGCAAGGCATTTACAAATAACCGTCATCAAAGAGCCAGACGCATAGACGCAGAGCCGATGACCTTGTGAGTAATCACAGGCATCGGCTCTTTCTCTTATATTTGGATAAGCCCACCAAATAAAAAAAACGGTGCTTTGGTGGGCTGTTCTGTCACGCCCGAACAAAATTATCAACGCCCTCTAAACCCGTTTTGAGTTTGGAGGGATTTTTTATGTGCTGGTCTGCCCTAAGCACCTTGCTGCTTATCAGAAGCAGCAATTATCTTACATAGTATCACGATTAAGTGAGGATAACCTGTTAAAAAAATCCTCAGTTGCCTGTGGCACTCTTACGCCCTTGAAGTAGAAGTCAAATATCTACAGAATAGAGTTTATATTGCCTATAACCGCAAAGGTCTGACTACCTTTGCGGTTTTTTGTTTGTCGTTATTTGTCGTAACAAAAAACAAGACCACATCTGGCGTTGGTTGCCGTTCGCCGCCTTTCAATCTGGATTTTTCAAAAAAATTCAGATTGGAGGTAAAACGGTATGGCTTACAACAAAGCCAGAGAAGAAAAGAAATGGCGGCTCTGGAAAGAAGCCGAAGAAAAACAGTTAAGGAAGCTCGGAGTTGACGAAAACACCATCGAAACGCTCCGCACTCACGATTGGGCGATTTTCAATTCAGACAGGCGGTACTATCAGCGTATGCAGGAAGCGGGTACATATCTTGATGGAGTTGCCGATGATACGCAGCAGCCCGAAATAAAGACGGTTGAGGACTTTCTGAACAGTATCGAAAATCAGCAGCTCTATCAGATTTTGATTAAGGTGGACAAGCTGACCCTGCAAATCGCCTTGATGAAAATACAGGGCTATTCTACCTGCGAAATAGCTCACTCTCTCAGCATTACGGAGAAAGCTGTTTACAGGCGAATGGATAGGCTCAAAGAAAAAATAAAAAACTGTTTTGAGTAGAGGGAAAAAACGCAGTTCCCCACGGGCTACAGGGTGAGAGGACAAAATCCCCACACCCTGTTTTCCTTTGTGTGGCAAAACAAAAAAATATAGAGTCAGTGAACAAAGAATTCATTGGCTCTATATTTTAGTTTAATAAATTACACAGGTAAGCATATTTCGACTTCAAGCCCACCGTATTCGCTGTGTCTTATTTCTACTGTTCCTTTGTGAGCAGCAGCAATTTGTTTCACAATCAGCAAGCCTAAGCCGTGGCGTTGCTCTGATGTATTTTCATCACAAACCATATAGTGAGGGGAATTATTCAGCTTGTCGATTTGTTCGTCTGTAGCCCCTACTCCATTATCTGAAACAACTATCTTGCAGACTTTACCGTGTTCTTCCTTGACAGCAACATAAATAGTGCAACCATTTTCATTATGGTTTATGCTGTTTTGTATCAAATTGCTGACAGCTCTTTTTATCAAATCTTTATCGGCATTTATGATAACGGTATTCAAGTTACTGTCGGTAAGCCACTCAATAGGATATTTACCGCTAATATCCAAGTTGATGAAATCTACCACTACCTGCCGAACAACAGAAATAAGATTAACCTGCGCAATATGTGTAGGCTGCATATTATACTCCAATTTTGAAGCAAGGTTAAGGTCGTTTATGAGGTTTTTCATTCGTTGGCTCTGCTTAACAATAACCGCAGCCTTTTGCCGTTCTTCTTCTGGCAATTGTTTGTTGCTTTCCAACTGACTTGCATAACCCATAACCATTGAAAGAGGTGTGCGTATATCGTGAGATACTCCTGCAATCCAATTTGCTCTTGCTGTTTCTTTTTTCTTAAGCTGATAATTCTGGCTTTGAAGCACCTCAGAAGTTTGATTGATGTTTGCAGCTATTTCTGAGAGTACGCCTTTTTCCTTAAGCACAACAGGTTGCCCTGTGTGCAATGCCTGAATGCCGTCCGTTATAGGCTTTACAGACTTCAGCAGCTTAGTGTTCGCTGCCATATAAATAAGAAAAATAATTAAAACATTCAGAGCTAAAACGATGAGAATGGTTTTGGGCAAGTTGGCAATAAATTGATAGTCCCAACTCGGCCACATATGTTTCCAGTAGCTGTCTCTTGGATACCCAAGAATAATCAACCCATCTTCGCCTTCGCCTGTGAAGGTTGGGTATCCGTCAATATATCCACGGGTGGTATTGGCAATATCGGAAGCTGTATATTCCAGAGGAACAATATCGGGAAGATTTTCCGAATGCCAGACGCATTCTCCCGTTGCGTTATCAATGTAAACAGCCCACACATTCTGAGCATTCAGCTCCTCAATCATTTCATCAGACATCTTATAGCCGTGTTCTGATTTTTCCATACTTTCTGCGGCTTGCTCTGCCGTAGTCCACGGAGAGCCATTCGGTGCTTGTGTGGCAGTTATGATTGCTAAGACGGCAAAATTTATAACAAGAATTAAAAGCGAACTTAACATCAAAATGCCCACAAAGCGTTTGATTAGCTTTGGTACGCTTTTCATACTATTTGTCCCCCACGATGAGCTTGTATCCTAAGCCCTTAATCGTTATCAAAGAAACAGGCTGCGAAGGATTGACTTCAATCTTTTCACGAATGCGGCGAATATGCGTCATTAGAGAATTTTCATATCCATACGGATTGTCGCCCCAAGCAGCTTCGCATAAGGCGTCAAGTGTAACAATGCGCCCTGCGTTTCGGTATAACGCTGCAAGAATATCGTACTCTTTTGCCGTGAGCGCAATATGTTCTCCGTTTTTTATGACTTCGGCACGGTCAAAATCTATCTCGCTGCCCGACAGCTTGACAATCGGATTTTCGCCTTTATAACTTCTGCGGAGAATGGCGTTTACACGATAGATAAGCTCTTTTGGCAAGAACGGCTTAACAATATAATCATCAGCTCCAAGTCCAAATCCACGGAATTTATCATCATCTTCTCCACGAGCAGTTAAAAACAGCACGGGATAATCAGACTTGTTTTTTAATTGCTTCATAAGGTCAAAGCCATTGCCATCAGGCAGCATTACATCAAGAATTGCAAGCTCTGGCTGAAATGTCTCTGCTATACAAAGAGCTTCTTTAACCGTTTTCGCTGTTTTTACATTGCAAAAGCCCTCGTTTGCAAAGATGGAAGAAACCATATCTAAAAGCTCCTGCTCATCATCAACAAGCAAGATGCGTTTTTGCTTTAAGTAGTCAAAATCCATTTTAACGCCCCCTTTGTGTATATCATTATAACACATATATGCGCTTCTTTTTAGTGTGCAATTAAAAAGTAAGGTAAATGTAAGGTAGAGAGAAGGTTGCTGCAAGGTTGGCAAGTTAGAATAAACTTGCAATGATGAGAAAGGAGCAAAACACTATGAATATCATTGAAACTCAAAATCTGACAAAATCATACGCTGATTTTACAGCCGTATCAAATGTCAATCTGCATATTCCCAAAGGAGCTGTATATGGTTTTCTCGGCCCAAACGGTGCAGGAAAATCTACAACGATGAAGATGTTTTTAGGACTTACAAAACCTACAAGCGGCTCGTTTACCATTGATGGGAAAAAGTACCCTGAAGCAAGAGTAGAAATTTTGAAAGAAGTCGGCTCATTCATTGAAGCACCTGCTTTTTACGGAAATTTAAGCGGTGAAGAAAACTTGGAAATTATCCGTAAGATATTAGGACTGCCGAAGTCCTCTGTGTCTGAAGCACTTGAAATCGTAGGGCTTACACAATTCAGGAAGCGTCTTGCAAAAAAATATTCTCTCGGAATGAAACAGAGATTAGGGCTTGCAAGTGCTTTAATCGGTCAGCCGCCGATTTTGATTTTAGACGAGCCGACCAATGGACTTGACCCTGTGGGTATTCACGAGATAAGAACGCTAATCCGTTCTCTGCCTGAAAAGTTTAATTGTACGGTGTTTGTATCATCACATCTGCTGTCGGAAGTTGAGCTGATGGCGGATACAGTCGGCATCTTAAATCACGGGCGCTTACTGTTTGAGGGAACGCTTGAACAGCTCAGAAGCGATGCCGCCGCACAAGGGTATCCTACCGATAACTTGGAAGATACATTCCTTGCTTTGATTGACGCAGACAACCGCCAGAGAGGAGCAGCAAAATGAGCCTATCTCTGGAATGTAAAAAAGCAAAGCGAACAGGATTTATCCCCGCATTTTTATGCGGCGGCATTTTGGCGGCGGCTGTACCGATTGTCAATATGGCAGTCCGTTCCGAAATGTATGTCGGACAGCAAAGTTCCCCGATGCAAATTCTAATGGGAGCAAATTGGCAAATGATGGCGATGCTTAACATTCTGCTTGTTGTTGCGGGAAGCTGCCTGTTGTATCATACAGAGTTTGCCGATAACGCAATGCAGAAAATAAAGTCACTTCCTATCAGGGAAAGTTCCATTTTCTTTGGGAAATTTGTTTTGACCTCGATTATGAGCGTGGTTGTACTTGCCATTGAAGCCGCTTCGATTGCGTTTTGCGTTTCGCACTGGTTTGAAATTGGAAATGATTTTTGGCTGGAATTGGGTAAGAACTTCGGATATTCATTTTTACTGATGTTGCCGTGTGTACTGTTATCGCTGTTGATTTCATCGGCTTGTAAAAATATGTGGGTATCTCTGGGGATTGGCGTTGTGTGCGTGTTTACTGCGACAATGCTGCCGACAAACAACTTTATGCTTTCTCTTTTTCCTTTTGCCACTCCATTTCAAGTCTTTGTGAATACGGAAATGGCACAGGCAATGCACTATGTTTATGCGGCGATTATTGAAATCGTTGTTATCGGCATTGCAGAGCTTGTATTTATAAAGGTTAGGAGGTCGTTTGAATGAGTTTTTTATCTCTCGTCGGCGTTGAGTTTAAGAAAATAAAACGCTCAAAGATATTTCTAATATTGTTTGCTGCGACGGTTATTCTCTGGATACCATCGATACTCAATGCCGATATGAATTTCAATATGCAGGCAGAAGGAATTTCTCCTGAAAATAATTTTTTCATTCAAGGTTTTATGGGAATGGCGTGGTTTATGTTCCCTGCAAGTATGGTAGTGGGTACTGTTCTTTTGAGTCAAACCGAAAGAACAAATAAAGGTATCTTAAAGATGCTCGCTTTACCCATAAGCACAGTCAAACTCTGTTTGGCAAAGTTTGTTGTGTTGCTTGCTTTAGCCGCATCGCAGATTTTGATGATGGTTGGAATGTACTATATTAGCGCCGCCATCGTAACAGGGACGCAGGATTACAATTTTATTTTATCCCCGTTATTTGTTTTCAAAGAGGTTGGCTTTATAGCTGTTTCAACTATACCGATGCTGGCGTTTTTCTGGTTGCTTGCGGTATGTATTCAAACCCCGATTTTTTCCATCGGCATTGGTTTAGCTTCCATTGTTCCGTCAGTCCTGATGATTAACACAAAAGCGTGGTTTGCATACCCGATGTCATATCCGTTTTTCGTTATTACTTCAGAATACGGAAAACTTGCAACAAACCTTACGACTTCACAGGTAGAGCTTTTCCCGTGGATACCTGTGGCAAGCGTCATCACTATTGTTTGTTTGTGCATTTCCTGCTTCCGTTTTGGGCAGGCAGAAAGGAGATAAAACTATTATGAAAAACAAAATCTTGACCGCTATTAGTACCATTATGCTTTTTGTTCCGTGGACTATTTTACCTTTGCGGACTTTCGATTGGGCTTTGGAGTCGCCTGTTGCAGAAATAATGATTTCCTGCTATGCCGCATTTATGATTTTCAGTGGGATTTTTACCATTGTTTCTTATGCGAAAGCTAAGGTGCAGAACAACCTGATGAAAGTTGATTTGGTCATAAATAGCCTTTATGCCGTATTCGGCGTAATTGTCTTTATCTTGATGGCTGTTACGAAGTTTTCTTAATGGGAGGGCTTTCAAATGAAAAAGGTAAAATCTCTTGTCGCTTTATCTTTGGCACTTTGTATGGTGCTTTGTTTTGCAGGTTGTAGCTCTAATAATGATGAAGGAAGTTTGAAAGACAATCTGGTGAACGGATTTAATAATTGGTTGGAGTCCTTCAGTAAACACGCCGTTACAAAAGATAAAAACCTTCAAGGTGAAAGGGAAAATGACATCGATGAATATACAGGCAGTTACACCGCTTCATACGATGGTTTTAACGGTGAGGAGTTTATTTTTGGCGGTACAGCTTTAGAAAGAGATAATGGAAGCAATCTGGAAGCAACTTATTCGCTGACAATTACATCTGGAAAAGCCACCCTCTATTGGCTGAGTTCAGGAGAAGAACATATCATAAGCGAAGAAAGCGCAGACGATACTTATAAATTTACACTCAGCTCAGGCGATAACTACATTGTGCTGAGGGGCGATGATTTTAGTGGAAATCTCGAATTAACGGTTAAAGATGTGCAGGAATAAAAAATTCAAAACCGTTTTTCGGTATGCGGTGTTGGGTATCAGCTTGACTTTTATAGGGTTACTGCTGATACCCATAGGCATACTTGCGATACTAATCCATTTTATCTGGGCTCTTGCAGACCACATTGTTTGCTGGTGTGAAAAAGGAGAAAAAGATGAATTACAATGAATGGGCTTTTCACGATATAGAGCCTATCTATTTGCAGCTTGTAAAGAAAATAGAGTGCGCCATTTTGAGTACGCAGCTTTCTGCGGGAGAAGAACTCCCTTCTATTCGAGTAATGGCAAAATTGTTAAAAATCAGTCCCAATACCGTAATGAAAGCATATATGCGCCTATGTCAAAGCGGTTTAATTATTTCTTCCAGAAACGGACATTATTCTGTGATTGATAACGAGCAGTATATCTTGCAAGCGAAAGATGAAAAGGTACAGGAGCTGTGTATTTCCTATTTGAGCAATATGATAAGTCTTGGATTTTCCAAAGAGGAAGCAACTAACTTTTTAACGGAATATTCAAGTAAATTGAAAGAGCCGAATAAATAAAACCATTAAATGTAATGCGAAAGGAGCTGTCAAATGAAAAAGAAACCAAAAAGTCTTATAAAAAAATTTGTACTTCATTTGTTTGCAGCCCTGTTTTGCATTATCGCTGTTGTATTTCTTGTATTTGGCATCAAAGGGTACTCAATGTATCGAGATGCCGTAACAGCGTACCCCATTCCCCAAATGGTGTCCTCTATTCAAAGCAGAGAAAATTTTGTCGAATATGAAGAATTGCCGACAATTTATATAGATGCTGTAATTTCAGTTGAAGATAAAAGATTTGAAAGCCATTGCGGAGTAGATTTTATCGCCATTGGTCGTGCGGTTTGGAATGATATTAAAGCTATGTCTTTTGTAGAAGGCGGAAGCACAATTACACAGCAAATAGCTAAAAATCAATACTATACGCAGGAAAAGAAGCTCGAAAGAAAATTTGCAGAGATATTCACAGCTATAGAATTGGAAAAATATTGTTCCAAGCAAGAAATATTCGAGTTATATGTAAACACAATCTATTTTGGCGATGGATATTACGGAATTTATGATGCTGCAAAAGGATATTTTGGAAAGGAGCCATCTGAATTAAGTGATTACGAAGCCATAATGTTAGCAGGTTTGCCTAATGCGCCTTCTGCATATTCTCCAAGCACTAATCCCGAATTAGCGCATAGCCGTATGAAAATTGTTCTATCAAAAATGGTTGAATGTGATGTAATTACCCAAGAAGAAGCTGAGGTCATCTTGACGGACGGTAAATAGATATATTTTCAATCTATTATTGCGGCAAGCCCACCAAATAAAAAAACGGTGCTTTGGTGGGCTGCTCTGTCACGCCCGAACAAAATTATCAACGCCCTCTAAACCCGTTTTGAGTTTGGAGGGATTTTTTATGTGCTGGTCTGCCCTAAGCACCTTGCTGCTTATCAGAAACAGCAACTATCTTACATAGTATCACGATTAAGAGAGGATAACCTGTTAAAAAAATCCTCAGTTGCTCGTGGCACGATTATGCCCCTAAAGTAGAAGCCATATATCTACATAATAGAGTTTATATTGCCTATAACCGCAAAGGTATGACTACCTTTGCGGTTTTTTGTTTGTCGTTATTTGTCGCAAAGAAAGGCAAGCCTATATCTGGTGTTGGTTGCCGTTCGCCGCCTTTCAATCTGGATTTTTCAAAAAATTCAGATTGGAGGTAAAACAGTATGGCTTACAACAAAGCCAGAGAAGAAAAGAAATGGCGGCTCTGGAAAGAAGCCGAAGAAAAGCAGTTGAGGAAGCTCGGTGTTGATGAAAACACCATTGAAACGCTCCGCACTCACGATTGGGCGATTTTCAATTCAGACAGACGGTACTACCAGCGTATGCAGGAAGCGGGTACATATCTTGAGGGAGTTGCCGATGATACGCAGCAACCCGAAATAAAGACGGTTGAGGACTTTTTGAACAGTATCGAAAACCAGCAGCTCTATCAGATTTTGGTTAAGGTGGACAAGCTGACCCTGCAAATCGCCTTAATGAAAATACAAGGCTATTCTACCTGCGAAATAGCTCACTCTCTCAGCATTACGGAGAAGGCTGTTTACAGGCGAATGGACAGGCTTAAAGAAAAAATAAAAAAGTTTTTTGAGTAGAGGGGAAAATCGCTGTTCCCCACGGGCTACAGGGTGAGAGGACAAAATCCTCACACCCTGTTTTCCTTTGTGTGGCAAAAACAGGACTGCCCCTTGACAACCGAATAGTCATTCGTCAAATACCTTCTTTTTGCGATTGTGATGAGCATAAGCGTGTCGAGAGGTACGCCACGACCTGCCGCAAGGCAGAGAGCGATAACTACCTACTCAAAATATCGGGCAGCTCCCGATTTCGCCGTAACCCGCAAAGAGGATAATGATACTCCCGCCCAGTCACAGTCCGAGCGTGATAAAACCGTCGCAGGCAATGAGGGCGGCTCTGGCAGACCGTCAGTTGAGGTGAAACTCCTGTGGTGTCAGTTCGCTGCTGACCGTTTGACGATTTCCCTTTGCATTTCGGGGCGTCGAGGACAAATTGAAGTGCTCCTATCATAAAGCCGAACGCAAGGCGGTCTATGGAAACAGAGAATTGTTTATACTCTCCCGACCTTAAATACTTCCTTGCGTTTGGCTGCCTACATAGGCAGAGCCTATCTGCCTAAATCCAGATAGGAGGTCAAACATAATGGAAAGAACAATTCGGCGTGGCGACATCTATTACGCCGACCTAAATCCTGTTATCGGCTCGGAGCAAGGCGGGACACGCCCTGTACTTATCATTTCCAATGATACAGGCAACAAGTACAGCCCTACGGTCATTATCGCCGCTATCACAAGCCGAGTACACACAAAGGCAAAGCTGCCCACACATACCGCCATTAAAGATTTTGAGGGTCTTAGCAAAGACTCTGTTATTCTGTTGGAGCAGATACGCACGATTGATAAGAAACGGCTGAGAGAGCATATCGGAATGCTTGACAGCCAGCAAATTCTTACAGCCGACAACGCACTTTTAATTAGTCTTGGGCTTGATAAAAAGGACTAACCCTCTCGTTATACGGTACAAGCAATCGCTCATATATTGAGAACGAGGGAGGTGTTGGCGGCTGAAGCATAGAGAGTTTGTATATATCGGTGACCCTGTTCCAGAATTGAATGAGCAGGAACACGCAAAGTTCCTATTAAATGTTCAGAAGTCAATCCTTTTTTCCCTTGAGAAACGAGGCTTGTTGACGGGAACTCAAAGAGAACGCTGCCTGACTGCGCTTGAACAACAGTACAGCCGAAGTCAAAAAAGCAAACGCCGAGCTTGACTGCTTGGCGTTTTTACATATATAAGTGTAAATCAAAGATTTGCACATTCGACATCTCTCAGAGATTTTCCTATAATGCAAATACAGTAAGCACGGTTTACTGGGAAAGGAGTTTTCAATGAATAGATATGAACGCTTAAACGAAGAACGCAAGATAATTGAAAAAAGAAAGCGTGTAGCTGCGTATTGCCGTGTTTCCACGGATAATGAAGACCAAGCGAATTCATTTGAAAGCCAGCAGCGCTATTTCAGGCAATATATTGAGCGCAATCCAGATTGGGAGCTGTATGAGATTTTTGCCGATGAAGGCATTTCTGGAACGAGCACAAAAAAGCGTAAAGAGTTTAACCGAATGATAGCCTGTGCGAAAAACGGCGACTTTGACCTGATAATTACGAAAGAGATTTCCCGTTTTGCGAGAAATACGCTCGACAGCATATATTACACCCGTGACCTCAAAAAGCACGGCGTCGGCGTTATCTTTATGAATGACAACATCAACACTTTAGACGGCGATGCGGAGCTTCGTCTTGCCATAATGTCCTCGATAGCACAGGAGGAAAGCCGCAAGACTTCCGAGCGTGTCAAATGGGGACAAAAGCGGCAGATGGAGCAAGGCGTTGTGTTTGGACGCAGTATGCTCGGCTATGATGTAAAAGACGGAAAAATGACCATCAATGAGGAAGGCGCAAAGATTGTACGCCTTATCTTCCATAAGTTTGTGAACGAAGGAAAAGGAACTCATGTCATCGCCCGTGAGCTGCGGGAGGAAGGCATCGAGCCTATGCGTGTTAAGGAGTGGCAGAATACCGTTATTCTCCGTGTTATCCGCAACGAAAAATACTGCGGCGACTTGGTGCAGAAAAAGACCTATACGCCAGATTTTCTCTCTCACGAAAAGAAATACAATCGAGGTCAGGAGGAATTTGTGATTATCAAAGACCATCACGAGCCGATTGTATCCCGTGAGCTGTTTGAAGAAGCAAACCGTATTTTAGATGAGCGTTCCCTTTCGCAAGAGGGCAAGGCGAAGCACAGCAACCGCTATCCGTTTTCGGGTAAAATCAAATGCGGACATTGCGGCGCAAGCTATGTGGCAAGATATAAAACCAGAAAAGACGGCAGCAAATATAAGGCGTGGCGGTGTCAGGAAGCGGCAAAGCACGGAAGCCCCCATACTGACAAAGCGGGAAATCAAATCGGCTGCACGGGAGCAAGCATACGCAATGAAGATGCGACACATATTATGTTCCTTGTAACAAAGGAATTAAAGCTCAGACAGACGAAAATCACGAAAAATCTTACTTCTATTATAGAGTCCATCATCGCTATGGATACGACAGGCACAGATATTGAAAAGCTGAAAACCCAGATTGCAACTATCGAAGATAAGCGTACAAAACTGATTGACATTTATATGTCTGGGGATATAAGCAAAGATGAATTTTCTGCGGCACGGTCTAAGTGCGATGCTGAAATTGCCGAGCTGCAATCGGTTATTGACAGTATCGACAAACAGCAGGCTATGATTAGGCAGCAGCAGGAGCTTGTGCAGGAAATCAGAGATGCTATCAACGAAATTGTCTGCGGCGTGGAATACGATGATGAGTTTTATAAGCACATTTTAGATAAGATGGTTGTCAATGATAAGGACAACATTGATGTATATCTGAATTTGCTTCCTATGAAATGGAGCTATACGGTTGCAAAAGCGTCAAAAAAAGCGTTAGCCTCTGAAAGGAACATTTCAGGGGCTTCTGTACCTATGTCGGTGAGAGTGCCTTTGAGTTCCGGCAAGGGCATTGCAAATCGTTGACTCAGATATCGTAATGACGCACCCAACTCACCGTCCGGACCGCCGTATGGCAGAATGTTACTTATTTTGACTGAGAAATATGTTGAGGTGGGAGGCTTTGCGGTCAAATATTATTCTTTTTGTAATTATGGATAGTAAGTCGTTTTGCGTTTTTAAGGGATAATTTTCTTTAATCGAGAAAGCATCATTAATTAAATTGTTCTTTATGAGAATATTGATTGCTTTAATTACAACTTTTTCAATCTTTTCAATTCTTACGCTGTGTGACGAATGGCAGTTGCCGTGAATGTAGGCGGAGCATTGGAGAAAATTATTTTTAATCGGAACGAGGGTTGAATTGCAGTTTGAACACTTGACAAGATTTTGAATAAGGTGTCTAATTTCGGTTTGTTTATGGGAATGTTCTCTATTTATTATTCCTTGCAAGAATAATATTTGCTTTGTCTGTTCAAAAATTACTTCATCAACAATCGGCTTGTGAATGCCGTTTGAAATTATCAAATTTTCGTTATGGAAATCTCTGCCTGTTTTGCAGATTGGATTCCACCTGATTTTGCCGATATAAACGGGATTTTGCAGAATATATTCAACGGCACGGCAATCCCAATTATTGCCTTTGGAAGTTTTAATTTTTGCTGAGTTCAAGTTGTCACAAATCATATTTATATCTTTATTATTCAAAAAATCGGCAAAAATTTTACTGACAATTCGGGCTTTTTCAGCGTCAACCACAAGCCTTCCGCCTGTCACTTTATAGCCAAAGGGTGCAATGCTGACGATGCCGCCACGCTCGGCTTTTTCGGTCATTCCTCGCCTTACCTCACCCGAAAGCCGAATCGAATAGTATTCGTCCGACCATTCGATAATGCGTTCAATCAGCTTGCCGAAAGGACCGTCATCAACGGGTTCGGACACGCTGATGACTTCAATTCCGTTTTTTCTCAACAGCGATTTATAGAAAATGCTTTCCTCCTGATTGCGGGCGAATCGTGAAAATTTCCAGACAAGTACGGCTGAAAACAGGGGAGGCTTTTGCTTTGCAAGGCTTATCATTCGGTTAAATTCAGGTCGCTTGTCGGCATATCTTCCCGAAATTCCGTTGTCACGAAAAATGAAATCCTCATCAATCAGATAACCTTTTTCATCTGCAAATTTTCTGATGATTTTTAGCTGACTTGACGGTGAAAGCTCAGTTTGATTTTCGGTTGACACCCTTATGTATGCCGCCGCAAAGTAATTTTTATTGTGATTTCCCGACAAATTAATCACCTCTTTAAAGAATAATTCTTTTATGTAATAATATGTCTGCGATTGGAAGAAAATTCTTCGGCAAATTTCTCGAAAACACTTTACTTTGCTAACGCACTAATGTATAATATACAGAGATTGTTTTGCAAGGTGATTTGCAGAACATAGGTAGAGAGTATATCAGATTACGGAGGAATAATTATGAAAAAGAAAAAGTTACTTTCATTACTTCTTGCAGGTGCAATGTCAGCGTCAATTTTTGTAGGTTGCGGTTCTTCTGCAACGGACTGGGATTATATCTCAAACAAGGGAGAGCTTGTTATCGGTGTTACATATTTTGAGCCGATGAACTACCTTGATGCAGACGGCAAGCTTACAGGTTTTGAAACTGAGTTTGCAGAGGCAGTTTGCGAGAAAATGGGCGTTACTCCAAAGTTCCAGAAAATTGACTGGGATTCAAAAGAGGTTGAGCTTAACTCAAAGACAATCGACTGCATCTGGAACGGTCTTACAATTGATGACGACAGAAAGTCAACAATGGATATTTCAACTCCTTATATGGAAAACAAGCAGGTTATGGTTGCAAAATCTGATGTTGCAGACAAAATCAAGTCAGCAGATGACCTCAAGGATAAGACAGTAGTTGCAGAGAAGAAGTCAGCAGGTGAAACTGTTGCTCAGACAGACGAGTTCTTCTCAAGTGCAAAGTATGTTTCTGTTGACGCACAGGCTAAGGCTCTTCTCGAGGTTAAGTCAGGCACAGCAGATGTTGCGGTTATCGACTATGTAATGTCAATCGGTACACTCAAGAGCGGTTCTGACTACGCTGACCTCAAGGTTGTTGACGGCAAGGACTTTTCACCTGAGCAGTACGGTATTGCACTTCGTAAGGACAGCCCCGAAACACTCAAAAAGCTTAACGATGCTATTCAGGCAGTTGCCGATGATGGCACACTTGATAAGATTGCAGAGAAGTACAGTCTTCAGGATCTTCTTCTTGTAAAAAAGAAATAATTTAATTAAAATAAGTTTGTACATACAGGGCGGACTATGTTCGCCCGTTGTGCTTTTTATTGATTATAAATTTACAGGTTCAAATTTGTAAGCCTTTTGATATATTCAAAACTGAAAATACTTGGATAGAGTGGTATATAAAATGGATCAATTTTTTAATGTAAGCGGTCAGTTGCTTGAGGGATTCGGCGAAAACTGTATAATTTTCATTGTAACCCTGCTTGCGGCAATTCCGCTCGGACTTATTATCTCAATGGGTTCAATGTCAAAATTCAAGCCGTTAAAATGGCTGACAAAAACATTTGTGTGGATAATCAGAGGTACTCCGCTGATGCTCCAGCTTTTCGTAGTGTTCTATGTTCCGCCGCTTGTGTCAAACGGCAGTGTGACATTTGCACGAATGAACGCCGCACTTATCGCATTTATAATCAATTATGCCGCATATTTTTCTGAAATCTTCCGTGGCGGTATCGAGTCTGTTCCAAAGGGACAGTACGAGGCAGGTCAGGTGCTCGGCATGACAAAGGGTCAGATTTTCTTTAAGGTTGTGCTTTTGCAGGTTGTAAAGAAAATTACTGCACCCATGGGCAACGAAATTATTACTCTTGTAAAGGATACTTCGCTTTCAAGCGTTATCGCCATTCCGGAAATTCTTATGAGAGCAAAGGACTTCTCAATGCAGGGACTCATCTGGCCGCTTTTCTATTCGGCAGTATTCTTCCTCGCATTCTGCGGAATTCTTACCTTGCTTTTCTCATTTATCGAGAAAAAGCTTGATTACTACAAGGGTTAAGGGGGAAAGGTTATGTCTTTGTTAAATGTTGAAAACATCCGTAAAAGCTACGGCAAAACAGAGGTTTTGAAAGATATCAGCTTTTCTCTTAAAAAGGGCGAGGTGCTTGCGATTATCGGTTCATCGGGTTCGGGCAAGACTACGCTGTTAAGGTGTCTTAATTTTCTTGAAACTCCGGGCAACGGCAAGATTTCCGTCAATGACAAGGTGCTTTTTGACAGCAATGACAGCTCTGCAAAGAGCGACAGCGAAATCAGAAAAAGACGGCTTCACTTCGGACTTGTGTTCCAGTCATTTAACCTGTTTCCGCAATATACGGTTATCGAGAATATTATGCTTGCTCCAAAGCTTGCCGCAAAAGAGCAGATAAAGCAGACAGGCGAATATATGGGCGCAAAAAGCTATAAAGAGGCTCATGAAATTATCAAGAGCAATGCAAAGTCTTTGCTTGAAAGGGTAGGCCTTTCCGAAAAGAGCGAGTCATATCCTTGTAATCTCAGCGGCGGTCAGCAACAGCGTGTTGCAATTGCAAGAGCGCTTGCACTCAATCCCGATGTTCTCTGCTTCGACGAGCCTACCTCCGCACTTGATCCCGAACTAACGGGTGAGGTGCTTAATGTTATCCGCAGTCTTAAAACCTCCGACAGCACAATGATTGTTGTAACTCACGAAATTGAGTTTGCAAGAGATGTTGCCGACAAGATCATTTTTATGGCTGACGGTGTAATTGCCGAAGAAGGCACTCCCGAACAGGTAATCAACAATCCGCAAAATCCAAGAACCCAGGCATTTTTGTCAAGGTTCAACTGATAACTGAATATTAGGTGAGGAAAGCACTCGAAAGGGTGCTTTTTTACATATTTTTACAAATAACCTTGAAAAGTTTATGCCATTGTGCTATAATAATCGTGTCATTCACTGACGAAGGCACAAAGCCTGAAAAAATGAGAAATCCCGATAGGGAAAACGGAGGAAAAACAAATGAAAAGAATTTTCACAATCAGCGTTGCGGCTGTTATGGCACTTCTTATGGTGCTTTCACTTACAGCTTGCGGTAATTCAACACTCGGCTATTACAAGCTTACAAGTGCAGAAGCAAGCGGTATGAGCTTTGACAGCAGTACTCTTGCCGCTGTCGGTATGGACAAAGGCTACATTCTTCTTAAAGAAGACGGCAAGGCTAAGCTTTCTGCAGCCGGTCAGGAGCAGGAGCTCACATACGATGACAAGAACTTTACAGCAGGAAGCGAGAGCATTCCATACACACTCAAAGACGGTGTTATTACAATGGAAAAAGATGGTACAAAGCTCGTTTTCACATTTGACGCTAACTTCAAGCCCGAATCTTCTAATTCAGAGTCATCAAAGTAATAAAACTTAACGGTGCAAAAATTTCGGCAGTCCAAATCGGACTGCCGTTTTTGTATATCCAACCCAAAAAACAAGGGCAGCGGAATTTCGCTGCCCTTAATTTTATAAGATTTTATCAGTCTGAAAGACACTCGTCAAGTGCATCAACAATTGCGTGCCTGTCCATATGCTGACCGATGAATACAAGCTTGATTTCTCTGTCGCCGTATTTTTCGTCCCACTTTTCAGCCATATCTGGATACTCTGCAAGATAGAGCTTCTGCTGTTTCTTTGGGAATGCGGCAAGCCACTTGCCCTGTTCCGTAGCAGTAATCTGAACGCCTGCCTGCTCGAATACATAAACATCTTCTCTCTTGTCATCAAACCAGAGAACACCCTTTGCACGGACTACGCTCTTTGGCCAGTTCTCAACAAACTGCTGGAGCTTGTCCTGATTGAAAGGACGAATGCGGTGGTAAACAAATGAACCGATGCCGTATTCTTCTTCGCCGTCCTCATGATCGTGGTCGTGGTGACAGCAATGACCGTGTTCGTGGTCGCAATGAGAGTGGTCAAGACCGTCCTCATCATGGTCATGATCGTGATGCTCATGTTCGTCATGGTCTTCATCGTGGTGGTGATGGTGGTGATGATGACCGTGACGGTCTGTATCCTCGTCATCTTCATCCTTATCATAAATCTGAGCCCAACCTGCGGATGCGGCTGTTTCTTCAAAATTAAAGCACTTTGTATCGAGAATATCCTTAACTTCAACCTTGCCGAACTGTGATTCAATAATTCGTGCCTTTGGCTGAAGTGTCTTAATCATAGCCTTAACTCTCTTGAGCTGTTCCTCTGTTACCTTGTCAACCTTGTTGAGGATGATTGTTGAACAGAACTCAATCTGCTGGATAAGAAGGCTTTCAACATCCTCTTCGTCAACATCTTCCTTGAGGAGATCATCACCGCAACCGAATTCTGTTGCCATACGGAGTGCGTCAACAACTGTAACAATGTTGTCAAGACGGACAAGCTCGGGAATATTGTTTTCCTTATCGCCCTCAAGAACTGAGATTGACTGTGCAATCGGAAGGGGTTCGCAAATACCGCTTGCCTCAATGAGAATGTAGTCAAACTTGCCTGACTTTACAAGGTCTGTAATCTGGTTGATAAGGTCAACGCTCAAAGTACAGCAAATACAGCCGTTTGTAAGCGGAACAAGGTTTGTATCTTTCTGAGTAACAACGCCTGCCTTTTGAATAAGCTCTGCGTCAATGTTTACTTCACCGATATCGTTTACGATAACGGCACACTTGTAGCCCTCCTGATTGCCGAGGACATGGTTGATAAGAGTAGTTTTGCCTGCACCGAGATAACCTGTAAGAAGCGTTACGGGAACAGGAAGCTTAATGTTAGCCATATATTTCATTTCCTTTCGTTGAATTGTGCTTATTAATGCGGATCACCGCTGTCCTTAAATATAACACTTTGCAAAATTATTGTCAATACAAAGTACGGAGTGCGGTCAATCCGAATAGCTGATTATTGCTGTACATTTTGTGTTTTTTGTATAATCACCTTTTATTTATTTCGGTTTTATGTTACAATAGTCAAAAGTAATTTTACGGAGATAGATTATGATTGTACTTGCATCTGCTTCACCACGAAGAAAAGAGCTTTTAAGTTTTATAACAACCGATTTTAAAATTGTTCCCGCAGACATTGACGAAACGGTTGAGAACAATGTTCCGCTTGAAAAGCGTCCCGAATATCTTGCCGTCAAAAAGGCATTGCATATTTCAAAAAACGGCTATGAAAAAGATATTGTAATCGGTTGTGACACGGGAGTTTTTGTTGACGGCAAAATGCTCGGCAAACCTAAGAACAGGGAAGATGCCGAGAATATGTTAAAACTGCTTTCGGGCAGACAGCACAAGGTTATCACGGGTTGTTGTACCGTCAAAAACGGTGTTGCAAAATCATTTTCCAATGTAACGCTTGTTGAATTTTTTGAACTTTCCGATTTGGAAATAGAGGAGTACATTGCAACGGGCGAGCCTTTTGACAAGGCAGGTGCATACGGAATACAGGGCAAAGGTTCTCTGCTTGTAAAGAAGATTGACGGCGACTATTTTAATGTTGTCGGACTTCCCGTAAGTGAATTAAACAGGATTTTGAAAAAGGAGTATTCATATGAATGATAATATAAATAAAACAGTCAATGAAATTCTCGAAAGCTATTCAAAGCATGAACAGACTTGCAGACTTTCGGAGGATAACATTATCAACAAATCTGTGCTTATTCAGGTGCTTGAAGAAATCCGCAAGCTGTTGTTTCCGGGCTACTTTGACAAGAACAGAGTAAGAGAAGAATACATCGGCTATATTGTAGGCGACAGAATAGAATTTATTCAGTACAACCTTAAAAAGCAGATTGCAAAGGCTTTAAAGGGTTGCGAAAAGTGCAACGACCTTTCATATGATGAGGTTATGGAAAAGTCAGAAAAGCTGGTTTATGAGTTTCTTTCAAAGATTCCGTCAATCCGTGATTATCTTGCAACAGATGTTGTTGCAGCCTTTAACGGCGATCCTGCCGCATACAGTACGGATGAAATCATTCTTTGCTATCCCGGATTTTTTGCAATCACGGTTTACAGAGTGGCACATGAATTGTGGAAACTTAAAATCCCGATGATTCCGAGAGTGCTTTCGGAGTACGCACACGGACTTACGGGAATTGATATTCACCCCGGTGCGACAATCGGCAAGTATTTCTTTATCGACCACGGCACAGGCATTGTAATCGGTGAAACTACCGAGATAGGCGAGAATGTAAAAATCTATCAGGGTGTAACCCTCGGTGCGTTGTCAACAAGAAAAGGTCAGCAGCTTAAAGGCGTTAAAAGACATCCTACTATCCGTGATAATGTTACAATCTATTCGGGTACAACTATCCTCGGCGGTGAAACCGTAATCGGCAAGGGTGCAACAATCGGCGGTAACGCCTTTATCGTGAACTCAATTACTGAGGGTATGAAAGTAAGCATTAAAAACCCCGAACTCCAGTTCAGTCCCGACCTTTCGGAAAACAATCAGGACAAGTATTGGTATTGGATGATTTAAGCTGACGCTTTAATGGAAAATTGAAAATTTAAAATGGAAAATTTTGGTCGGGAAAAAAGTTTTGCATAGAACAAACTTCACATTCCCGACCGTATTCGTATTGATTTGTATTGCAAATTATTATATAAACAAAATTCCATAAAAGAACAAAACCTGTATGGGCGGATATCATCCACCCGCACGGCGAGCCGCCGTACCCAACTCGTGTAGATAGTTTGTAATGCAAAAAAACACATTATACCCGAGCGTAACATTGTAATTGTTTTCACAATTCAGTAGGGGCGTTCATTGGACGCCCGCATTGATGAATATTTTTGTTTAATCACATATTTTTTGATGTGATTAAAATTGTGTATCCAAATGTAGCGACGAACCGTGTTCGTCAATCGTATCGTGTGTAAACACGATGCGAATAAATATACATAGTTTCAAAATAACCGAACTTTTAAAAGATACTTTAACAGAAAAACATAACCTTACTTTAAACTAATTATGAACAAATATCTTAAAGAAACGAAAATGTTGGATTATTCAAATCCTAACATACAGCAGTTAATTGAAAACAGAAAATGGCTTGAACTGCAGGAATTTGACAGGCTGAAATCAATTTATAATTTTGTGCGAGATGAAATACTGTTCGGCTACAACATTGACGATAACATTCCTGCCTCAAAAGTTTTGAAAGACGGTTTTGGGCAATGCAACACAAAGGGTACTTTGCTTATGGCTTTGCTCAGAGCCTGCAACATTCCTTGTCGGGTACACGGATTTACGATTGACAAAAAACTTCAAAAGGGTGCAATGACGGGAATTGTCTATAAAAATGCTCCGCAAAATGTGTTTCACAGTTGGGTTGAAGTGTATTTTGAAGATAAGTGGTACGAACTCGAAGCGTTTATTCTCGATAAAAAGTATCTGAACAATTTGCAGAAAATTAACAGCAGTTGCTCAGGTGCATTTTGCGGTTACGGTGTTGCCGTTAAAGATTTCAAAAATCCTGTCATAGATTTTGACCGAAATAACACCTATATTCAAAGCGAGGGTATTAATCAAGATTTCGGTGCTTATGATTCTCCCGACGATTTGCTCAAAGAACATCATCAGCAAATGTCACCAGTAAAGGCTTTTTTATATAAAAATCTCGGCAGACATTTAATGAACCGCAATGTCAGAAAAATTAGAAATTTTTAATTGAAAATTGAAAAAGGTGAACTAAAATGTTAAGATTAAGACCGTACAAAAGCTGTGATTCAAAACACATAGCCGATTGGATTAAAAATGAGGAAACTTTTGTAAAATGGGGCGGAGAAAGATTTGGTTCGTACCCGATTAATGCAAAAATTATTGATGATAAATATAGACTTAATAACGGCGATTGCGTTGAAGAGGACAATTTTTACCCTATGACCGCATTTGACGACAGCGGTGTTGTCGGACATTTTATAATGCGATACATAAACGGCAATAACAAGATACTTCGTTTCGGCTGGGTAATTGTTGATGATACGCAAAGGGGAAAGGGTTACGGCAAGCAAATGCTTGAACTCGGACTCAAATATGCCTTTGAAATTTCGGGTGTGGAAAAGGTCACAATCGGCGTATTTGAAAACAATATCCCTGCGTACAAATGCTACAAATCAATCGGTTTCAATGAAATTGCTACCGACTGCTACGAAACCGAAACCGTAAACGGCGAAGAGAGTAAAATAATCGAGCTTGAAATCACAAAATCAGATTATATAAACCACAACAAAAGGAAGTGACAATATGCCCGACTTTACAATACGATACGCTAAGAAATCAGAACTTGACCGTGTGAATGAAATTCGTTATCAGGTCAACAGGGTTCATTCAAACGGCAGACCTGATATATTCCGAGATGATTTCTGCGATGAGATGAAAAACATAGTATACAAAGTTTTTGATGGCGAAAATTCCGATGTTATCGTTGCCGTGAACGGTGACACAATCTGCGGATTTGCAACCGTTGAATACATAGTCAAGGAAAAATCTCCGTACGGTTTGCAGAGAAAATTCTACCGGATTGCAGAATTCGGAGTTGATGAAAACTTCCGCAGAATGGGTGTTGCAACCAAGCTGATAAGCTTCTGCAAACAAGAGGCTAAGAACAGAGGCTTTGACAGGCTGGAACTTGATGTGTGGGAATTCAACGAGGGTGCAATAAAATTTTACGATTCCGTAGGATTCAAAACCTACAGAGAATACAAGGAAATGGATATTTAAACCGAAAAAATCCGTATGAAGATTGCTCCATACGGATTTTATTTTGTGTATCAAATTTTATTTATTGCCATTTAAAGGTGACGAGTCCGTAAACATAGATAAATGCGATAGCTGTAGGAACTACATATTTGAAAATCGGTTTCATCCACGAACGCACTTTCATACCGATGCCCATGTTGGCTTCTTTAATGAAGTTATCCCAACCCCAGCCGAACTTGTTGCAACAGAACAGAGCAAGCACAAGAGAACCGAGAGGAAGAACATTTGTGGAAACAATGAAGTCCCAAAAATCAAGCCATGTTGTACCCTCTGCAAACGGCTGAAAATGAAGAACGCTGAATCCGAGAGCCGTTGTGAGTGCAAGCACAAACACTACAATTCCGCAAATAAGACTGCCTTTTATTCTTGACCAGCCTGTCAAATCACGAATCATTGCAAGAATATTTTCGCAAACACCCAAAACGGTTGACATTGCCGCAAACACCATAAACAGGAAGAAGAGCGAACCCCATATTCTTCCGCCGGGCATATTGTTGAACACGGTTGCCATTGTGTCAAACAAAAGGTTCGGACCTGAATTAACTTCAAGGTTGTAAGTAAAGCAGGCAGGGAAGATGATTATGCCTGCAAGCAGAGCTACGAGTGTGTCAAGAGAGATAACATTGATTGCCTCGCCCATAAGTGAATGGTCTTTGCCGATATAACTTCCGAAAATAGCCATACCGCCCATACCTGTTGACAGCGAGAAAAATGCCTGATTCATCGCACCCACAACAACATCACCGTTGATTTTTGAAAAGTCGGGTTTGAGGTAAAATGTCATACCCTCACCCGAACCGCTCAAAAACAGACTGTGGATTGCAAGCACAGTCATAAGTGCAAGCAAAGCAATCATCATATATTTTGTTATCCTCTCAAGTCCGCCCTGAATGTTGAACGAGAGTATAACAAAGGCGATAACAACCGTTATCATCATAAAAATAACATTGACTGACGGATTTGCAATCATTGTGGTAAATCCGAGGTCACGGTTGTTACCCGTCAGAAAATTTATGAAGTAGTAAATTATCCAACCGCAAACAACTGTGTAAAAAGCCATAATTGCAAGGTTGCCCACAAGGCATGCCCAACCGAAACCGCCCCATTTTTGCTTTGGCTTTTCAAGTTTGCGGTACATTTTAATCGGACTTGTCTGTGCCGCTCTGCCCACCGAAAATTCCATTATCAAACACGGAATTCCCAAAACAATAAGACAGATGATGTACACAAGCATAAAACTTCCGCCACCGTATTGTCCGCACATCCACGGAAACTTCCACACATTTCCGCAACCGATTGCACAGCCTGCCGAAAGCATTATAAAGCCGAGTCGGCTTCCTAATTTTTCACGATTCACAACACAAGTCCTCCTGCCGAATTTATTTTATCTACACAATATTTTTTCGTCATAAATACTGCTCCTTTGTTTATTTTGCAATACAAAGAGTAGTATAGCAAATAAAATACCATTTGTAAAATTGATAAAACTGTGCTATAATAGCGAAGATATCGTTCGTATAAAAGAGGATTTAGTTATGGATACCAATGTGCTTAAAACCTTTGTAGCTGTGTGCGAATATTCGGGATTTTCTGCTGCAGCGGAAAAGCTCGGCTATACCCAGTCAACCGTTTCATCACAGATAAAACAGTTGGAAAGCGAGCTTAACACGGTGCTTTTTGACCGCTTTTACCACAGAATCAGCCTGACTTCCGACGGCATAACGGTTCTGCAACACGCAAGAGAAATTCTTGAATCTCACGAAAAGATGCTTGAAGATTTGCGTACCCCCGAAACAATTGAGGGCAACATTCGCCTTGCAATGTCAAGTTCTGTCTGCAACCGATTTTTTAAAGATGATTTTCTTGAGTTCAGAAAGCATTTTCCTAATATTCACCTTGTCGTTGTCGAAAGCGGTACAGAGCAGATGTTTGATATGTTACGCAAAAATGAGGTTGATTTGATTTTTACGCTTGACAGCCACATTTATGATTCGGAATTTATAATTTGTGCAGAGCATGAGGAAAAGATTCACTTCTTTGCATCAGTTGACAATCCACTTTTGAATAAAGAAAATATTTCGCTAAAAGAATTATGCACCGAGGATTTTGTACTGACCGAAAGTAATATGAGCTACAGAAAATTGCTCAACAATGAACTTGCCGCACAATCGCTTGAAATTCACCCTGTTTTGGAAATAGGAAACCCTCTGCAAATTTGTTCTCTAATCAAAAACAGCAAAATGATCTCGTTCTTGCCTGATTTCATCACGGAGGATTACTACAATTCGGGAGAGATAAAACATCTTCCCGTCAACGATTGTGATGTTTCGGTGTGGACGCAGTTGCTTGTCCACAAAAACAAGTGGAAATCTCCTGCGCTTAATGCGTTTATTGATTTTTATCGGGATGTTATACGAAAATAAAAAGTATCACATTTTGCCCTACGCACCGCCGTATTGCGTTATGATAATCTTGGCAAGCTTTGCGTTCGGCTTTTTGATATTGACGGGGTACTGTAACTTTTTTTCATAGACAAACATCAGCAATCCTCCTCGTTTTCCCACGGCCACGGTCCCTTTATCCAGCTCCACATATTGGTGCTTGTCATACTCTTTTTCAAAGGACCGAATTTTTCTTCATATTCTTCAACAAGCGGTTTCAATTTTTCTTTGAAACCGTTCATTTTTTGTATCATTGCCGTATCGTGCGGATGAGTGTCAAGATAAATCTGAAGGTCAAGTGCGGCAAATTCGTAGGTTGAAATTTTCTTTAAAAGAATTTCTCTTTCAGTCAAGTCCCTCACCGCATTTCTTTCCGTAGAATGGTTTGTTGAGAACGGGGAACATTGTACCCGACTCAAGCCCCTGCAACGGGCTGTAAGTTGGGGAGTCGAACTGCTGAAAGGGAACATATGCCATAGCCTCGCTCGTTCTCTTTGGCAGACTCGGTATTCCGTACTGCTGAGAAATAATTTCTTTAATATCCAATTTAATTCTCCTTTTTGTTCAAACTTATGAACATTGCTGTTCATTCTCATAATATGTCCGTTTCATACTTGTGTTTACATAATAAAAAAACAGAGCCGACAGCAATGCCGTCAGCCCTGATACAGAGGTTTTACCGTGAATATCCGATTAAATGTTAATTAACCTTTTTGGCAGAATTTGAAGTAACCTTTGCAATGATTGCAAAAACTACGCAAAGCACAATTCCGATTGCCGAAACGATGCCTACAAGAGTGAAGTTTGTGTTTGAAATGAGTGAAAAATCAAGCACACCGCTGTCGGGATTCTGAAGTGACGCAAAAACTGCAACAGCGTCAACAATTACGGCAACCATAAGTGAAAGAATTGAAATTGATGCCGAAACGGTTTCTGCAAGGTTCTTTTCAATTTTCTTTGCAACGCTGATTTTTTCACTTCTGAAGTTAAGACAGTCGAAAAGCCAGAATACAGCCGCCGCATTGATTATTGTTTCGGGAATCATATATGTAGCGTTGTAGCTGAGTGAATAGAGAAGTCCGTCGGTTGAGGGGATTGAAACACCTGCCCATACGGTACAGCCCGAAATTACATGACAGATATATCTCAAAGCACAAACTCCTACCGTGCCTGTTACGGCAGCGGCAGACGGATTGCTGACCTTGTTTCTGAGAAAGCCTGCAAGACCGATAACCGTGAATGCAATTACATAGTCGAAGAGAATGATTGTTACGGCTGCCAAGAATGAAGTTGCGTATGAAAGGTTTGAAGCTCCCTGAATAAGCTGAATAATGCTGAATACAAATCCCGAAAGCAATCCCCATTTTACACCGTGACGATATGAGATAATTACAATCGGAACAATGCTGAATGCGGTAACACTGCCGCCGTAGGGAAGTTCAAGGATTTTTACAAAGCTTAAAACTGCCGCAAGTGCAATCATAATTGCACATTCGCACATAACAAGTGCATTTTTCTTATTGTTCGTTTTCATTAAAACTACTCCTTAAAATAAAATTCTCTCGGAGAAAAAACACAACAAAAAAGGAGTATGCCAAAAAGACATACTCCAAGTGCGTACACTTCAAGCTTGATATGTCCCTTCGTTGGCATTATCCAAATCAGGTTGACGGTCGAAATCGAATTTCCTCTCAGCCGGTAACAGCTCCCGTTTTGTATGTGATTATTCTCACTCTGATTACGAATATTACACATCTTTAGGTTGTGCAATATCTACACTATTATTATAAACTGTATTTAACAATTTGTAAAGTCTTTTGTGTGCAATGTTACAGATAATCGCATATTAATTGACAAACACTTTGCTTTTGTGATAATATGTATCCTGTGATTTTGCGTTTTATTGCCGAATGGCAGTAAATTTTGCAACAATTGATAAACTAATTGAAGAAGGTTTTTTAATGGACAGCAGATTTAATTCACCGGCTGAAATTGCGTCGCTGGTGTCAAAATCAGGTGTAACAAAATCAATGCTTTCTCTGCCGAAAATGATTTTGCTCGGACTTATGGCAGGCGCATTTATCGCATTCGGCGGTGCGGCAAGCGATGTTGCAATGCACGGAGTTGCCGATGTGGGGCTTGCAAGAGTGGTTGCAGGCGTAATCTTCCCTGTAGGACTTATGCTTGTTGTGTTTACGGGAAGTGAACTCTTTACAGGTAACTGCCTTATGATTATTCCGACGCTTGAAAAGAAAATCAAGCCTGTTTCAATGATAAAGAATCTTGCTACGGTTTATATTTCAAATTTTGTCGGTGCAATGATTATTGATTTGCTGATATTTTTTTCGGGACAGCTCAATTATTCAAACGGCGGACTCGGTGCTTTTACAATCAAGGTTGCACTTGCCAAAACAACAATAAATCCTGCAACAGCGGTTGTCAGCGGCATACTTTGTAACATTCTCGTGTGCCTTGCAATCGTTATGGCAACAGGCGCAACAGATGCAATAGGTAAGATTTTCGGTGTATTTTTCCCGATTTGCGCATTTGTAGTCTGCGGATTTGAACACTGCGTTGCAAATATGTTCTATATTCCGACAGGTGTTATGGCGGCAATGAATCCCGAATATGTTGCAAAAGCTCAGGAGCTTTACGGTATTACGGCACAGCAATGTCAGAATCTTGCAAATCTTTCGGGCTGTGAATCTCTGCTGTTCGTTACAATCGGCAACATAATCGGCGGTATGGTCTTTGTAGGACTTCCGCTCTATTTTGCCTATATTCGCAAAAAGAAAAGTGCTTAAAATATATAAACATAAATAATTCAAGAGAGCAGTCGTTTTGACTGCTCGTTTTCTTTTTAGTGCAAATTATTTAAAAGTATGTTATAATAAGCCTTACAAAACAAAAACGGAGGATATAATGGATTATTCACAGATTCTTTCACAGCAGTTTAATATTAAAGAGGAGTATGCCAAGAACATCATCGCATTGCTTGATGACGGCAACACTATTCCTTTTATTGCACGATACAGAAAGGAAATGCACGGTTCAATGGATGACCAGTTGATTCGTGAATTTGCCGAAAAGCTTGAATATTTAAGAGGACTTGACAAGCGCAGAGATGAAATCCGTTCACTCATTGACGCACAGGAAAAACTCACGGATGAAATCAACCTTGCACTTGACAAGGCTGCCACACTAAGCGAACTTGAGGATATTTACCGCCCGTACCGTCCAAAGAGAAAGACAAGGGCGTCAATTGCAAAGGAAAAGGGACTTGAACCGCTTGCTAACGATATTTTAAAGCAGGAAAAAGGTTTTGATCCGTCAAAGTCGGCAGTTGATTATATTGATGAAGAAAAGGGAGTTACCTCCGTTGAAGATGCAATTCAGGGTGCAATGGATATCATTGCAGAACTTGTATCGGATAATGCGGAAATCCGTAAGAGAATAAGAAATCTTACAAACGCAAACGGTGTGCTTGTGTCTGTTGCAACAGATGAAGAAAAGGACAGCGTTTACAAAAATTATTATGACTACAAAGAGCCTGTTAAAAAGATTGCAGGTCACAGAGTACTTGCCGTGAATCGTGGTGAAAAAGAGGGATTTCTCAAAGTCAGCGTTGAAACCGACAGCGAAAAACCGCTTAATTCAATTTTCAGAGCAATGATTACAGACAAAAATCAGCTTTGTTCAGACATTATCCGTGAGGCTTGCACAGACGCTTATCAGCGACTTATTTATCCCTCAATTGAGCGTGAGGTCAGAAACGACCTTACTGATACCGCCGCTGAAAATGCTATGAAGGTTTTTGCCGTAAACCTCAAGCAGCTGCTTATGCAGCCGCCTGTAAAGGGCAAAACCGTGCTTGCACTTGATCCGGGATATCGCACAGGCTGTAAGACTGCCGTTGTTGACAGCACAGGCAAGGTGCTTGATACAACCGTAATTTATCCTACACATTCAGACAAAAAAATTCAGGAATCAAAGCAGACCTTGCTCCGCCTCATCAAAAAGCATCATGTTGATATTGTTTCAGTCGGCAACGGTACTGCAAGCAAGGAAACCGAGATGTTCACAGCCGAAACAATCAAAGAGGCTGACCACCCCGTTTATTATATGGTAGTCAGCGAGGCAGGTGCGTCGGTTTATTCGGCATCAAAGCTTGCCGCAACAGAACTTCCCGACCTTGACCTCACACTCAGAAGTGCCGTGTCAATTGCAAGACGACTTCAGGATCCTCTTGCAGAGCTTGTAAAGATTGAGCCTAAGGCAATCGGTGTCGGTCAGTATCAGCACGATATGCCGCAGAAAAAACTCGGTGAAACACTTGACGGTGTTGTAGAGGACTGCGTAAACTCGGTTGGTGCAGACCTTAATACGGCATCGCCTGCACTTTTGTCGAGAGTGTCGGGACTTAACGCAACCGTGTGCAAGAATATTGTTGCTTACCGTGAAGAAAACGGTGCGTTCTCATCAAGAGCAGAACTCAAGAAAGTCCCGAAACTCGGACCTAAAGCGTTTGAGCAGTGTGCAGGATTTTTGCGTGTTCCCGAAAGCAGAAATCCGCTTGATAACACAGGCGTTCACCCCGAAAGCTACAAGAGTGCAAAAGAACTTTTAGGACTTCTTGAATATTCTGACAAAGAAATAAAATCAGGCAACTTCTCCGATATTCAGCAGAGAGTAAAGTCAAAGGGAACAAAGTCACTTGCCGATGTTCTCGGAATCGGACTTCCAACCCTTGACGATATTGTAAAGGAACTTTCCAAACCGGGCAGAGATCCCCGTGACGAACTGCCTGCACCAATGCTCAGAAGTGATATTCTCGACATCAAGGATTTGAAAGAGGGAATGGAACTTAAAGGCACGGTCAGAAATGTAATTGACTTCGGCGCATTTGTCGATATCGGCGTTCATCAGGACGGACTTGTTCATATTTCGCAGATTTGCGATAAGTACATCAAGCACCCGAGCGAAGTTCTCAAAGTCGGTGATGTTGTAAATGTAAAGGTTCTTTCAGTTGATCCCGAAAAGAACAGAATTTCCCTCACAATGAAATTTTAATGCGAATAAAGCAAAAAGACACTTCTATTGTTCCGCAAATCACCTTTGCATTATTCCGCAACTGTTGATATTGTTCCGCAAAAGGAGAATTTTAAATGCGTAAACTGGCTGTATATGTACACGGAAAGGGTGGTAATGCTACAGAATCGGAGCATTACAAACCTTTGCTACCTGAATATGATGTTATAGGCTTTGACTATAAATCAGAAATACCGTGGGATGCAAAACAGGAATTTACAAATCTGTTCGATAATTATTGCAAAAATTATGATTATATAGTTCTGATTGCGAATAGCATAGGTGCATTTTATTCTATGAATGCCTTTTCAGATAAACAGATTGACAAAGCTATGTTTATTTCGCCTGTTGTAGATATGGAAAACCTCATTACCAATATGATGAAATGGGCGAATGTAACAGAGAATGAACTTCGTGATAAGAAAACAATCTCTACTGAATTTGGTGAAACTTTATCTTGGGAATATCTTTGCTATGTTCGTGAACACCAAATTTCTTGGAATGTTCCCACCTCAATTTTGTACGGTGAAAATGATAACCTTACATCGTTTGAAACAATCAACAAATTTGCAAAGAAGATAAATGCTGACCTTACTGTTATGAATGGCGGTGAACATTGGTTTCATACAGCTGAACAGGTGAAATTCTTGGATAATTGGCTAACAAAGTTCATTTGATGTTATTTACAATGACGAGGTGTGCTTATGAAAAAGGCGGTTGCAATAATTTGTGCTATTGTTATTTTTGCGTTTTATTTAAGCGTGTCGAATTGTTGAATCAATCGAAAAAGTGTATCGCCTTATTGAAAGCAGTTGAGTAAAAACAAAGGCTGACGAGAAATCGTCAGCCTTTTGTGTGTAATATTCGGTAATTATTCAGCCTTTTACTGCATATGATTTTCAAGGTGATTTTTCAATGCGGCAAAGGTTTCGTCGCTGATAATGTGTTCCATTTTGCAGGCATCTGCGGCGGCAGTTTCGGGATTAACTCCGAGCATAACAAAGAGCTTTGAAAGAACGGTGTGTCTTTCATATGTTTTTTCTGCAATTTCCCTGCCGAGGTCGGTGAGAATAAGCGAGCCGTCATCGCCGACTTTAAGATAACCGCCCTCTTTGAGAAGACCAACGGCACGGCTGACGCTCGGCTTTGAATATCCCATTTCTTCACATACATCAATTGATCTTATATAATTGCTCTTTTTTGAAAGAACATATATTGTTTCAAGGTACATTTCACCTGATTCTTTTAATTGCATAGTCTGCACTCCTTTACATTGTCTAATCATATCATGATATGAACAAAAAATCAATAAAATTAATTGTGCTTTCAATAATTATGAAAAAACGATTTACCAAAATCAACAAAAATAATATCCGAATTACAGGCGTGAAATATTCAATTTGCCAAAATTCAAAATAAAATAAAATTTTTTCGCAAGCCTATTGACATATTTCGAGTTTTATAGTACCATATAATCGGTTAGCGAGAGCTAACCTTTGATTAACAAATATTGTTAGTATCTGCTAACTTAAAGGAGATTGATTTTATGATGCCTTTGATGTTTGCTAACACAGGTGAAACCAATATTATAAAGAAAGTCGGAGGTTCTCCCGAGGTTAAAAAGCACCTTGAAAATCTCGGTTTTGTTGCCGGCGGAGAGGTTACCGTTATTTCGTCACTCGGCGGAAATGTTATTGTTAACGTAAAGGAAACACGAGTTGCAATCAGCGAAGAAATGGCTCGTAAAATTATGATTTGATTCTATGTAACAAACACACGGCGGAGTTGTTCCGAGAGGTGTTTTTATACGGCTTTATGCTCAATTTTAGATGGAGGAAACTGTTATGAAAACTTTAAAACAGGCAAAAGTAGGTGAAACCGTAAAGGTTGTTAAGCTTCACGGTGAGGGCGCTGTCAAACGCAGAATTATGGATATGGGCATCACAAAGGGTGTTGAAATTTACATCAGAAAAGTTGCTCCGCTCGGAGATCCGATTGAAATTACTGTAAGAAATTATGAACTTTCGCTCAGAAAAGCCGATGCTGAAATGATTGAAGTTGAGTAATTCGGACTTGCAAATCCTACGGGAGAAATCCCGTATTTTTATAACATTACGGTTAGCTTTTGCTAATCCAAGAGAGGATAACTGATATATGGAAATTAAAATTGCTCTTGCAGGTAACCCTAACTGCGGTAAGACAACTTTGTTTAACGCACTCACGGGTTCCAATCAGTTTGTCGGTAACTGGCCCGGCGTAACTGTTGAGAAAAAAGAGGGTAAGCTCAAAAAGCACAAGGATGTTACAATCATGGACTTGCCCGGTATCTATTCACTTTCACCTTATACTCTTGAAGAGGTTGTTGCCCGTAACTATCTTGTAGGTGAACGCCCCGATGCGATTCTCAATATCATTGACGGTACTAACCTTGAAAGAAACCTTTACCTCACAACACAGCTTACAGAACTCGGTATCCCTGTTGTTGTGGCAATCAATATGATTGACCTTGTTAAGAAGAACGGCGATTCAATCAACATTGATGAGCTTTCAAGACAGCTTGGTTGTAAGGTTATGGAAATTTCGGCTCTTAAAGGCACAGGCATTATGGAAGCTGCCGAGGCCGCAATCAAAGCCGCAGGCTCAACAAAGACAATCCCCATGCACAGCTTTAACGGTGCTGTTGAACACGCAATTGCCCACATTGAAGAGGCTGCGGTTCACGATATGCCCGAGGAACAGCAGCGTTGGTACGCTATCAAAATTTTTGAGCGTGACGACAAGGTTCTTGCAAAGCTTGACATTCCGCAGAATGTTATTGACCACATTGAAAAAGATATTCAGGCGGCTGAAAAAGAGCTTGATGATGACGCAGAGAGTATCATCACTAATGAGAGATACATCTACATTGCCTCAATCATCAAGAGCTGTTATAAGAAGAAAAACAAGGGTAGGCTTACAACATCGGACAAGATTGATAAGGTTGTAACCAACCGTTGGCTCGGCCTTCCGATTTTTGCGGTTATTATGTTCCTTGTTTACTACATCTCAATGCAGACAGTAGGTACTGCCGCAACTGACTGGGCAAATGACGGTCTTTTCGGTGACGGCTGGCACCTTTTCGGTATCGGCTCATCACAGGCTGCCGAGGCTGAAGAAACCTACGGCGATTCAGATGCAATTATCGAGGCATTCAATGCTCAGTACGGAAATGACGACATTGCCGAAGCTGTTGACCTTGAATCTGAAAATTATTCCGAAGATGCCGCTAAGGCCGCTCTTGCAGAACTCGTAAATCTCACACCTTCAGACGCAAGCGTTACATATTCCGTTCAGGATGAAGAAACTCTTGAAATTACAGAAACTCCCGATACTAAGAAATCTGATCTTGAAAAGGCTGTTTCAAACTACCTCAACACAGATTATAAAGAGGGTTACGGTGCTCCCGATGCCGCAACATACGGAATCTGGGTTCCCGGTATTCCTGTTCTTATCGGCAACGGCCTTGATGCAATCAACTGTGCAGACTGGCTCAACGGTCTTATCCTTGACGGTATCGTAGCCGGCGTAGGTGCGGTTCTCGGCTTTGTTCCTCAGATGCTTGTACTCTTCATTCTCCTTGCTTTCCTCGAAAGCTGCGGTTATATGGCTCGTATCGCATTCGTACTCGACCGTATCTTCCGTAAGTTCGGTCTTTCGGGTAAGTCGTTTATCCCAATGCTTGTCGGCACAGGCTGCGGTGTTCCGGGTATTATGGCGTCCCGTACAATCGAGAATGAGCGTGACCGCCGTATGACTATTATGACAACAACATTCATTCCTTGTGGTGCTAAACAGCCGTTTATCGCTATGATTGCAGGTGCTGTCTTCGGTGGTTCACCGTGGATTGCAACATCGGCTTACTTCATCGGTATGGCTGCAATCGTAGTTTCAGGCATTATGCTTAAAAAGACAAAGATGTTCTCAGGCGATCCCGCTCCGTTTGTAATGGAGCTTCCGGCTTATCATCTTCCGACAGTAGGCAACCTTCTCCGTTCAATGTGGGAGCGTGGCTGGTCATTCATCAAGAAAGCCGGTACAATTATTCTCCTTTCAACAATCCTTGTTTGGTTCACAACATACTTCGGATTTGTTGACGGTACATTCCGTATGCTCGGTGAGGACGAAATCGGAAACTCAATTCTTGCCGCAATCGGTAACGGTCTTGCATGGATTTTTGCACCGCTCGGCTGGGGCAACTGGCAGGCAACCGTTGCATCCATCACAGGTCTTGTTGCTAAGGAAAACATCGTTGGTACAATGGGTATCCTTTATCCGGGCGGATGGACGGAAATCGGTGCCGCATTCACAGGACTCAGCGGTTTCTCGTTCCTTCTCTTCAACCTCCTCTGTGCTCCTTGCTTTGCCGCTATGGGTGCTATCAAGAGAGAGATGAACAACATCAAGTGGTTCTGGTTCGCAGTCGGTTATCAGTGCGTATTTGCTTATGCAATTGCATTTATGGTATTCCAGTTCGGTTCAATCTTTGCAGGCGGTCTTAATGTAATCGGTCTTATATTTGCCGTTGCAGTATTTGCATTTATGATTTATATGCTCGTAAGACCTTACAAAGAGGCTACAACTCTTAAAGTTAAGTCGGCTAAGAAGTAATAAATTTATTGATTAACAATGGGAGGAATAAATATGTTGGAATGGTTAGCGGCTAATATCGGCACAATCATTGTTGCATTAATTGTTATTGCCGTGATTGTTTTTGTGGTTGCCCGTATGGTAAAAGACAAAAAAGAGGGCAAATCCTCCTGCGGTGCAAACTGTGCGCATTGTGCGTGTCACGGTGACTGCCATAATCATAAGTAAATGTTTTGTAGGGGGTACAGCTAAAAAGCTGTACCCCTTCTTGTTTGTTATTGAAATTATGAATTTGGTGTTGAAGAAATTATATGAGTAATGTGTATTCGGTACGATTCTGAATCGTAAAAAATAAAAGGAGAGATAAAGATGGAGTATGTTTTTTACGGGTTGCTTGCCGTAGCATTCATTGCGTTTGTAGTTCTCGTAATCAGAAGTTACAGGAAAAAGCTTGCAAGCGGATGTTGTGGTGCAAGTGACGAAAGCGTTAAGAAAAACAAGGTTGCCGATAAGGATAAGTCACATTATCCCTATGAAAAAACTCTTGTTGTTGACGGAATGGTCTGTAAAAACTGTTCCGCAAGAGTAGAAAACGCACTCAATTCAATTGACGGTGTGTGGGCGGAAGCCGATGTTTCTTCCGGCAGGGTTACGGTCAGAATGAAAAGAGAAATTGATGATAAAGTCCTCAAAAAGACAGTTAACGATATAGGTGCATACACCGTTATGAAGGCGGAATAAGGTCTTTTAGGAGAAGAGAGGCAACCTTATGGCAGTATTGCAGAAAATTGACAATCCATACGGTATGATACAGACTGTTGAACACTGCGAATCGTTCAGCATATACCGTTCACAGGACAGCACGGGCGATTGCGAGGTTACCGTGTATCCTGTGTTTTCAGGCATTGAGCTTGTGTATTACGATGTTCATATGCAAAGTTGTGACATTAATCTTGCAAAGGGAAGAGAAATGCTCATCATCACGCATTGTCAGGAGGGCAGAATTGAGTTTGAATACAAAAACGGCGAATATCTTTACCTTGCGTCGGGTGATTTGTCGATACAGAAGAATACGGAAAACATCCGACACAGATATTGTCCGCTGAGCCACTACCACGGTGTGTCGGTTGCAATTGATATGAACCGTGTGCCAAGGTGTTTTTCGTGTATTCTTGACGATGTTTTTGTCAGCCCCGAAGAGCTTGAAATGAAATTCTGTTCCGAAAAGCCGTACTCAATTATGCGTGAAAATATCAGCATTGAGCATATTTTTTCGGAACTCTATTCCGTTCCCGAAAATATCCGAAAGGGTTATCACAAGGTTAAGGTGCTTGAACTTCTTTTGTTTTTGAGCGGTCTTGAATACAAGGGTGAGAGTGAGGAAAGACGATATTTTTCACGCTCACAGGTTACCGCCGCAAAAGAGGCAAAAAAATATCTGCTTGCTCACCTTGACGAGCATATAACAATTACGGAGCTTGCCGATATGCTCGGCATCTCTTCAACTTCTCTTAAAATTTGCTTTAAGGGTGTCTACGGCGACACGATTAACGGCTACATAACGAACTGTAAAATGCAAAAGGCCGCTTCGCTTTTGAAAAACACCGACAAAAGTGTGCTCGAAATTGCAGGAATTGTCGGCTACAACAACGGCAGTAAGTTTGCGGGTGCTTTCAGAAGGGTGATGAACAAGTCGCCGAATGAGTACAGAAAATCGCTCGTCTGAACAGAGCCTTATATGTCCGTAAAGAGCAGTAAAAAGACTTTGTAAGGTGCTATAATAACATTGTCGAAAAGATACGCCTATAATTAAAGTACAGATGTTACCCACCGCCAAAGCGGCGTGAAACATCGCAGAGTTTCATCCTGAGTATGAAACTCTGAGGAGCTAACGCTCCTTGCATTACTTGCAAGCTGTCGCAATCACTGCTTTTTGCAAGCAAAAGCAGGTGTATTGCTCCGCTTTAAATCTTTTCTGACAGACTGCGGAAATATCCGCAGAGTATTTGATGATTACTTTGCCGGGTAATTATTCATAATATCTCTTCTCCTTTCAGGGACAGCGTTTGCTGTCCCTAAATCTTTGCTGAAATTGTCTGTCCGTTTGGAGCGCAGAAAACCTTTTAAGAGCCGATAACAACATTGATTGATGGTATATTTTAACTGTAAGATAAAGACAACAAAATAGTCTTGCTTATGGAATTAAGTTAGCGAAAGCTAACCGTAAAACAATTATCGGATAATCACTGTGGTGTATTTATTCAATTCTATTCAAATCATTCATTCAATTATTTAGAGGAAAAGATGTCAGAAGATTTAATTATCAAGCATTGTTCCCCAACGCTTGCAGGAATAAAAACGGCTAACCTTTTTAATTGCCCGTACTCATCACGGCTTGAGTGCGAATGTGATGTAAGAAAGCTGAATAAAATGTTCTGCAAAAAGGGAATAAAAGTTCTGCCACTGAAGTTCAGCAACGGAAAGGCTTTAATCTATATTTTTCGCCCGTCCAAGCTTGCTGTTGATTTGTCCGATGAATATGCGTGCAAGCTGCTTGAGTCGCAGGGGTATCATTCACACGATGCCGCACGCTGTATAAGGGAGCTTCGCCACCGACTTAAAGACTCAACCGAGTTCCCACACGAAATCGGACTGTTCCTCGGTTATCCTCCCGAAGATGTCCGTGGCTTTATTCTTCATAAAGGAAATTGCTGTAAATATTCAGGTTGCTGGAAGGTTTACGGTAATGAAGAAAAAGCAGCCAAAGAGTTCGCCAAATTCAAAAAATGTTCTGACATCTATTACTCTAAGTGGTTACAGGGCACACCTATTCAGAAACTGACGGTTGCGTGTAACTGACTTAAAGTGTAATCAAGTACAAAAACTGAAAGGTGAGTATATAATATGAGTAAAGTAGCAGTAGTATTCTGGAGCGGTACAGGTAACACAGAGCAGATGGCGGAAGCCGTTGCCGAGGGTGCAAAGTCCGCAGGCGCAGAAGTTACTCTTGCAAATGTAAACGATTTTGATTCTTCATCGGTTGCCGATTTTGACGGCATTGCATTCGGTTGTCCTGCAATGGGTGCGGAGGTTCTTGAGGACAGCGAGTTTGAGCCTGTTTTCAATGAATGTGAAAGTGCATTAAACGGCAAAAGCATTGCCCTCTTTGGTTCATACGGCTGGGGTGACGGCGAATGGATGAGAAACTGGGAGGACACCTGTAAGGGTGACGGTGCAAACCTTGTTTGCGAAAGCGTTATCTGTAACGATGCTCCCGATGACGACGCCCTTGAGGCTTGCAAAAAGCTTGGCGCATCACTTGCTTAACTTAGGCTGTAAGTATTCAATTAGTTAATACCAATTTCATAATTTCATAGAAACGCCTGTTTACGCTTGTAAGCAGGTGTTTTTATTTGTTCATCATTAATATTTTATATTCTGTTTGCGAATTATGAATAAGACTTTAAAAAATCCTGCAAAAATTCCCTTTGTTTATTCCAAAAAAACTTGATTTTAAAGCTTTGTTGTATTAAAATAAGCAGTGGATACATATAGAAAAGGAAGTAATTGGTATGCTTACATTAGACAAAATCTATCACGCATCATATGTTTTGAAGGATGTTATCAGACAGACTAATATCGTTCAGGCAAGGGGTATTTGTGATGATTGTGATGTTTATCTCAAACCCGAAAATCTTCAGATTACAGGTTCATTTAAGGTAAGAGGTTCAGGTTACAAGATTTCTCAGCTTACCGAAGAAGAAAAGGCAAGAGGTGTTATTGCCTGTTCTGCAGGCAACCACGCTCAGGGCGTTGCACTTGCTGCTACAAAGTACGGTATCAAGTCGCTTATCTGTCTGCCTGACGGTGCACCTATTTCAAAGGTTGAGGCTACTAAGAACTACGGAGCCGAGGTTTGTATGGTTCCGGGTGTTTATGATGACGCTTATAACGAGGCTTTAAGACTTCGTGATGAAAAGAACTATACATTTATCCACCCGTTTGACGATGAAAATGTAATTGCAGGTCAGGGTACAATCGGTATCGAAATTATGAATGAAATGCCCGATGTTGACGCTGTTGTATGTGCAATCGGCGGCGGCGGACTTATTTCGGGTGTTGCCTGTGCAATCAAGAGCCTTAATCCTAACATTAAGGTTTACGGTGTTCAGGCAGAGGGCGCTCCTTCAATGGTTGAGTCAATCAAGAACGGCGAGCCTGTTCATCTTGACAGCGTTTCTACAATTGCCGACGGTATTCAGGTTAAAGAACCGGGTGAGCATACATTTGAATATGTGAAGAAGTATGTTGACGATATCGTAACGGTAAGCGATGACGAAATTTCATCTGCAATTCTCAAGCTTATTGAGTCACAGAAGATGATTGCCGAGGGCGCAGGCGCAGCTCCTTTGGCTGCTGTAATGTTCAACAAGCTCCCTGTTAAGGGCAAGAAGGTTGTTTGCGTTGTATCAGGCGGTAACATTGATGTTACAATCCTTTCAAGAGTTATCAAGCGTGGACTTCTCATGACAGGCAGACAGCAGACTTTCTGTGTTGAACTTCAGGATAAGCCGGGTCAGCTCGTTGCAGTTTCAAATATCATTGCCGAAAAGGGCGCAAATGTAATTTCTATCCACCACGAAAGAGGCGGAGAGGGTACAGATGTAAACGGTTGTTATCTCCGTGTTGTTCTTGAAACAAGAGATTTTGCTCAGATTAAAGAAATTCGTGATGCACTTGTTGACGCAGGCTTTAAGCTTGTTTAATCAGTAATTTTTAATATATTGACAGGAGGTCATTATAATGGAAAAGGTTTATACTAAAAATGCTCCCGATGCTATCGGTCCGTATTCACAGGCTGTAAAGGTAAACGGTCTTGTTTTTACATCCGGTCAGATTGCAATTAACCCTGCAACAGGCAATGTTGAGGCTGCAACAATTGAGGCTCAGACAGAACAGGTTTGCACAAACCTTAAAAATGTTCTTGAGGCATCAGGCAGTTCACTTGAAAAGGCTGTTAAGACAGTTTGTTTCTTAAAAAATATGGAAGATTTCGGTGCTTTCAATGAGGTTTACGGCAAGTATTTCACATCAAAGCCGGCAAGAAGCTGTGTTGCAGTAAAACAGCTTCCAAAGGATGTCCTTGTTGAAGTTGAGGTTATTGCAGAAGTTTAATTCTGATTAAGAATTAAAAATAATATCCGTATAAAAATTACAATCCCGATTAACCGTAAAAAGTTAATCGGGATTTTTGCGTTTATATTTGAAATATATGTTGTTATGAGAATGTGGGGGCGGATAGTTTGTAATGCCCACAAAACATATCAAGCCCGAGCGTAGCATTGTAATTGTTTGTACAATTTATCAACAATATTTTTTTAAAATAAAAAAATCGGGAACAAGAATTTGCGTTTGTGCACAAACCTTATTCCCGAAATTATCGAACAATTTAATTCTATTAGCCGACAGCCTTTAAAAGCTCGTCAACCTTATTTGTCTTTTCCCATTCAACACCGAGTTCTTCTCTGCCCATATGACCGTAAGCGGCAAGTGGGAGATACTTTGTTTCCGTGAGCTTGAGCTGTCTGATGATAGACTGCGGACGGCAGTCAAATACCTTTTCAACAGCGTTTGCCAGTTCTTCGTTTGAATATTTTGATGTGCCGAATGTGTCAACCATTATTGAAACAGGCTTTGCAACACCGATTGCATATGCAAGCTGAATTTCGCACTTCTTGGCAAGCTTAGCGGCAACAATGTTCTTTGCAATATATCTTGAGTAGTAAGCGGCACTGCGGTCAACCTTTGTCGGGTCTTTACCGCTGAATGCACCGCCGCCGTGACGAGAAAATCCGCCGTAGGTATCAACAATAATCTTTCTGCCTGTAAGACCTGAGTCGCCAACAGGACCGCCGATTACAAATCTGCCTGTCGGGTTTACGAAAATCTTTGTGTTCTCGTTCATAAGCTCAGCAGGGATAGTCGGTTTGATAACATACTCGATAAGGTCTTTTCTAATCTGCTCAAGTGTAACATCTTCATCATGCTGTGTTGAAATTACAACCGTGTCAATGCCGACAATCTTGTCATCGTCATATTCAACAGTAACCTGAGTCTTACCGTCGGGACGGAGATATGAAAGAGTGCCGTCTTTTCTTACCTTTGTAAGCTGTTTTGCAAGCTTGTGGGCAAGAGAAATAGGCATCGGCATAAGTTCGGGTGTTTCATCACACGCATAACCGAACATCATGCCCTGATCACCTGCACCAATCTGATTGTCGGTATCGCTTTCGCCGTCTTTAAGCTCAAGGCTTTCGTTTACGCCCATTGCAATGTCGGGTGACTGTGCGTCAATTGATGTGAGAACCGCACAGGTGTTGCCGTCAAAACCGCACCTCGGATCGTTGTAGCCAATGTTGTTTACAACCTTTCTTGCAACATCTGCGATGTCAACATAGCAATCGGTTGAAATTTCACCCATAACATGAATCATGCCTGTTGTAGCTGTAACCTCACAGGCAACATGAGCGTTTTTATCCTGAGAGAGGATTTCGTCAAGAACTGCGTCGGAAATCTGGTCACACACTTTGTCGGGATGACCTTCCGTTACAGACTCGGATGTAAATAAATGTTTAGCCATTTAGAAAACTCCTTCCAAAAAAATAAGCACCGTTCATCCGAAAGGTGCTGTGTTTACTCATCTTTCGGTAAATACCGCAGGATTTGGCACCTTGCATACGCAGGTTGCCGGACTTCACAGGGCCTGTCCCCTCAGTCACTCTTGATAAGATCATTCTTATTCAATTCTATAAATAGATTATACAGTATCTTTCGACAAATTTCAAGATTAATTTGCAATTTTAAAAAGGTAAAAATAGTAAATATTTCAGCCGTTTGGATTGAAAATTTTAACTTATAGTGCTAAAATTAACCCGAGGTGACTGAAAATGGGTATTACCGTGAGAGAATACGGGGAAAATGATATTAATGGTATGATTTCCGTATGGAATGAAGTTGTAAGGGACGGAGTTGCCTTTCCGCAGACTGAAGAACTTGATTTTGAAAGCGGAAAAAAGTTTTTTGCAGAGCAAACTTGTTGTTCCGTTGCAACCGATGAAAACGGCGAGATTCTCGGAATGTATATTCTTCATCCGAATAATGTCGGCAGATGCGGTCATATCTGCAACGCAAGCTATGCAGTTTCTTCTTCTGCAAGGGGAAAAGGTGTCGGCAGAAAGCTTGTGTCGGATTGCCTTGAGCGTGCTAAAAAATACGGCTTCAAAATTTTGCAGTTCAATGCTGTTGTGAGAACCAACAAACCTGCAAGAAAACTTTATGAAAGCCTTGGCTTTGTAAAACTCGGAGTTATTCCGAAAGGCTTTTTGATGAAGGACGGTCACTATGAGGACATCTGTCCTTATTATAAAGAACTTTAAAATTTTTAATTTGATCAAATAGGAGGACAAGAAATATGATTATTGATTTTAAACATATGGAAGAACAGATTTTGCCGAATTTTAAAGGCGGCGAAAAGGCGTATGCCGTAAAGAAATTCACGGATGACAGAAATATGATTATGCACGGTCGCCTTGAAAGCGGTGCGTCAATCGGACTTCACACTCACGAAGTCAACTGCGAAATGTTCTACATCATTGAGGGAACAGGCAAGGTGCTTATGGACGGCGAGTATGAAAGGGTTGAGGCAGGCGTGTGCCACTATTGCCCGAAAGGTCATACACACAGCCTTATTAATGACAGCGACTCCGACCTTGTATTCTTTGCTGTTGTTGCAGAGCAGAAGTAATTTTATTTTCGGTTTATATTTTCCGATTATTCTCTGTCGTATCTTAAATCCCTATGCAAAAACTAAAACAGGGGTGATTACGGTGAACAGAACTGCAGAAATACTCGGAGAAAAATGGGATTTGCCGCTTGGCTTTACAATGGCACTCGGCGAAAATCCCGACGCAATGTTTGTCTTTTCAAGTATGCCGAAAAAGTACCGTGAAAGCTGCATTGACAGGGCGAGAAACGCAAATTCCCGTTGTGAAATGCAGAGAATAGTATCGGATATAGCACAAAAATCTTTTAATGATTTTATAGGTTAACAAAAAAGCAACGGAGCAAAAACTTCGTTGCTTTTAAATTGCTGTCTGTTATTCGTTTGCACTTTTATAAAAATCTCTTTTACCGATAAGCTCGCTTGCATTTCTCCAACGAACTTTCTTTGAGCAGATGACCGTGCCTTTATAATTGTGTATGTCATCTTCCTTTACATCACCGTTGTCGCACCAATAAATAAGACCGTCTTTTATGAAAAATGATGCGTCCAATATTTCACAGGTGTAATCTTGCTTCACGGGATACATGCTTATATATTCAAGTTCGGAAAATTCAAGTTCAAGTGCGGAAATATCCTCAAATTGTCGCTGAATAAGAACTGTTAATGTACGCTTTGTGTTTACCGGCGACATTGACAGATTCGTTTCGACATAAGCACCGCTTGAATATTTTATTTCTTTTATGCAACTGTCGTGAAATCCGATAATTTCTTTCATGAAATTGTCAATTTCATGCTGTGTACGAAGTTCTTTCCACATACATATCAACCCACAATAAATAGAATATGTAAATAATTATACAATATTCCGACCTTTAATTATATCGGTAAACTGTACAATCATTTTATGTCTGCTTTGTTGATAAAGCCAAAAATGCACACCGACAAACCAAAACTGCCACGACAATGCACGAGGCGGGGCATATGATTAAGAAAACCTGCGGAATTTTGTTGTAAAAATATTGACTTTCTACTATATGTACGCTATAATGTACATATAGTAATATAGGAGGTGCGTTTATGATTAATACTAATGTAACTAATTTCAGAAAACAAATTTTTGAATTGATTGATCAGACTGTAAAGTATAATGAACCTATAAACATCAGCACCAAAAGCGGAAATGCTGTTCTTATAAGTGAAGAAGATTATAATAATCTTGTTGAAACAATGTATCTTAATTCAATTCCCGGTATGAGTGAAAAATTAAAGGACGGAATTGAAACTCCGCTTGAGGAGTGTGAAGAATTTGAGTGGTAATTATAAGCTGATGATTACAAAATCAGCCCAAAAGGATAAGGAGAAAATCAAGCAGTATCCTGCATTAAAGCGTAATGTGCAGAATTTACTTGAACTTATCAGCGAAAATCCTTTTCAAAATCCACCGCCTTATGAACGGCTTATCGGAAATTTGAAACAATGCTATTTACGCAGAATAAATTCTCAGCATAGACTTGTCTATATGGTTTATGAGGAAGAAAAAATCGTAAAAATAATCTCTATGTGGTCACATTATGAGTTTTAACAGAAAATCAGTTTATAAATATGAAAAGGCACCTTCAATATGAGGTGCCATTTTTTACGCCTCACAAACTGTACCTATAAAAATTCTTAAAATTGTACATACAAATAATGACAGTGGTGTTGTATAATGACAACATCACAAGATAAATGTTGAACTGTTCAGAAATTTTAAGGCGTGGTATGATGACAAAAAAAGCTGTATTAATCAATGATCTATCGGGACTTGGCAAGTGTTCGCTGACGGCGGCAATCTCTGTTTTGTCCGTAATGGGCATTCAGGCGTGTCCTATGCCGACAGCCGTTTTGACAAGTCAGACGGGATTTGAAAGCTTTTACTGCAACGATTGCACTGACAAGCTTGATTATTACACAAGTGAATGGAAAAAACTCGGCTTTCAGCCTGACGGAATCTATACGGGTTTCCTCTCAAGTGAAAAGCAGGTGGACAAAATCCTTTCATTTATAGACAGCTTTGAAACCGACGACACGCTTGTACTTGTGGATCCGGTTCTCGGTGACGGTGGAAGAACCTACAGTCTTTATACCGAAACTCTCGGCAAAAAGATGAAAAAACTCGTTTCTGTTGCCGATGTAATCACCCCGAACCTTACCGAATGTTGTATTCTGTGCGATACCGACTATTCAGAACTGATTGAAAATGCCGATTCTCCCGATTTTCTCGATACGGTTGCAGAGCTTGCCAAAAAGCTTTTGAAACTCTACAAGGTGAAAACCGTGATTGTTACAGGCATTGAGCATAAAATTTCCGATGAGGTTACAAAGATTAACAATCTTATTGCAGCCGATGATGAGGTGTTTTGTGTCAGCTGTGAAAAGACGGGCGGAAGTTATTCGGGTACAGGCGACTTGTTTGCCTCGGTTGTCTTTTCGGGACTGCTCCGTGGTGACAGCCTGAAAGATACCGTAAATCTGGCGGTAAAATTCATACAGACCTCTCTTTGTGAAACCGTTAAACTCGGTATTCACCGCAACGAGGGTATTGAATTTGAAAAACATTTAAAAATGCTTTTGTGAGGAAATTACTATGACTGCTAAAACTGTTTCAAAAACCGATTCAAAATTTAATGTAAAGCTGATTGCAATTACGGCAATGTGTGCGGCTCTTGTTACCGTAACAACTGCTTTTATCAAGATTCCGTCACCGCTTGGATACTCTCATGCAGGCGACTCTATGATTTATCTCGCCGCAAGTATCCTTCCCGGACCTTTCGGAATTATTGCATCATCAATCGGCGGCGCTCTTGCCGACCTCATTTCGGGTTATCCGCATTGGGCAATTCCAACAGCTATTATCAAGGCTGTCAACGCAGTTCCGTTTGTGCTTTGCAGAATGGCGATGAAGAAGCGTGGCAAAGATGAAAAAATCATCAGTCCGTCATCACTTCTTATGCTCATTCCAACAACAATCGTTACAATCGGCGGTTACTTTATTGCAAACGGTCTTATGTATGACTTTGGTGCCGCAATTGCGGAACTTCCCACTTGCTGGTTGCAGCCCGGTGTGGGAGCATTAATCTACATTGTTGTAGGCATCGGTCTTGATAAAATCAATTTCAAGAAAAAACTCTCGCTTTAATGTGAGTTTCAATAAGGAGAAGAAAACATAATGGCAGATATTCTTTATGTGTACAAAACATCTATCTATGCTAATCTGACGAACAAATGCCCTTGCAGATGCACATTCTGTATCCGCAACAATACCGATTCGGTCGGCAGTGCAGATACACTCTGGCACAAGCATGATCCGAGTATGGAGGATATTAAAAAGGCTGTTGATGATTTTGATTTCACAGGCTACAAGGAGCTTGTATTCTGTGGCTACGGCGAACCGACTTCAGCTCTTGATAATATGCTTGAAACCGCAAAATATGTAAGGGAAAAGCACCCCGACATCAAACTCAGACTCAACACAAACGGTCTTTCTGACAGAATCAACAACAAGCCCACAGCTGAGTTGATTTCAAAGTATATTGATTCTGTTTCAATCAGCCTCAATACCTGTTCATCGGAAAAGTATGACGAAGTTTGCCGTCCTGTTTTTGACCATGCGTATGAGTCAATGCTCAAATTTGCAGAGGATGCAAAGAAATATTTTGAACATACGCAGTTTTCAATCGTAGATACAATCCCCGAGGAGGACATCAAGGCTTGTCAGAAAATTGCCGATGACAGGGGAATTTATCTCAAAATCAGAAAATATTCCGATTAATCGTTAATTTTAATTTTTCATTTCATTTTATATTTCAGAAGTAAAGCCGACTTGTTGTTATGACAGGTCGGTTTTATTTTTATTCGGTATGTCATCCGCAACTGTCCTATAGGACAATTTCACTTTCAAATGATTCTATTCTTAAAGCTGTATATCCACCGCCTTGACGGAGGTAATTTTAATTGCTATAATTTATACAAATGGGGTGGTGCTTTGAAAAAGACAAAACTGTTGAAAATTGTCCTCAAACGGACAGGCGCAATTAAGCTTTTGTGCAGTTATGTTATCGTGTTTTTTGCGGTGAGTGTTGCAATATGGATTTTTGAACCGAACATAACTCGGCTTTTTGACAGCATATGGTACTGCTTCAGCGTTGCCACAACAATCGGACTCGGAGATGTGCTTGCAACAACGCTTGTCGGCAGAGTGCTTTCAATCTTTCTTTCGATATGTTCAATTCTTATCATTGCAGTAGTTCCGGGCGTAATCACAAGCTACTATGTGGAAAGTACAAAACTTCGTGCTGACGAAAGCAGTGCAAAGTTTCTTGATGATCTTGAGCGCCTTCCCGAACTTTCAAAAGAAGAGCTTGTCGAGCTTTCCGAAAAGGTGAAAAAGTTTAATCGTAAAAAGTAAATTTAATAAATGCGGACATAAAAAATCCCGACAGTATCAAAAACATACTGTCGGGATTTTGCCTTTAAAGAAATATATTAACTTATTTTATGAATCCCTGAACAATCAAAATCAGTACAAGAACAGGGAGTACATACTTGAAATACGGCTTTAAAGCCTTTGAAAATTTAATGCCTTTACCGGTGTTACACTCATCAAGGTAGTTGTCAAATCCCCAACCGAATTTTGTAACGCAGAAGAGGAGATACACAAGCGAACCTACAGGAAGAAGGATATTGCTTACGAGAAAATCTTCCATACCGAGAACATTCTGACCGAAAATTTGGAAACCGCTCCAAATGTTGAAACCGAACACACACGGCAAACTTGCGATAAGAATGATGATTGTGTTGATAAGAACAGACTTCTTTCTGCTGATGCCGAACATATCAATCCAGAACGAAATGATGTTTTCAAACACGGCAATGATTGTTGAGAAGCACGCAAAAGTCATAAACAGGAAGAACAGAGTACCCCAAATTCTTCCGCCGGCCATATTTACGAACACATTCGGAAGTGTTACGAAAATCAGAGCAGGGCCTTGGTCGGGCTGAACACCGTATGAAAAACAAGCGGGGAAGATGATAAGACCTGCCATAATCGCAACAAATGTGTCAAGTGCGCAAATTTTGATTGACTCACTCGGCAGAGTGTGGTCTTTTGACATATAACTGCCGAAAATTTCCATTGCCGCAATGCCAAGGCTGAGTGTGAAGAATGCCTGATTCATAGCGGATGAAATAACATTGCCAAGTCCGATTTCATTCACCTTGTACAAATCGGGAATGAGGTAGAAGCTGAGTCCCTCGCCTGTACCCGAAAGGAATAAGCTGTTGCCTGCGAGTACAAGAATGAGTATGAGCAACGCAATCATCATAACTTTGCTGACTTTTTCAATGCCCTTTTGAATACCTCTGCTGCAAACAAGGAATCCGAGGACGGTGATAATCGCCATCCAAATTACCATTTCAAGCGGATTTGACTGCAATTCGTTGAATACTCCGCCAACTTGCTCTGAGGTCATTCCGCTTTCAAATGAACCCGTCGCAAATTTGTAGAAGTAGCTCGTCATCCAACCCGAAACCGTGGTGTAGTACATCATCAAAAGGTAGCATCCGAGCATACAGAACCAGCCGTGAATGTGCCACTTGCTCTTTGGCTTTTCAAGTTTTTTGTAGGCGAGAACAGCACTTTTTCTGCTCGCTCTTCCGACTGCAAGTTCCATTGTCAAAACAGGAACTCCCATAAGAACGAGGAAGATTAGGTACAAAAGTACAAATAGTCCGCCGCCGTTCTGTCCTGCAACATACGGAAATCGCCACACATTGCCGATTCCGATAGCGCAACCCGCACTTACAAGGATAAACCCAAGTCGGGATTTAAAATTTTCTCTTTCCATAAACGAATTCTCTCCTATAAAAACAGACTTTTTAATTGTACAAAAAATTCACACATTTGTCAAGATGTTCTGTTTTTAATAAATGAAGAATTTTCGCAAAAAAACCGCATAAATAAGCCGTTTTTTAGAGCAGAGGGTAGATAATGGGACAGTGGTTTATGGTATAATATTATTAAAGAAAAGGAAAGAAAAAACCTAATTAAAAGAGCAATAACAATAATTGTTACTAAGTTAATGAAAGGCGGAAATTATTATGTTAATGAATTGTAAAAGAAAGATCCACGAAAAGCTTGTGTTTGAAAACGCACCGCAAAATCCCGAAGCAATCAAGGGTATCCGTGCATACCTTTTGGCACTGCTTTCCTATGCAACGATGTCGAAGAGATGTGAAAACGCTGACTTTGATTTGCATATTGATATTGAGGGCGATGAAACGCTTTTTGAAACCGAAGACGAAAGTGCGGGCGAGATAATCCAGAAGCTCGGTAATCACGGCGGATTCACAATTGACATCACCTGCAGCGGAAAATTTGTGAATATCGGCAACTGTTCCGATGAGGGATTTATCACGGTGGCGTGTTTTCCTGATAGAGTTCCAAGCATTTTTGATTGCCTTGAAAATTCTGGCGAAAAGGACTTCAAGTACGGAAAAATAGCTTATTTTGACGGCATTGATTTGTGGTTATCCCAGTACATTGACGATAAAACCTGTATGGACAATGTTTTTGATTTTGGCGACATTGTTGAGAAAAAGGACTTCGCAATTTCAAATTTGTGGAATAGTGAAATGTTCCTTGTTATCGCATTTGATTTTGAAAAGTATCACGATGAAGCTGAGGAAATCAAGAATATAATCGAAAGATATATTTATGTTGATGATGAAAAAGCATTTAAAAAGTGCCGCAAAAAGTGGGATGAGGAAATGATAATCGGAATTGACGGTGTGCAGTGGATTCCCGAAAATGTGGGAGAAATCGTTGCATTTACCGATGAAATCAACGAAGTGCTTGCTCGCCTTGACAGGGATGAAGATGTAGGAATTGAATCGTATGGACTTTTCTGCAATATGGACGAGTTCTTCTCGGCGCAGATTTATGCAGACAATGAGGAACATTGCTTTAAAGTTGTTGCGGTTCAGTCCGTAGTATGAAAAAAGGGAAGGATTTCTCCTTCCCGATAAAAAGTTTGATTATTCTATTATGATGTTTTCAACGCCGTGACTGAGGATTACATTGATAAGCTCGTTTCTTGAATAATTTGTTTCTGCGGCAGAGCCAAGTGGCAGTGTTAATAGTTCTACTGAACCTGTGACAAACACAACAGACAGTAATGTTCAAAATGTCACTGTAAATAATTCTGCTAATTCAGATAGTAGTACAAATGTTGAATATTCTCAGAATTTTGTTCAGGTTAATCCGAAAAAGAAACCTGCTCCAATAAAAATAGTGATACCTGTAGTGATATTATGTGTTTTGGCGGCTGTTTTGATTGCACCATTGATTGACGCAAATCCTGTTGTTTCTAACAGGTTGGTTGGAAAATGTAAGAACAGCAACGAAACAACATATGTATTTAATGAAAATGGTATTCAGTACTACTACAACTTACATACCTTGGTAATAAATGCATTTTCAGACGATTTTAAAGACGCTACTTTTGATAGAATTCATCTTTAAGAAAGTGATTTGCAGTAAACAAAAACGAGGAAGGCATAAAACCTTCCTCGTAATTTTTTTGCTATTTTGTTAAGTCGAAAAGTGAAAATTCAAAAATTAAAACTCAATTGCGTCTGTGAAATCGTCAGTTTCATCTTCTGACTCGTCAAAATAATCGGCATCGTCAGAATCGCTTTCGTCTTCGGGAATGTCAATCATATCAAACTCGTCATATGTAACAGCCTTGTTGAGCTTAAAAAAGTTTGTCTGGCAGAAGTAACGGCAGACACGGATGTAGTTGAGAAATTCGGAAGTTTCATTCTCATAGTCCTCGGCAGAAACACCCTCTTTGATGATAAGCAACATCTCGACAATCTGCGAGTTACTGATAAAGAAGTTGTTATGCTCCTCAAAAATTATAAAAATGTCGTCATCATCGAGGTCATATTTTTCGCAGGCATAAAGCGCCTCGCTCTTTGAATTCCTCACAACTCTGTAAATCTCAAAATCAATCATATCAGGCTCATCGCAATCAATGTTGCCCATAACGCAGAGTTCAAGAAAAGTCTTGCTCATAACAGCCTTGTCGGTTAGTTCAAGGTCAAAGTGCTTTTCAAGAGAAATGATAAGCTCGTCCTGTGACTTTATACCCGGTGTGATGAGTGGCTTGTATCGTTTGATGAGTTTGTTTTTATAAAATTCCGAATTTTCATACTTTAATGAAAGATTAGCGGCAATGTTGTCAAATATATTCATCGTTATCTCCTTAAAAAACAAGTGGTTTTTATGTTTGTAAGTAAATTATAATCGAATTTAAGGATAAAATCAATATGCTTTTTGAATATAATGCCCAAACAGATTTATAAATTCGCAGTTTTCATTTATAATCTTAATGTAGAATGACAAACTTGTAAGGGCGGATATCATCCGCCGGCCTTGATGCTATCATATGTTTTTCTGAATGTTTTGATATGATAAAAATTGTGTATTCGTAATATTAAAGTGAAATATATGGTAAGCAGAAAACGGTAAGGAGGAGAGTTATGAGCTTGTTTGATAAAATGAAAAAACATCAGTCCCCTGAAAAACCGAATGACGGCGAATTTAAAAGCGATGTAAACACGATTCTGCACGGTACAAGCGTTCAGAACAGAAAAGAAATGTGCGAGCTTGAATACATGAAGGCAAGACGGTTTTTGAAAAATCCGACCGTTGAAACCGTTGCCCGTGCTAAAAATATAATGAATACCCTTGCAACCGATTTCGATTATCTTCCTGCCGTATTGTGGATGGCTGAATTTTCCGTGAACGGTGTCAAAAATCCCGAACAGGCGGCTATGTGGTACAAAAAAGCCGCAGACCTTGGCAGTGCGAATGGAGCGTCTAAAATTGCAGATATTCTTATGGACGGCAGAGGTGTTACCCGCAATCCAAAACTTGCAATGGAGTACTATAAAATTGCCGCCGATAACGGCATAGCGTCAGCATCATTCGCATTGGGTGAATATTATGCAAAAACAGGCAATAGGGAAGAGGCAGTAAAAGCCTATGAAAAAGCCGTCAAAGGCGGATATAAAGATGCCGAAAAAAAGCTTGCCAAATTGAAGAAAAAGTTTTGATTCTAATATAATTCTGTATTAGAATAATTGTGTATTGGTAAACGCAGTTCAATTGAAAATGGAAAATGGAAAGTTGAAAATTATGGTCGGGTATATGGATTGCAAAATGAAAATCCGTGTTGCCCGACCATATTATATATAAAAGTATATGCGTGTCAGTAGGGGCGTTCATCGGACGCCCGCCAAGTAAAGATACAAATACTATGATAGAAATAAACCGTATAAATGAACCATAGTTACCGAAATAATGTAGGGGAGAACCGTGTTCTCCCAATCGTGTGCAATGCACACGATTGCACGCATTGCGTGCAAATTTGAATACACGGTTTTCATCATATTAAAAAATATGTGTTTGAACAAGTTCTGCCATTAAGGCGGGCGCCCAATGTGTGCAGTGTAGTAACATAGTATACAA
>UMJD01023205.1_pt1 | contig 70670 bp, 72 predicted proteins | sample 1965951 | NCBI WGS metagenome assembly UMJD01 (sample SAMEA4836142, study PRJEB28245) | human gut metagenome | biome: gut microbiome; material: fecal sample | place: Denmark | collected 2008 | reverse complement strand
TTATTTGAAACGAATAACTTTAATGAAGAAATAGATGCTAATTTTTCCTCTCAAATTATTGATTTAACAGAAGAAGATATTAAAAAAATTTTAGCTGAAAATACATTAGAAATAATGAATTACTCTATGAAAGATAATGATGCAACATCTAAAGAAATTATAGATTTAGTAATTCATTGCCTAGATATAAAGGAACAAGATGATGTTTTAGATTTATGTTCAGGTAGAGGTGACTTTTTAGTAAGCTTAGCTAACCAAAATTTAAAACTAGGTGGAGTAGAAATAAATAGAGATAATGTATTAATTTCAAAAATTAGATTATCTATATTGAAAGATATTAATTTTGAAATTATAAATGGAGATGCTTTAACACATAGATTTAATAAAAAATATGATGAGATTTTTTGTGAATTTCCTTTAGGCTTAAGGGTAAATGAATTTATATTAAATCAAATGGAAAAGAATTTATTTTATACATGGAGAAAACCAGGATTAACTGCAGATTGGCTATTTATTAATAAAATGGTTACTATTTTAAAAAATAAAGGTAGAGCAGCAATAATAGTACCAGATGGACTTTTGTTTAAGTCAATGGATGCTGATTATAGAAGAGACCTTCTTGTTAGTGGTGTAGTAAAAGAAATTATAAAATTACCAAGTGGAGTAATTCCCAATAGCAATATTTCAGCAAATTTAATTGTTTTGTCAAGACATAATGAAAACAATGAAATTAAATTTATTGATGCTTCACAAGAATATATAGAAAATAAAATAGGAAAAAGACAACTAGATGTAAAAGCAATAATAGATTTAATCAATGGTAAAAACGAGGATGAAGATAAGGTGAAAATTGAAAAATGTAATGAAATATGTAGAACAGATGATGTTATATTAACTGTAAATGCATATGTTAAAAAGCAACAACCCAATTATATAAATCCTCATTTACTTAAAGAATATATAATTGATAAATATAGAGGATATCAACTTACATCAAAAGAACAAAATGAAATTACAGATAAAAATGGTAATTATGAATTATTAACTATAAGTGATATAGAAGATGGTAGGATCAGCAGTAGTTTATTAAGGATAAATGATAATAACAATAAATATGATAGATATTTGTTAAAAGATGGTGATGTAGTAATTTCTGCTAGAGGAACAAAAATAAAAGTTGCTGTTGCCGAAATACAAAATAGAAATATTATTCCAAATGGAAATCTTTTAGTATTGCGATTAAATACTGAAAAACTTAATCCATATTATTTACAAGCATATTTAAATTCTGAAAATGGACAACTATCTTTAGAGCAAATTCAAACTGGTGCAATAATAATGTCAATTAATCCAAGTAGAATTGAACAAATGAAAGTATCTATAGTTGATAAAGAAACACAAGATATTTTTGTTGAAAGATACAAAAGAAAGTTGATGGAGTTAAATATAGCACAGGAGCATGTAAAAAAACTAAAATACCAAATTGATAAGCTTTTTACTAATGAAATAGAGGAGAATGATAATAATGGATAATATGGATTTAGTACAAATTTTGGATATGGCTTATCAAAAATTAACGAAAGAAATTAGCAGTGCCTACTATAATGGAAGAATTGATGAGGTTTTAAAAAAATACGAATTAGAAGAGGAAACAGCAGGTCATTTTCACTATAATTACAGTAATTCTAAAATAATTGTAATAGGCGAATCTAGAGTAAACAAAAGTGATTTGGAATATATTGTAAAAAAGAATGGAATTGATCCAAAGAAAATTGAATTTGAATTAGACTATGAAAAATTAACAAACTATAATTTTGAAAAATTCAAATATAATATGTCTTACTCAGATGTATTAATAGGACCAATGCCTCATAAGGTAAAAGGCTTAGATGAATCTTCTAGCTTTCTTTCAATGGTGAGAGAGCATCCAGAAGACTATCCAAAGATAATTGAATTGAGAGATGCAAATGAATTAAAAATAACTAAACAATCTTTTCTAAATGGATTGTTAGAAACAAGATTATATAATGAAATATAAATATGAAAGGAGAGATTTTATGAATGAAATTAAATGCCCAAGTTGTGGTAAAGTATTTCAAATTGATGAAAAAGATTATGAATCTATTGTAAAACAAATTAGGAATCATGAATTTGAAGATGAAATCCAAAGAAGAGAAAAAGAATTTGCGAAAGAAAAAGATAGTGAATTAGAAAAACTAGAAAATAAACTAAATCTTAAAAAGACAATTGAATTATCTAATAAGGATAAGGAAATTGAAAAATTAAAAAATGATATAGATAAGAAGGAATTAGAAGTTTCAAATACATATAAGCAACAAATTTCTGATAAAGATATTGAAATAGAAAAGTTGAAAAATCAAATTAAACAAAATGAAACTGAGAATAAATTAGCTTTAAAGGATGCTATACAAGAAAAAGAAAGTGAAATATCGAATTTAAAAAGCAAAATTGAATTAAATGAAAAAGAGTATCAATTAAAAGAACAAAACTTAAAAGAATCTCATGAAAAAGAAATTCAAACAAAAAATCAAGAAATAGAATTATACAAAGATATGAAATTAAAGCTTTCTACTAAAATGATAGGAGAGTCTTTGGAACAACATTGTAAAACACAATATGATGAATTTCTTAGACCAGTATTAAGAAATGCGTATTTTGAAAAGGATAATGATGCAAAATCTGGTTCAAAAGGAGACTTTATTTTTAGAGATAAAACTGATGATGAAATAGAATTTATTTCAATTATGTTTGAAATGAAAAATGAAGCAGATGAAACAGCAACCAAACATAAGAATGAAGATTTCTTTAAAGAACTTGATAAAGATAGAAGAGAGAAAAATTGTGAATATGCTGTTTTAGTTTCTATGCTTGAAAAAGATAATGACTATTATAATGCAGGTATAGTTGATGTATCACATAAATATGAAAAAATGTATGTGATAAGACCACAATCATTTATTTCAATAATAAACATATTACGAAATGCAGGGTTAAAATCTATAGATGCTAAAAGAGAACTGATTCAAATACAAAATCAAAATATTGATATCTCACATTTTGAGGAAAATATGAATAATTTTAAAGATGCTTTTAGTAGAAACTTTAAGTTGGCAAGTGATAAATTTGATACAGCAATAGAAGAAATTGACAAATCTATACAGCATTTGCAAAAAATAAAAGATAATTTATTAGGTAGTAAAAATCAACTAAGATTAGCTAATGATAAAGCAGAAGATTTATCTATTAAAAAACTAACAGAAGGAAGTCCTTCTATAGCAGAAAAATTTGAAGAACTTGGTGTCGAAGTTAAAAAGAAAAGAAAGAAAACAAGCTAATAGGGTAATAAATAATATCCAAGATTAAATTAAGATGTGGGAGTTTTGAGAAATTTATTAAAATCTCAGAAATCCCACTATCTATTTTGAGATAGGAAACTTATTTTTGTTTCAAAATTTTAAATATAAAATGAAATTGATGTACGTTTCATGTTACATTTAAAAAGTATATATTATATTAAATAATTAAGATATTTAATAAATAAAAACAGGATAATTATATAATTAATTTTACAGAATTATTTTGTTTTTTTATTTAGTTTATTGACAATTGGAAACAGATATGGTAAAATCTTTCCAAATTGGAAAGAAAGATGAGGAAAATTAAAAATGAATAGTGTAGGAGAAAAAATATTAGATTTATTAGATAGGATGGAAATGAATCAAAAACAACTAGCTGAGTTAATTAATACTTCTGAATCAAATCTTTCAAGATATATATCTGGTGAAAGAAATATTAGTGCAGATATGTTGGCTAATATAGCTACAGCATTACATACAACTACTGATTTTTTACTTGGAATTTCTGATAAAGTAGACGATTTTAAATATAAAGATGTTGAAAGAATTTTAGCAAGGAAATCAGAGACTATGACAAAAGAAGAGAAAAAAAGGCTGCTGGATATATTGTTTGGTAACTAAAGGAGAATAGATATGAAATTACCTGATTGGCGTTATGAACAAATAAAAATGGAAGTTGCTAAAATTTTTGTAAAATGCAGTTTAAATCAAATTCCAATTACAGGTTTTGAAATTGCAAATAAATTAGGAATAATTGTAATTCCGTATTCAGCTTTCGAAGAAGAAAAAAGATTAGAATTAATTGAAGAAGATGAAGATGGTTTCTATATAAAAAAAGATGGAAAGTATTATATTTATTACAATAATACAAAAGACTATGGGAGAATAAACTTTACAATCTTACATGAAATAGGTCATATTGCTTTGGATCATACTCAACATAGTGAATTAGCTGAATCGGAAGCAAATTTTTTTGCTAAATATGCAATTGCACCACCTGTATTAGTAGATAAGTTTAGAAATAGAGCTTCATATTGGGAATTGTTAGTAAGTATTTATGAAAATTTTAGAGTAACAAGGACAGCGGGATACAATTGCTTTAAATACTATTTACAATGGAAAGCATATTTTAGTAGTGCAAATGAAGAATATAAAGATTATGAAAAAATGATATTAGAACAATTTAATTAAACCAAAGAAATTATATTTTATAATATAAAATAAATTACAAAGGAGATGATATAGATGCTGGTTAATAAATATAAAAATAAAAAACACATTGAACTATTGGCGTAATTCAATGTGCTATAAACAAAAAGTAGAAAGATGCTAAAATCTAACTACTTGTACGAGTATAATTATTTTAGCACCTTTCTAAAAATAAATCAATAAATTTAACAAATATTTAAACTTTTTGTAAGTAAAATTTAATTTTTCTTTATGTATTTGTTATTTTAGAAAGGAATGAAAATGAAAAAAGAACTTGAAAATAAAATAAGAGAAATTACAGAAATACAACAGTTGGATTTTGAACATGATAATTTATTGTTTATAGATCCATATAGAATTAATGAACAGGATGGAGAATTGGCTAATAAAGCTAAAATGAAAATAATTAAATTTTTTAATTTGTTTTTTAAATGTATAGAGGAATGTGACAGAACTAAAGTAGAATATATTGGAGAGTATTTACATGAAATAAATTCTACAAAATTAGGATATACAAGAATTAATAGTCTTCCAAATGGAAAGGGTTTTTCGAAAAAAGATTTATTGCAAATATATGATGCTGCAAAGGAAGTAGAAGACTATATTGAAGATATGCCTGATGTATTTGTTTTAGCAGATAATGTAGGTCCAGATAAGATTTCAGATATTACTACCAATATAATATATGAAGAATTACTACAATTTACATGGAATATTATAAAAAAGTATAACTTAAATATGGAATTTGAAAAAAAATATAAATACATATTTGATGTTTTTGAAGAAAAATGGATAAAAAAAGAATTTAATGTTCCTATAATTGATAATGAAGAAATTTTATTTCTTCCAAAAAAAATTGTAGAATCATATGAAATCTTCTCATATGAGAATGTATATAAAAAATTAGTGTATCCATTTTACAAGACACATACAGCAATACATCATTTGATTAGATTTCTGAAAAATAATGAAGAAAGACCTGATTGTAGAAAAATTAAGAAAAAATATCCATTAAAAAGAGAGACAGTTAGGAGATTTAAGGAAGAATTTTCTAAAGATTATAATAGATATAAAGATGAAATACAAAAATATTATTGGATGCAGTAAAGGAGGTAAAATATATGACAAATTTTATACAAGATTTATTTACTAAATTTTTTACATTTATCTTTTATAACATCCCTAAAGATAATGTATGGGACATGTTAGCTTATATAATATTCATTTCATTTATTATAGAAATAGGTATAATCTTTTTAAGAAAAAGTGCAAAGAATATAATAAGAAAAATTATATAGTAAAGATAATTAAATTTATATTTCAAAGTGCAATTATGGTGAATGGCAAGTAAATGTTTGGAACATAAGCAATATTTGACATAAAATTATAGGATGGTGATAAATATGGATCAAACTAGATTAAATAAAGAGTTATATAACGAATTTGAAAAAGAAGTTCTGGATAAAGAAAAAATTATTGAACTAATAAAAAAAGGTGCTAATCCACTTGGAAATATGTCAACTAATTCATATGCTGAAGAACCATATGAAGAAATGATTTATGAAAATAAGAATCTTGATAAAATTACCAAAATATTATTAGAAAATGGTATGGTTATAGATAATAAGAACTATCAAAGCGACGATATGCTTAATCCGTTATGGAGTTTAGCGTTGAGACCAGATCTAATTGGAATTAAAACACTAAAACTTTTATTAGATTATAAAACAGAAATAGATTCAATTGAAGTTTTCGTAGATCATATTTATACAGATTATATTTTTTTAGGAGATAGAGAAAAAATAGCAAAGCAGGCTATAGAAAATAATGAAATTGAAGTAGAAACTAGTAAAGTTGAAACATATTATAGCATTGCAATGAAGATGCTAATGTTATGTGCGTCATATGATTATGTATTAGATAATAGTGAATATCTTCAAGATATTATAAGTTACGATAGAAATAATAAGAACAATATAAAAGATTTTATAAAATATAATAATTTTTACATAAAAGAAACACAAAAGGAATTACGATTTTATAGGAAGAAAGACCATAGGTTAGTTTGGACAGTATTTTACTATAAAAAGGATTAATGTTTTGGTTGCAATATTTCAAAAAAGAGTGGAAAAAAGAAATTATAAAAAATTTCAAAATTTCCACTCTGTATTTTAGGCAAAAATCAGGTTATTTATCAACACATCCCATAACTAGCTGAGAGCCATCTGCAAATCCATTTCTATAATATTTTTCATTCCAGTAATACAAATAATCCATGAAATTTTTATCAAGCTGATCTAGTTGCTTTTGAACGAACTTCTTATTGTTATTAGGTACATTTTTAAGTATCTTTTCAGCAATTTCTTCAAAACAGATGCAATATTTTTTATCTTGAGGAGACATCTCACAAAAAGCAGTTTCCTCTCTAAATTCTAACCATTCTTTTAATATATCATCTTCATTTACTTCTCTAAAATTTATCATAATAATTCTCCTAACATTTAATATTTTATAAAAGGGATTGGGACTTGTCCCATTGCAAAGAATTTGAAAATACGAAAAATTCGTGTGAACAAATTCAGTGCTTGCTAGGACAAGAATTAACCCTTTTTCAAATTTTATTTAACAATAAATTAACTCTTTAAGTACAATTTCTTCAGCTCTATTTTTAATATTATTCATACATCTAACCCATTCTAATTGATTATTTTGTTTCAAATTTTCATCAACTTTTTCTACCTTAGCAAGTTCATTAATTATACTTTTTTCTCTCTCATTTGCAGTTTTATCAATCTCAATTAGGTACTCTGGTAATGTACCACTTAATATTAAATCGCTATATAAACCTAGCTGATGTTTCTTCATATACTCTAGTTTTAAACGTCCATATAATCCAATATGGTAATCAGATTTAGTTCCTTTTATTGCTAAATTAGGAATTAAATAATCTCCTTCTTTGTGATAAGTTATTTCTTTCATAATCAAAACCTCCAAAATAAATTTTTAGGTTTCCCATTTTTTTTGCGAACATACGTGTAAAATTCATGGGGAAAAGATGGGAAAAAAAATCTTAAAAAAGTACAAAAAATCACACAAATGTTCTAAAATCTATTTTCCCAATTTTCATTGATAAATCAGCTAAAACCCTTGAAATCACTAAAGCTCATAAACTTGTCAACTAGCCCTCATAACTCTAAGGCGAGTTTGAAATAATTTTGCTTTACAATTTTGATTTAATCGTTACAGCTTGAGTGGTTGTGGCGATTTTTTGCTGCCTTCAAATTGGTTGCTATAATACTTGAAAATAGCACTATTATGTCAAATTGGGGAGAAATTGGGGATCAACTTCTAAATTGACATAGAACCTCTAAGAAAATCTCATTTCATAAAAATTCTTAAAGTCATTTTTTGCAACAAAGTAAATCAAAAAAATATAAATATGAGAGTTACAAAAAAGATTTTTAGATAATATTGAATTTCTAATTTGCCTTGCTTGAAATTAACAAATTCTCTAATACATTTCCAGCAGTCCTATCATGAGATTTTAGTGGGTGAACATAGAAATTGTATGTAGTAGTAATTTGTGCATGACCAAGCCTTGCAGATACTGTTGCAACATCAACTTGCTGAGAAATAAGAAGAGTTGCATTTGTATGTCTTAAACCATGAAAATTAATTACAGGCAATCCAATCTTTTTAACAAACTGTTCAAACCATTTGCTAATTGTAGATGGATGAATAGGTTTACCATCATCTTGAACAAATAACCTATTAGATTCGTGCCAGAAATCGCCTACAATTGATTTTTGTTCATCATACCATAACTTATATTCTTCAAGTAAAGAAACGATAAAATCAGGTATTGCAACATCTCTTATTGAACTTTCTGTTTTAGGTGCCTTAGTAAAAACTCCTTTTTCAGAAAGATATTGACTAGACTTATTAATATTGATAATACCATTTTTCAAATCAATATCACTCCATTCAAGCCCAACAAGTTCACCAAGCCTTGCTCCAGTAAAAATATCAAGTAAAATTGCAGTGCGATATTTAATTTGATTGCCTTTTAACTTTTGCAAATTATCAACAAGAATTTTAGTTTGTTCTTCATCATAATGACGTCTTAACGGCTTAGATGTTTTCGGTGGTTGAACACGTTCAGCAGGATTGCTTACAATAAGTTGCCAATATACTGCTTTATGAAGCATTGCTGATAGCAAACGATGATGTTCTAATATTGTCTTTTGAGATAATGGCTTTCTTGTTTTCTTTCCATTGTTGTTTTTTCTTCTAATAATTTGAGTATCTTCTTCAAGTAAATCATAAAATCTCATAATGTCTGTTGGTTTGATTTTATTTAGCTTATAATGTCCAAAATATGGAGTGATTCTTGTTTCTAACATACGTTTGTATCTATAATAAGTTGATGGTGCTAGTTCTTTTAAAGCATAATCCTTTGTCCATATTTCCACATATTGTGCAAATGTTGGGATGTTTCCGTCTACTATTAGTCCACTTTCTACTTCTGTTAGAAATTTTGCAAGTTCTATTTGTGCTTCTGATTTTTTCTTGCAGTGTATTGTTTTTTGATGTCTTATTGGTCTGCCATCTAGGTCATATCCTTTGAATACTACTAGCCTGTAACTGTTTTTTCCTCGCTTTTCAATACTACCTGTCACTTTTTTTCCTCCTTTCTGTTGTTTTTAGTAATTGTTTGTATTACTATGTTTTTATTGTAACATTTTGGTGTGAGAAAATAAAACCCGACAATGGGAAAAATATAAAAGATTTTTTTGTATGGTTTGTAATTAGTCTTTAATATCTAGAAATAAGATGATATAATTAAAAAAATGGAGATGATAAAATGGAATTAAATTATAGTGGAAGTGGAGATGTCTTTTATAATAAAAAAACATATAAATGTGATTTATATATGAATAGAGAATATGGTGGAATACTTATAAAAATAAGCGTGAAAGGTGCATTTGCTAGTATTGTTGAACTACCAATGAATATTGATTTTCTAAGTTGCCAACTCAGTACGGGATTTAAGTTTTCATTGTTGAATTGTAATAGGAAAGAAACAAAAGGGCTTGTTTCAGAAGGAAGAACAGTTTTTACATATAATGCAGAATATATGATAGAGGGTGTAGGAGGGGAGATAGAAAATCCCATTAGTTTTTATAAAGTCTTATTTGAATTATCTGATATAATAGAATGGGGAAATATATCAGGCTATGCTATTGGAGAGAAAAACGAAATCTTTTCTAATGAAGATAGTGAATTGAAAATATATGAAAATAAAGATTATTATATTAAATATATAGTTGGAAAAAGCATGTTGCCTATTGTTTTTTCTGACTTATTAAATGAGAATATATCATTGAAACAAACTGGAAATATTGAAATAACGTTTAAAGAAGAAAAATCATTAAATGAATTTATGGTGATATTATTAAAAATAAAAAGGTTAATTGAAATATCAACATTATCGAAAATAAACATAAGAAAAATAAGTGGATATAATAGTGAATATTATGATATATATGGAGATAGAAAATATGAAAGGCAAATTTCAATTATAAGTTCAAAGATAAATCAAGGAAATAATTTTGAAGAAAAAAATAGTTATACTAAAAAATGGGGATGGATTGTGCTTCCGGAATTAATTGAAAATGAATGTTTTACTAACTTTTTTTATAAGTATGAAAAATTAGAACCTATAATAGAGTTGTATTTACAAATTATTGAATCAAATGAAATGTCAAATATTAGAGCTTTCTTAAACATTGTACAAGCATTAGAAACATATCATTCAAGATTTAAAGCTAATACTTTGGGAGAATATAAAAAAAGAATTGATGAGGTTATATTAAAAGATCGTCCTAAGGATTTTATAGAGAATGACAAAAAATTTCTTATGGCAAATTCGTATAAATTTATGACATTAGAAAGTAGAATTGTAGATTTATTAGTGGCAGATTTTAATATATATTTTGATACTGGAGATATAAAACACTTAGATTTTCCTAATATAATAGCAAATACGAGAAATTATTACATACATTATGATGAAAATATAAAGAAGAAGTCTAAAATTCTTACAAGTGAAGAATTAGGAATATATACTCGTGCATTAATTTATATACTTGAATATTATATTTTAATAGAATTAGGATTTTCAAATTTTGAAAATATAAAGAAAAAATTGAATGATAGATGGGGAAGTATTTCTCAAACTTTAACAATAAGAAATGTATCAGAAAAAAATAATAAAAATACTAATGGAGATTAAAAAATGGAAAATAGTAAAATAAAATTTCCTACAAATGAAGAGTTACAAATTGATTTTAAAAATAAAATTGTCGAAATCATAAATTATATAAAAAATTTTTCTATGTATGATGTTCTTGCACATTTTTACTGGGAGTATAAAATTAGTTTTGGAAATGAAGAAGAAAAAGATGAAAGATGGTTAAAAAGCATAAAAGTAATGTATTTGCAAATATTATTTTCTTGTTTTGATAAAAGTGATCATACAGAAGAATTAAAGGAATGCAATATTAAAATAATAAATGAATATCTTGAAGAAATACATAGTTTCACTATACAATATGGAATAGTTTTTAATAAAGAAAATGGATTGACGGATGAAGAAAACGAATATTTAAGTCATTCATATTCATTTAAAGACTGGAGTGGAAAGAGATATGATATATTTGAGATTCAGCATCATAAAGATTTATTAGACTGTTTAGAGAAAGAATTCGAAACAGCTTATGGTTTTACTTTAGAAGATTTATATTCTGGAATTTTAAATTTAAAAAATAATTTTTATTTTAAATTTGAGAATAGTATTAATAGTATAAGAAAATTAGTAAGAACTAAAAAAATAAAGATTGACAATGAAGGTGTTCATGCGATTGCAGAATTCAATGAAAAGGAACAGCAACAATTAAATGAATATTTTGAGGATATACATAGTTTAGAATTAGCAAATCTAAAAAATTGTACTAAATGGACAAATGATTTTTTAGATAAATTCTTAGTTGAAAAAGAATATTATAAAAATTTTGTGGAAAATATCAGTATTGAAAGTTGGAATGAGTTAATTAATAGGATTAAGTATAAACCTTTTATAAAAGTTAAAAATGAATACTATATATTATTACAACAAAAATTTTATGATAATTTTGATAAGATTGCAGTACAAGGAATGTGCGAGAATTTAACAAGAAAGGAACAGCAAGAGTTAAGAGAAAAATATACTTCTAATGTTGAAAAAGTGGTAGCAGATTATTTTAGTAAAATACTGAATAGTAAAGAGATTTATATAAATAATCATTATGATTATGAAAAAAAGATTATAGAAAATGATATTTTAATATTATATGATAATAATATTTTTATAATTGAAGTTAAATCAGGAAGTTTTACACCTGAATTGGCAATCAATGACTTAGAATCACATAAAAAATCCTTACAAGATTTGATAAAAAAAGCCAATGAACAACAAGATAAATTAGAAAAGTGTTTAATAGAAAAGAAAAGAGTTTCTATCTATGATAGTAATAATAAACGAAATAGGAATAAAAAAGCTGAAATTGAAATAAATGATGATACTAGAATTTTTAAAATAATAATAACAGCAGAAGCATTTAATGATATTGAAGCAAGAATAGACAAAGTTAAACTTATATCATTGAGTAAAAATACATTAGTTTTATGTTTGGATGATTTGAGGGTTTATAGTGATTATTTTAAACAACATCCATGCTACTTTATACAATATTTGTTACAAAGAAAAAAAGCTATAGGCAATAAAAATGTTGATTTATATGATGAACTATATCATTTAGGAATGTGGATTGAATACAACTATTATAATGAAAATGTCAATCGACAAGTTAATAATTTAATTAAAGAAGAAAATATTGAGCAGGGATTAGGAATAGTTGCAATTTGTGGAGAGGACTGGATGAAAGAATTAGATGAATATTATAACAATTTATGGTTTAAGAAAAAGAAAATTACAAAACCATATAGAGAGATACCTGTTGAAATTAAAAAAATTATTGATTACTGTGAAAATAATAGTTCTATTAGGAAACATACATATCTTACCACATTTTTACTTAATTTAGATCCGAATGCACTGCATCAGACAGAAAAAATTATTATTGAATCTAGAGAGTTTTATAAGAATAATAGTAGGCCAAAATATCGGATATATGTCACTGAAGGAAAAAGATGAAAATAATATAGAAGCATTATGTATGACATCTATATATGGAGAAGATAATATAGATGTAAATACATTAGTAAAAAATACATATGCAAATATGTATTTATCAAAATGTGAAAAAGTATTAAGTGTATTTTTATATTATAGTAGCGATTATAAAATAAAAAAGATAGATTTTAAAATGCTAACTTCTGATGATAAAGAAGCAAAAAGTACAGAAATAATGAATATGGCAGAATATTTAAGATGTAAAAGAGGTCTAAGGTTAGAAGGTAACAAAATAGGTAGAAATGAATTATGCCCTTGTGGAAGTGGAAAAAAATATAAAAAATGTTGTTTATTAAAAGAAAAAATGTAAGGCTATGTAGTTAGCTTTACATTTTTTTATTTATTTTCATACATTCAAGCAAATCAAGTAGTTCTTCACCAGTAATCAAACCTTCTTTGTATCTTTCTTGATATATAGGATATTCTTTTTTGAAATACTCAAAAATTCTTTTTACTTTTTCAGATGCACTTATAGAAACTTGTTTGCGTAAATTTTTATATTTCTTTCTGCATTTTTGCAAATAAATGTCATCTTTTTCATTATTCTTAGAATGTTTTTCAGTAACAATTTTATTACAAGTCATATTATTTTCAAATATTAGATCACAATATTTTTGCTCTTATTAGTGGTATTAATAAAACAATAGATACAATTTTTACAGCATTCAAATTATTACTTATTAATTTTTTAACAGTACAATATAAAAAGTTATCAACAAATTTAGAATAAAATGTGCAATTTACACAAATTTAAAGTGCAAAAATTGCACTTTAAATTTTGCTCATTTTCTTATTTTCATATTATCAATCCAATTTTTAAATTCAAAAGACGAAATCTTACCTTTTTTATATTTATTAAGCATCACAGCACCATCAACTTTATATCTTTCATAAAGAGCTAATACCTCAGGATTATTACTAATAGAAGCTTGTTTACTCAAATTTTTATATCTATTTCTATACTTTTTACAAATAGGATCATTAGCATATGTTCTACTAGAAGAAAACTTATCAGCAAATTCCTTACAAGTTAGACCATCTTTAAAAATATTATCACAATACAATGCCTTATGTGCAGTTTTAGGAATAAAATAGTGATTACAATTTTTACATTTTACAATCCTAAAACTATTTTTATAATTCATAAATTCCTTCATACAAATAAACAAAAGACAAGTAAAGTCATTAGAAGAATAGTAATACCTAATATTATCTTTTGACTTATTAGTGTTAGAACCTAAAAAGAAAGAATCTAAGTCAAAGTTCATTTTTATATCTTTAAAATTTTCAGATATGTTATCTAAAATTGATTCATATGTTTCATTATCTTTCAAAATCTTTAGACTTTCATAATCTGAATCTTCTTCAGTAGATGATTCAAACAATGTCTTGAAATATATTTTTTCTGCAATATTCCTAAAAACAAATTGAGCAGAGTCAATAAAACTAAAATAAAGTAATTTTGTCCCTTCAGCATAATCAATAAATTCATCTTCTGTTAATATTATTTTTTGATTAGCCATAGTTTCGGATGTTAAATCAATACTTTTATAATATTCAAAATTTAGATAATTCTTTTTACTAGCAATGAAATTAACAAGAAAATAATGCACTAAAAAATAGTTCAAATGTAAAGCATTTGTAAAATCTAAATTTAGAAATTCAAGCAGAAATGTTCCGATATTTTTTGCTTTAGGTTTAACTTTTTCAAAAACATATAATTTTTTATTCTTTAGTTTTTCTGGTATTTTCTCTGAGTCTGTTAGTTCTATTGGTTCGTATCTTACAAAATACTCTTTTGAATTTTTGAAGTCAAATGCTATTTCTAATTCATAATTCATAATTTTTCTCCTTGAACTTGTATTAAATTTATAACCTTTCTATATAAAAGGCGAAATGAAAGTATTAAAATCCCCAAAAATTTTTAAAAAATTAATCTTTTATGCTTTCATACATAATAGGCGAAGAAAAATGGAAAAAACTATCAAAAAATTTAAAAAAATTAATTTTTTATGCTTTCACATATATAGGCGAAATAAAATTAAAAAATCTCACAAAATTTATAAAGAATTTTAAAATTTTAATATTCCTATATACAAATAGGCGAAGAAAGACTCAAAAATCTTAGTAAAACTACAAAAAATTTTTAAGATTTAATCTTTCTGCATACATTGGCGAAATAATATTGGAAAATATACCAAAAATCATAAAAATTTTTAAAAAATTTTAATCTTTCTATACACATAGGCGAAAAAAAAGTGAAAAACCTGACCAAAATTGTAAAAAAAATTAAAAAAATTTTAAATTATTGATCCTTCTATATAAATAGGCGAAATAAAAATAGAAAATGTGACAAAAATCATAAATTTTTTTACAAATTAAAAAATAAAGAAATAGCCATACAATAGAAATAAATTTTAGAATTATTATCTGTACGGTTTTTTAGAGCAAATAAAACATCTAAAATAATAAATAATAATTAGTTAACTAAATTATACAAATGTAAATGCAAGAATATATAAAATTAAATATTTATACATATTTTTGCATAAAGAATTTAAGAAAAAGAGAGGTGATTATATGCCAGAATTGCCAAAGGTAGAACGAAAAACACTAACAATGAAAGAAACAGCAGAGTATTTAGGAATATCATATTGGTTAGTAAATCAATTAGTAAGAAGAAAACAAATACCATGTGCAAGAGTTGGTGGAAGAGTATTATTTAGAGTACAAGCACTAGATGAATACTTAAACAATAAAGAAAAAGAATCATTAAAAAAGTAAAGGAGGGAAAACATGCAATGGATTAAAGTGTTTACAGATATATTTGCAAATCCAAAAATCAAAATATTACTCAAAGAACGTGATGGGGACACATTTTTTAGAGTATGGATTCAATTATTAACAATAGCAGGACAGTGTATGCAAGAAGGAAAGTTAATGATTTCAGAAAATAATCCGATGACAGTGCATGAACTTGCAACAATCATTCACAAAACGGATGCAAAAATGGAAAATATATTGAACAAATTAATCCATTTAGAAATGCTAATATATCAGGAAAATACATATATAATTAAAAACTGGTATAAGTATCAAAGTATTGATAAATATGAGAAAATTTTAGAACAAAATAGAGCAAGACAAAAAAGATTTAGAGATAAGAAAAAAGAAGAAAGTAACGTTACGCAAACGTCAAGTAACGTGGAAGAAGAGAATATAACAGAAAAGAATAAAATAGAAAATAATAGATTAGAAGATGATATAAAGGCAGGTGAAAATGGTAGTGGATTCAAAACAATTGATTTCTGACATAGTTTTAGATACTGATAATAAAATGCACAAACAGTGCAAATTCTGTGGAAAGTTATTACATATAAATGATTATACTGCACTATATGTCAATATTGTTTATAAAGATATAGCAACTGCATACGAAAGATGTACTTGTAATGAAGCTAGTAAAATTTGGCAACAATATGATGAATATATTGAAAAAGACAAAATAAGAAAAATCAATTTAAGTAAAATAAACAAATTATTTAAAAATAATAATTTAGGAAAACGTCAATTAAATAGCACATTTGAAAATTATAAAATAACAAATAAGAATAAAAATGCTTATGAAAATGTTAAAAAATATGTAAATAAATTGATAAAAGGAACAACTAATAAAGGACTTTTTATAACAGGAGCTTATGGTGTAGGTAAAACTTATTTAGCATCATGTATTGCAAATGAAATTATTAAGAACGGAAAATCAGTAATATTTGGAACTTTAATACAATTGTTAGATTTTATTAGAGATTCATATAGCGATTCAGAAGTTTCTGATAAAGACTATTTAAATTTATATTCTAGTGTGGATCTTTTGGTAATTGATGATTTAGGAAAAGAAAAGCCAACAGAATGGGTATTAGAAAAATTATTTTTGATAGTGAATAATAGATATAATAATTATTTGCCGATTGTTATAACCACAAATTATAACAGAAATCAATTAAGAGAAAGATTATGTATAAATAAAAATTATAGTATTGTAGATTCAATAATTTCAAGATTATATGAAATGTGTGGTGGTATTGAAATTAAGGACGATGACCATAGAATGAGCGATTCCCTAATTAGGGAATCACTCTGAAATAGTTAAGATAACTGGAGTATAAGCTAAATTGCTTTAGATGTAAAATGATTAGTGGCAGATAAAAATGTCACTTTTCTTTTTATATTGTTTTGGAGCAATAAGAACTAAAATAAGAGAAATGTTTTTAGCAAGATTCCCCTTTGTGTATACAAATGGTTCTTGATAGTTGGGAATGTCCCAAACCCTTTTATGAAATGGAGATGATAATTTGAAGAAAGATAAAATTATAACAATTAGAGTTAATGAAAAAGAGAAGAAAAAATTGATTGAGAAAAGCAAAATTGCTAAACTAAGTTTATCAGAATATTTGATTGAACAAGGTTTAGATAAAGAGATAGTTATAGTTGGTGGATTAAATGAAGTTGTAACAGAGCTCAGAAGAATAGGGAATAATATAAATCAATTAACATATTTGGCGAATAGTGGAAGGATTTATACTGTTGATTTAAGTGAGGTGAAACAGAAAATAGGAAAGGTATGGAATGTAATTAATGAGTTACAAAATAAGTGGTGAAAAGCATTAGAAATTATAAAAACTTTTTCGACAAAATAGTTTAAAATATTGGGATTTTTATTGTTAAAAATTGGATTATGTGATATAAAATAAATAGAATAATTAGATTTAACGGAGGAAACTTATGGAAAACGGAAATATAAGAGAAAGAGAAGAATTGCACAAAGCAATATGGTCAATAGCAAATTATTTAAGAGGATCAGTTGATGGTTGGGATTTTAAACAATATATATTAGGAGTAATGTTTTATAGATATATATCAGAAAATATGACTAATTACATAAATGAAGGTGAAAGAAAAGCAGGAGATAATAATTTTGATTATGCAAAATTATCAGATGAAGAAGCAGAAACGATTAGAAAAGAGATGGTAAACGAAAAAGGTTTCTTTATATTACCATCAGAATTATTTGATAATGTATGTAAAAAAGCTAAAGATGATGAAAATTTAAATGAAACATTAGAAAGAATCTTTAATAATATTGAAAACTCAGCAAAGGGAGCAGAAAGTGAAGAAGACTTTGCAGGCTTATTTGATGATATTGATGTTAATAGTAATAAATTAGGAGCAACTGTTGCAAAAAGAAATGATAAATTAGTAAAAATACTAGACGGAATTGCTAATATTCCACTTGGAAATTATAAAGATAATTCAATAGATGCTTTTGGAGATGCTTATGAATTTTTGATGTCAATGTATGCATCCAATGCTGGAAAATCAGGAGGAGAATTTTATACACCTCAAGAAGTAAGCGAATTATTAACAAGATTAGCTATTGTTGGAAAAACTTCAGTTAATAAAGTATATGACCCAGCATGTGGCTCAGGTTCTTTACTATTAAAATCAGCAAAAATACTAGGAAAAGATAATGTAAGAAACGGATTTTATGGACAAGAAATAAATTTAACTACATATAACCTATGTAGAATAAATATGTTTTTACATGATATAGATTATGATAAGTTTGATATAGCATGTGAAGATACATTAGTTTCACCTCAACATTGGGATGATGAGCCATTTGAAGTTATTGTTTCAAATCCACCATATTCTATAAAATGGGCTGGAGATGATAACGCAGTACTTATAAATGACAAACGTTATTCACCAGCAGGTGTATTAGCACCAAAATCAAAGGCAGATTTTGCATTTATAATGCATTCACTTTCATGGCTTGCAACAAATGGAACAGCATCAATAGTTTGCTTCCCTGGTATTTTATATAGAGGTGGAGCAGAACAAAAAATAAGAAAATATTTAATTGATAATAACTTTGTAGATTGCATTATACAATTACCAGATAATCTATTTTTTGGAACATCAATTGCAACATGTATTATGATTTTGAAGAAAAGTAAAAAAGATAATAGCACATTATTTATTGATGCAACAAAAGAATGTGTAAAAGTTACAAATAATAATAAATTGACAGATGAAAATATAGAAAATATTGTGAAAACTTTTACAGATAGAAAAGATATTGATTATGTATCAAAATTAGTTTCAAATAAAGAAATAGGAGAAAATGATTATAACTTATCAGTTTCTACTTATGTTGAAAAAGAAGATGCTAGAGAAAAAATTGATATTGATGTTTTAAATAAAGAAATAGATGAGATAGTTGCAAGAGAAAATGTACTTCGTGAAGAAATAAATAAGATTATTTCAGAAATCGAGGTGTAGAAAATGAGATTATCAGGACTTCTTTCTAAAGAACCAACTAAAGAATTTTACCAAGTTGATGGTTTCTTAAATTCAAAGCTGAAATCTGGTAAGCAAAGAGAAATAAATGCTGGAACTATAACCTTATCATTTTATTGCAAAGAATGTGAAGATACATTAACTTTCTATTCTTTCAATGATAAATTAGTATGTGTTGGAATAGATGAGAAAATAATAAGTATAGATACAGTTCTAAAGTGTCCAAGATGTAATTCTGTTGTTCCAGTATGGTTTTTAATAGAATGTGATGATAAAACATTTATAGAACAGTATCCAAAAATTAGAGTATTAAAACGTTCTTATAAATTATTTAAAAATGTTTGTACTAGCAAAGATAAGTATGGAAAATATTCAGAATTACTTGAAAAAGCTAATGTAGCATATAATGAAGAATTAGGATCTGGAGCAATAGTGTATCTACGAAAAATATATGAACAAATTGTTACAGAAACAGCTCAAATCTATGGGATAAATATGTATACTGTTAAAGGACATAGAAGAAAATTTGGAGAATTATTAGAGGAAGTAGATAGTGAGACTTCAATTGTTCCAATGGAATTTGCTAAGAATGGTTATACATTATTTCAAAAGTTAAGTAATGTTATTCATGGGGAATATGATGAACAAATAGCATTGAAGCAGTATCCTGCTTTTTATAGACTTGTAATAGGAATATTAGATAATATAAATAATAATAAAGAATTATTAAAAGCAATAAATGAATTAGAACTAAATCAAGGAGGAAAAAATGTCTAAAATAGATGACCTAATTGAAAAATTATGTCCCAATGGAGTTGAATATAAACCAATATGGTCATTGACTGCATGGGATAAAAAATTTAAAGGAGTAGATAAAGAGAAACAAAAGAAAATCATTTCATATAAATATTATTTATCTACAGATTTTGCAAAAGCAGAAAGAAAAAATGGAAATATAAAATACATTTCAACTGGTATTTCTGGAGATGATAGATATACAACAGAAGAATTGGCTGGTGATTATCTTGCCGATGGAGAGGTTGTATGTATTCCATGGGGAGGAACTCCCAATGTTAAATATCATAAAGGAAAATTTGTTACTGGAGATAATAGAATTGCAACTTCATTAGATGTTAATATTTTAAGTAATAAATTTTTGTATTATTGGATGCAATCAAGAATTAATGTTATTTCAAAATTCTATAGAGGATCTGGAATTAAACATCCTTCTATGAAAGATGTACTAGATATGAATATTGCTGTACCTCCGTTGGAGGTACAATGCGAAATTGTCCATGTTTTGGACGATTTCACATTACTTTCAGCAGAGCTTTCAGCAGAGCTGAAAGCTAGACGAAAACAATATGAGTATTATAAAGAAAAATTGTTTAATTTAGAATCTGAAGAAAAAAAATTAAAAGATGTAGCTCAGATATATGATTCATTGCATGCTACTCCTAAATATGTAAAGCAAGGATATCCAATGATAAGAGTTGCTGATGTAAAATTTGGAATTGTTAATTCAAGAGAGGCGCTAAAAGTTAATGAAGATACTTTTAAAAAATTTACTAGTAAATATGAACCTCAAAAAGAAGATATAATAATTTCAAGAGTGGGTTCGTTTGGAAATGTATGTATAGTAGGTGAAGAAAAAATATGTTTAGGACAAAATACAAGTGTAATACATCCATTAATCAATAAAAAGTATTTATATTTCTATTTAGCAAGTGAGAAGGTTCAAAGTTGGATAAAAGAAAATGTAAATGGAGCAGGGTATAAAAGTTTAACCTTGGCTAATATTAATGAAATACCAATAAAAGTTCCTTCGGATAAAAAACAAGGAGAAATTGCAAATATTCTTGATCGATTTGATAAATTATGCAATGACATTTCAGAAGGTTTACCAGCAGAAATAGAGGCAAGGAAACAGCAATATGAGTATTATAGAGAAAAATTATTAACTTTTAAGGAGTTGAAAAATGACTGAGTTGATAGATTCACAATTAGTATATGACCTAAGAGATGTAATAAATAAAACTGATATTTTTGTAAAGGATCCAATTGAAAAAGAAAAGTTTGATTTAATATGTGCAATTATGGATAGGTTTGACTTATCAGTAGATTTTTTAAATAAGCATCAGAGTTTTCCTAAAGATGAAAATGAATTTATAAATTTTTTAGTACATGTATCTATTATAAGAGATGGAATTAATGCTGTTTTTAAAGAGTTGGGGTTGGAAATAAAAAGCGATAATAAAATATTTGAAGAATATTATAAAATGGATTTACCTAATATTAATAAGACAATAAATGATGATAAATTTTATGAATATTTTAGATCTCTTGCATTTGCACACCCATTTCTTACAGATAGATCTATTCCAAATGCAATTGATAAAAATGAAATACAATATTCACCATATGTATTAACTAATTTAGGTTTGTTTTGGAAGGACAAGGATTCTATAGGTGTTGAAGTGTATAGTAATAAAAGAGATGCTTTTTCGGTTTCTTTTCCTTTTGAAAAATTGAAGGAATATATTAAATGGAAATATGAAATGATTTTAGATATTATTTCAGAATTTGAAAACATAATAAATAAAAAAGAAAAAGTTTGGAAACAACATAAGGTTAAAAGAAATTTGCCAGATATTGAGATTTTAGAAGATATAAAGGTAATATTAGAAGAACGATGCATGGATTCAGGAGAAATTGATGAATTAATTAAATATTTAATTTGTGAATGTACTCTTGAGGAAAATTATGAATCTGTTGAAAAATTTAAAAATGCAATTAAAAAGATTATACCAGACATTTGTAATGCAGTAGATGATTATAATCATAATGAAATATATGATATTGTCAGAGATATTTTATATCCTAGACCTAAAGCACATCAAATGTTGCATTATCAACTTGAAAAAATATATTGTTATTTAAATGATGATTATGGAGATACGGAATGGGGATTAATACAAGCAGAAGCATTTGCAAATGGATTTGCAAAAAAATGGGTTACAATTAATCCCAAAAGTATGAGCTTTGATGAAATAAAATTACTTACAAGTGTTGCGTGCTATTTAGAGTATAAAGAACAAATGGGAGTGAAAATATGAATAAATATAATGTAGTAATGGAAATGAACGATTCTACAGTAGTAACAGAATATGAGCCAGTAAAAAGAAAATCAGACAGCTATCAAAGTGAGCAAGCATTAGAAAACGAATTTATAAGAATGCTTACAGAGCAAGGATATGACTATTTAGAAATTCACGATTCAGAATCATTAATAAAAAATCTTCGTACTCAACTAGAAATAGTAAATGATTATAAATTTACAGATAGCGAATGGGACAGATTTTTCAATGATTCTATTGCAAATAATAATGATGGGATAGTTGAAAAGACTAGAAAAATACAAGAAGATAATATTCAAGTTCTAAAAAAAGATGATGGAACAAGTAAAAACATAACTCTAATAGATAAAAAATGTATTCATAATAATAGATTACAAGTTATTAATCAGTATGTAGAAAATAGTGGAAACTATGACAATAGATATGATGTTACAATATTAGTAAATGGACTACCTTTAGTACATGTGGAATTAAAAAGAAGAGGAGTAGCACTAAAAGAAGCATTTAATCAAATAAACAGATATCAAAGAGACAGCTTTTGGGCTGGAAGTGGATTATATGAGTATATTCAAATATTTGTAATTTCAAATGGTACAAGTACAAAATATTATTCAAATACAACAAGAGAAAGCCATATAAAAGAACAAACATCAACTAGAAATAAAAGTAAAAAAACAAGCAATAGTTTTGAATTTACATCATATTGGGCTGATAGCAATAATAAAGTAATATCTGATTTAGTGGATTTTACAAGAACATTTTTTGCAAAACATACAATTTTAAATATATTAACAAAATATTGTGTATTCACATCAGAAGAATTACTACTTGTAATGAGGCCATATCAAATTGTTGCAACAGAGAGAATATTAAATAGAATTCAAGTAGCAACAAATTATAAGAAGATGGGAACAATTGAAGCAGGAGGGTATATTTGGCATACTACTGGATCTGGAAAAACATTAACATCATTTAAAACTGCACAATTAGCAAGTAAATTAGAATATATTGATAAAGTATTATTTGTTGTAGATAGAAAAGATTTGGACTATCAAACAATGAAAGAATATGATAGATTCCAAAAAGGAGCAGCAAACGGAAACAGAAGTACAAAAGTACTTCAAAAGCAATTAGAAGATACAACATCAAAAATAATAGTAACAACAATTCAAAAATTAAGTGAATTTGTAAAAAGAAACAAAAATCATCCAGTATATCAGAAACATCTGGTATTGATATTTGATGAATGCCATCGTTCTCAATTTGGAGATATGCACAAAATGATAGTACAAAACTTCAAAAATTATCATTTATTTGGATTTACTGGAACACCAATATTTGCAAAAAATGCAGGAAAAACAACAAATCCAGATTTCTGCACAACGGAGCAAGCATTTGGAGAAAAATTACATACATATACAATAGTAGATGCTATAAATGATGGAAATGTATTGCCATTTAGAATTGATTATATAAATACAATAAAAGCCAAAGAAGGAATGACAGATAAAGAAGTAGAGGCAATAAATACAGAAGAAGCACTATCATCACCAGAGAGAGTATCAAATGTAGTTTCATACATAATAGAACACTTTGATCAGAAAACAAAAAGAAATTCATTTTATGATTTAAAAGGACAAAGAGTAAATGGATTTAATTCAATGTTTGCAGTAGCTTCAATACCAATGGCAAAAAAATATTATTTGGAATTTAGGAAGCAATTAGAAGAAAAACAGAAAGATTTAACAATTGCTACAATTTATTCTTATGCACAAAATGAAGAAGATACTTCAGATGGAATATTAGATGACGAAGGATTTGAAACGAATTTATTAGATAAAAGTTCAAGAGAATTTTTAGACTTTGCAATAGATGAATACAATAAAAAATTCAAGACAAACTTCTCATCAGAAGGAAACGGATTCCAAGACTACTATAAAGATTTATCAGATAAAGTAAAACATAGAGAAATAGATTTATTAATAGTAGTAAATATGTTCTTAACAGGATTTGATGCAACTACATTAAACACATTATGGGTAGATAAAAATTTAAAACAACATGGACTAATACAAGCTTATTCAAGAACAAATCGTATATTAAATTCAGTAAAAACTTATGGAAATATTGTATGTTTTAGAAACTTACAAGAGGCAACAAATGATGCAATAGCATTATTCGGAGATAAAAATGCAACTGGAATTGTATTACTAAAATCTTATGAAGATTACTATTATGGATATGAAGATGATAATGGCAAAAAGCAAATAGGATATGAAGAAAGAATAGCAATATTATTACAAAAATATCCACTAGGAGTACAAATTGTTGGAGAAAAAGCTGAAAAAGACTTTATAGCGTTAATAGGAAATATATTAAGATTAAGAAATATATTATCATCATTTGATAAATTTGCAGGAAATGCAATATTATCTGAAAGAGATTTTCAAGACTATACAGGAATGTATGTTGATTTATATCAAAAATATAAACAAAAAGATGACGGAGAGAAAGAAAGCATAAAAGATGATATAGTATTTGAAATGGAACTTGTAAAACAAGTAGAAGTAAACATAGACTATATTTTAATGCTAGTTGCAAAATATCATCAATCTAATTGTGAAGATAAAGAAATACTTGGAACTATTGATAAAGCTATAAAATCAAGTTTAGCACTTCGTTCAAAGAAAGAATTAATAGATGGATTTATTTCAAAAATAAATGCAGATACAAATGTTATGGATGATTGGGGTAAATTTGTAAAAGAACAAAAAGAAATAGATTTAAAGAAAATAATTAATGATGAAAATTTGAATGAAGAAGAAACTAGAAAATTTTTAGATAATGCTTTTAGAGATGGACAAGTTAAAACAAATGGAACAGATATAGAAAAAATATTGCCACCTATGAGAAGATTTGGTGGAGGTAATAGGGCAGAGAAAAAAGAAAATATTATAGTTAAAGTTAAGAAGTTTTTCGAAAAATATTTTGGACTTGGAACAGCCGATAGAAATGATGATGGCTTTGAGTATAGGGTTACTGATGAGGAAGAAAGCTATGATTTAAATATGGTTGCAGAAGATGGAGAAGAATATAAAATAAAAGAATAAAAATGAATGTTAAAAGTAAATGTATATATATTCTTTTGAAAGCATTTATTGATAAAAAAGAAAGGCCAGATATCATAGTGTGAAAAAAAATGAAATTATTTTGGTTAAAATAAGGTGATTATATGAAGATAAAAGTAAATAATGATATTCTTGTTTGGGCAAGACAGGAATTGAATATTACACAAGAAGAAGTAGCAGATAGGATGGGAAGAAATATTGAAGATATTATTAATTGGGAAGAAGGAAAAGACTATCCTACTTATGCTCAATTAGAAAAGCTGGCGTATACAATATATAAAAGACCATTAGCAGTATTTTTCTTTCCTAACATTCCTAATATTCCTAAAAACAATGGTAAGTTTAGAACATTAGATAATGAAATATTTAATGAAATTCCAACTAGAATAATAGAACTAATGAATCAAGCAAGAGTTATGCAACTAAATTTACAAGAACTAGATTCAAATTCTAGAATAAGAATTACTGAGTTAGAGTTAGATATACATGAACAAAATTTTTACGAAAAATTAAGAGACGTTTTAGGAGTAGACCTTGAATTACAGAAAAAAGCAAAAAATATGAGTGATGCATTTGAAATGTGGAGATCTGCATTTTATGAATGTGGAGTATATGTTTTTAAGGAAGCATTTAAAGACAATAGTTTTTCTGGTTTTTGTCTATATGACATTAAATATCCTGTTATATACATTAATAATTCGATGTCATATAGTAGACAAATTTTTACATTGTTTCATGAATTATGCCATATACTTATAAAAACAAGTGGCATAGATAAAGCAAATGATGATTATATAAGCAGATTAGAACTAGATAATAGAAAATTAGAGATGATTTGTAATATGTTTGCAGGAAAGTTTCTTGTTCCAACAAATGATTTATTAAAGTTAATAGATAATGTAGAAATAAATGAAAAAAATATAGAAAAACTATCTAAGAAATACAGCGTTAGTAGAGATGTTATTCTAAGGAAATTGTTAGACATGGGAAAAATAAGTAAAGAGGCTTACGAAAAAAAACATAGTGATTATCAAGAGGAAATGTATAGAAAGCCTATAAATAGTGGAGGAGGAAATTATTATAATACAAAAAAAGCATATTTAGGTGAAAATTATATAAATGATGTTTGTAGTAATTATTATAGTGGTAAAATAGATTTATATGAAACGGCTAATTATTTAAATGTAAGAGTTGAAGCAATCCCTCAATTAGGTGTAATGATAAAGGAGGGAAGTAGGTAATGAAGTATATAGTTGATACAAATGTTTTTAGAACTTTTTTTAGATTTTATTATGATGATATTACTCCAGAGCTTTTCAACAATTTGGACTCTATGATAAGAGAAGGAAAAATAATATCAGTAAAAGAAGTTTATCATGAATTAGAGAATCAGCATAAAAAAGATTCAGATTTCATGAATAATATTAAAGTATATAAGAACATATTTCAAGAACCTACTAATGAAGAAGAAATTGAAATTTTAAAACAAATTTATAGTAAAAGAAATTATCAAAATAATATAAGTGAAAAAAATTTATTAAATGGAAATCCAGTTGCAGATGCATTTTTGGTAGCAAAAGCAAAATGTGAAAATGGGATTTTAGTTACTGCCGAAGAGTTTTCACCAAATGCAGCAAGAATTCCAAATATATGTGAGGAATTTAATATAAAGTATATCTCTTTTAAAGAATTTCTAAAAATTGTTAAAAAATATAAATTGTAAGATGCAAGCAATAAAAAATGTAATGGTATAAAAATAAAAGAAATACTAGAAGAATAATTCTCTAAGTAGTAAATATAAAATATCAATAAATTTGAGAATAATTCTTAAATTTATTGATATTTTCTTATTTTAACTATTTTTTAGAAAATTTAAATAAAAGATGTTAAAAAAATATTTGAAAATTTCCTACAAAAAGCAAAAGTTTTTTCATAATTTTGAAAAAACTTGACTATAATAATAAAAGATAGTATAATTATTATAGTTAGGAGGAAATTTATGGAAAGAATAAGTAGAGAAAATTATTTATCTATATTAAAAAATTTCAAAGATCAACAAATAATAAAAGTTATCACAGGAATAAGAAGATGTGGTAAATCAACATTACTTGAAATTTTTCAAGAGTACTTAAAAGAAAATGGAGTAGAAGCAAAGCAGATAATATCAATAAATTTTGAAAACGCAGATTATGAGGAATTACAAGACAGAAAAAAATTATATGAATATATAAAAGAAAGATTAGTAAAAGGAAAAAAGACATACGTTTTTCTAGATGAGATTCAAAATGTAAACGAATTTGAAAAAACAGTAGATAGTTTATTTATAAATAAAGATGTAGACTTATATATAACAGGTTCAAATGCATATTTATTATCTTCAGAATTAGCCACATTGCTTACAGGAAGATATATAGAAATAAAAATGTTGCCATTATCGTTTAAAGAATATTTATCAAGCTTTGAAGATAAAACAGACTTGTCAAGAAAATTTAGAGATTATCTAAGATATAGTTCATTTCCTCAAGCAATTGAATTATATAAAATAAACCCAGAAAACATAAATTTATTTTTAGATGGAATATATAACACTATTTTATTTAAAGATGTAATGCAAAGAAAAGGAATAACAGATAAAAATGTCTTAGAAAGAGTTACAAAATATTTGTATGACAACATAGGAAATAGAACAAGTATGAAAAGCATAAGTGATAATATTGAAGGAATAGAAAAAAATTCATCATATAATACAATTTCAAACTATGTAGATGCATTAATAGATAGTTATTTAATATTTAAAGCCAACAGATATGATATTAAAGGAAAAGAGTTTTTAAAAACTCAAGAAAAATATTATGCAATAGATATAGGATTAAGATATTATATGTTAGGACAAGGCTCTGGTCGAGACATGGGACATATATTAGAAAATGTTGTATATCTTGAATTGTTGAGACGAGGATATGAAGTATATATAGGAAAATATGATGATTTAGAAGTTGACTTTGTAGCAAGAAAGCCAGAAAATACTATATATTATCAAGTAGCATTAACGACTAGAGGGGAAAATGAAGAAGATAATAAAATCTTAGATAGAGAATTAACTCCATTGAGGAAAATAAATGATAATTATCCTAAATACATTTTGACATTAGATGATGATTTAGATGCAGACTTTGATGGAATAAAGAAGATAAATGTGTTGGATTGGTTACTGGAGGAAAAATAATATGAATGAATATAATGAATTTTTACAGGACTACAAAGATTGTTTGGATAGAATTGATAATTTTGAAAATTATAATTATATTGAAACTGAACTTTGGGTAGTTAAGAAATATGCAGATTGGATAAAAAAAGACAAAAGATACGAATTATCATTAACATGCGGTACAAATAAACCATTAGATGATAGAGAAAAAGCATGGAATGCAATTAATAATTTTAAAATTACATTAGATAAAATTGCTGTAATCAATATTTGGAAAATATAATTAATCAGAAAAAAGAAAAATATAACCAATTTAAAATTTACAGAGAAAGAATTTAAAAAAGCCCAATAGGGCTTTTTCTATACCAACTTAATCTCATCTTTCACAAACTCATCCACCATTTCCTGAATCATATAAATATAATTAACCTGCTCAACAAAACTCTCATTCTCAGAAGGAGCAGGAAACTTTTCTCTAAGTTCAAACTCAATCAAATTAGCATAACCCTTCAAATGATTTTCAAACTCCAACAAATAATCCATAACAGAACCATCCATAACAAAACGAGAAAACTTAAAAGGCTTATACTCTTCCAAATATTTCTTAGCCCAGACACCATATTTACCTAGTTTCAAATTTACCACCACCCAAACTCATAATAACTAAATTCAAGCAATCACCGAAACCAGCTCTATAATATTTATCATTCCAATAACCAATATAATCAAGATAATTCTCATCAAGCTTGTCCAATTGCTTTTGAACATACTTCTTATTACAACTTGCAACATTTTTCAAAATGGTATCACAATACTTATCAAACTCAATCAAATGTCCTTTATCTTCTTCGGTAAGTCTGCTCAAACACTCATCTCTAAAAATAATCCATTCTTTCATCAAATCTTTATTATCTAAATCCATAAAAATCATTCCTTTCAAAATTTAATCAAAAATCTAAAATAGCCATAAAAATTCATTTTAAAAAATAATCAAAATCATAAAAAATAAATTTAATTACCACTTAAAATCAAATACAATTAATAAGAATTTCCAAAAATTTTCCAACAAAAATTAAATGAAATTAGTACAAATCTCCTAAAATATTCCAATAAAAATTGGGGAGAAATTGGGGATCAAATTTTCAAAATCACCCCAATTTTAACAAAATCACACACTAAATAAAAAACCAGCAAAGCACTAATATCACTAGCATACAATACAATTCAACACATCTAATAAAATATGTTATGTAACCCTCATAACCCGAAGGCCTACATTCTTAAATTCTATTCAAACAAATAATAAATCAAGCTTAATCAACAAACAAATCAGTTCAAAAAACTATTCCCAATTATCACCAAAAGTGTTATAATAAAAAGAAAAAAATAGGAGAAAAACTATGAACCAAAAAACAAGTAATGAAATAACAATAAAAATAAAATGTCAATTGAGCGAATTCTATAAAATAATAGAAGAAAAAGGATTCAAAAAAATAAGACAATTCTCAATGGACGACACATATTTCATACCAAAAGAAATAGAACTAGACAAACTAAGTACAAGAGACATTTTATCGAAAGCAGTATTAGTAAGAGATATTATAGGAAAAACTTCAAATAAAAGAACAAAACTAATAACATATAAAATAAAAAACATTGATGAAAATGGAAATATATTAAATCAAGAATCCATTAACTGTAACATTTTAGATATAGAAGACGCAAAAAAGTTATTAAAAGCAATAGGATATGAAGAAATTATGAATATAAAAGAAGATGATATAATATATGAAAAAGGCGGATTTGAATTAGCAATTAAAAATATAAATAATGGTGACAAGTTAATAGAAATAGAGGAAACAGAGGAGATAAATACTATAGAAAAATTAATTCAAAAAGTAAATGAAATAGGAATACCAATTTATACAGATAACTATTTCGTAAAAAAAGCAGAAATAGAATTAGACAAAATATTAAATAAAAAAACCAAAAATGAAAAAGAACATAAAAAATATTAATAAAGAATTTCAGGAATACAAGAGAGCGCGTGAATCTTAGTCAAATTAATTCCAAACCCAAATAGCAAGAAAGGACCAAAATAACATGGTAAAAAACATAGTAAAAGACATAATGTTTCTATCTCAAAAATCAGAAAAAGCAACAGAAAAAGACAAATACATAGCACAAGACCTACTAGACACATTAAAAGCAAACAAAGACAGATGTGTAGGACTAGCAGCAAACATGATAGGATATAATAAAGCAATAATCTGTATATCAGGAGGAATATACGACTTTATAATGATAAATCCAAGTATAACAAATAAAAAAGAAGAATATCAAACAGAAGAAGGATGTCTATCATTAATTGGAGAAAGAAAATGCAAAAGATATAAAGAAATTGAAGTAGAATATATGGACATAAATTTCAATAAACAACACGGAAAATATAATGGATTTATTGCAGAAATAATCCAACATGAAATAGATCATACAAATGGAATAATAATATAAAAAAATAAATTGGCTAACAACAATACGATAAATACAAAAAATATACACAAAAAACATACACAAAAAGCATAAAAATTAAATAAACAAAGCAATGATTGACTACTATACATAAATAATATAAGATAAAAATGCAATTAAATTAAAATAAAAAAAATTCCAAAAGAAAATCAAAAGAGATACTTTTAGACAAAACTAAAGGTATCTTTTTGATTTTTAAAGAAGAAAATAGTTTGAAATAAAATCTTTCTTTATAATGTGTGGCTTTTAGATAAGCAAGAAAGGAATGAAAAATAAAATGGATGGAAAATCGTATGTATTAGAAAACATTATTCAAAACTATAGGATAAAAGATGGAGAAAAAGTAACATCTGAAACAATATATCAAATACTAGAAAACACAAGAATAACTATACAAGAACTAAAAAAATGTTTAGGAATCCCCAAAAATACATATGTTAAATTAAGAAAAGGCGAAAAATGTTATTTTATATGTAGACTTTGTACAAACATAAATAATAATAGAATTAGATATAAGCCAGAAGAACGAAAAATATTAAAACAGTATATAAAGAATGAATATTTAATTCCAGAAGACATAAAAGAAATGAGAAAATATATAACAGACGATATTAGATTAATTAAAATACTTGATATAAGTGCAGAAAAATATATAAAGACATTGAATGGAAAAATAAAAAGAATAAAAAATAAGATTTTTGATTATCAAGATAAAATAAATATAAGAAATGATATAATAAAAGATACAAAAAATGACAATATTATAACTCTTAAAGAAGTAAAAAAAGCAAAAGAAGATAAAGGATATACAGACTATCAAATAAAAGAATCATTAGGTCTTAAAACAAAACAATATAGAGAATTAATAAAAGGAAAAGAGATAAAACTTAAAAAAATTTCACCCAAAGATAAAGTAAAAGCAGATTTATTGAAAATAGATATAGAAAATTTAAGCAAATTCGGAGATAGAGATTATTCAACAGAAGAAATAATGAATATTTGTAAAGAATATAATATTGGAATAAATACATTTATAAAAGAAATAATTGGAAACAAGAAAAATCCAGAATTAACTCGAAAAGTATTTAATATTTCAGATGGAAAAATATATCTAGGAAAACAAAAGCAAATAAGTAACGAATTAATTGAAAAAATATATTTAACAAAAGATAAAACAATTGAAAAATTGGCTATTGTGATAGCTCAAATGTACGGAAGATTAAACAATTTTGAAGACTTAAAACAAGAAGTATACTTAAAATTAATAGAGAATGGTGGAAAAATTGAAACCAATTTATCTTATGATCAAAATTTAGTAATAAATGTCCTTATGAAAGGCATAAAATATGCAATGTTTAATTATTTGTCAAAAAATAAATTTGAAATAAGTCTTATTCAGCAAACAGCAGATGGTTATTTTGATTTACTAGATGTAATTGAAGATAATACATATAATCCACAAGACGTATTTGAAAATAGTAATACAGATACATTATTAAGTAGCGAAGATATAACAGATCAACATAGAGAATTTTATGAAGTGTTAAAAAGATATTCAGATATATTGATAGATAACAGAGAAAAAGGATTAGAAAAAATGGCTCAAATATTTGATATTAGTGTGGAGACGGTAATGCAGAAGATGATAGAATTACAAACAATTGCAATTAATAGTCAATTAGTAAAATTTGATTCTAAAGGACGAGTATTATTAAATGAAGTAATTTAATAATTTTTGCTTGAAAATATAATACATTTGAGATATAATAAAAACGATAAAAAATGAAGAAAGGAGTGTATGGTGTATTTAAGTATTAAATATCTCATACAATGATATCATGAAAACAACAGTATATTTAATAAGACACTCAGTAAGAATCAACACAAAAGACGTAATAGAAAGTTGGAAAACAAGTCAAGACAAAGTATTAAGAAGTGAAAAAATAATATTAAGTGTAACAGGAGAAAAAAGAGCAGAAATACTAAGCAATGAAGAAGAACTACAAAACATAGATGTAGTATATACAAGCAATTGTGTAAGAACATTGCAAACAGCAAAATATCTATTAGAAAAACAACACCTAAAAGCAAATATAGATGAAAGATTTGATGAAAAAAGAGTAGGAAAGCCAAATGATAAAGAATATCCAGATTGGTATACAAGACAATATGAAGACGAAAACTTCAAAACAGAAGGAGGAGAAAGCCAAGCAGAAGTAAGAGAAAGAGTAAATGAAGCATTCCAAGAAGTTGTTAGTCAAAATAAAGGAAAAAGAATAGCAATATTTGCACATGATTATGCAATAATGTATTTCTTATTAAAATGGTGTAAATTAGAAAAAGTAACACCAAATAGAGAACTAAAATTAAGCTTTAAAGGCAAAGTAGTATTTGATAAAAGAATAAATTCACCAGAAGTATTTAAATTAACTTTAAATGACGGAAATGAAATAGAAGAAATTGAAAATATTCCATTTGATGATTTAGAGTTTGATGATTTTAATAAATAATAAAAGCAAAATAGACATAATATCCAGTAAGTTAATTACAATATTAGATCTATTTTTGTTACTAAAATTTGCAATATTTTATTTTACAAAGACAAAAAGAATGTTATAATTAATAAAAAAATTTAATTAAGAAATAATATGAATGTTTTGGTAGAGACTTTAACCAAAAAATGTATTATACAAGGAGGAAAATATGTGTACTGCAGCAACATATAAAACAAAAGATTTTTATTTTGGGAGAACATTAGATTATGAGTTTTCTTATAATGAAGAAGTAGCAATAACACCAAGAAATTATCAATTTAATTTTAGAAATAAAGAATCAATAACAAATCATTATGCAATAATAGGAATGGCTTATGTAGCCGATAAATATCCATTATATTATGATGCAATAAATGAAAAAGGATTAGGAATAGCAGGATTAAATTTTGTTGGTAATGCTCATTATAATGAACCACAACAAGAAAAAGATAATATTGCACAATTTGAATTTATTCCATGGATTTTAAGCCAATGTGCTACAACAAAAGAAGCAAGAAGATTAATTGAAAAAATCAATTTACTAAATGTTCCATTTAGTGCTCAATTACCATTAGCACAATTGCATTGGATTATTTCAGATTCAGAAGAATCAATAACAGTAGAAGCGGTGAGAGATGGAATCAAAATATATGATAATCCAGTAGGAGTATTAACAAATAATCCACCATTTGATAAGCAATTATTTGCTTTAAATAATTATATGAATTTATCTAACAAATCTCCAAAGAATTCTTTTGCACAAAATCTAGAATTACAACAGTATAGTAGAGGAATGGGAGCAATTGGACTTCCTGGGGATTTATCATCACAATCAAGATTTGTTAGAGTAGCATTTGTAAAAATGAATTCTGTATCTGGTGAAGATGAAAATGAGAGTGTAAGTCAATTTTTCCATATACTTAATTCAGTTGATCAGCAAAGAGGTTGTTGCCAATTAGATGATGGAAAATATGAAATTACAATTTATACATCATGTTGTAATGCAACTAAAGGAATATATTATTATACAACTTATGATAATCATCAAATTACAGCAATTGATATGTACAAAGAAAATTTAGATGGAGAGAGTCTTATTAGATATCCATTAATAAAAGGTGAGCATATTAATTATCAAAATTAGTAATAAATATCCACAAATAGTGCAACTTTTGTGGATATTTATGATACAAAATATAAAGAAAAGGAGTGAAAAAATGGATTTAACTATTGATGTTGAAGATTATAAATTAAATGTGAGGGCTACAGTAATAATTGAACATAATGGAAAGATTTTAGTACATAGAAATGTAAATTCTAACCATTATGCTTTAATTGGAGGAAGAGTTAAAATTGGAGAGGACTCAGAAACTACAGTAAAAAGAGAAGTTATGGAAGAATTAGGCAAAAAAATAGAGGTTATTGGATATGTTACAACAATAGAGAATTTTTTTGAAATGAAAGGTTCTAAATATCATGAAATATTATTTGTACATAAAGCAGAATTTGTTGATAAGGAAGATAAAAAAATAGAGTATACTTTAAAAAATACTGAAGGAGAGGATTGGCTTAAATATGAATGGTTAGACATTTCTAAAATCGATGAATATCCATTGCTTCCAACATCAATAAAAAGTGTATTAAAAGAAAATAAATTTCCTGTTCACAAAATTAATAAAGACATTTAACTTTTTTTATAAAACTAAACTATGATGAAAGAAATGAGGAGAATTATGGCAGAATTTTGGGATATATATGATGAAAATCGAAATAAAACAGGTAATTTAGCCCAAAGAGATGGATACGAATTTAAAGATGGAGAATATCATATTGTCGTAACTGGAATAATTTTCAATTCAAAATACGAAATATTGATAAGTAAAAGAGCTTCTTGGAAGAAATATGGAGGACTATGGGAATGTAATGGTGGTTCAATATTAGCAGGAGAAACAAGCTTGGAAGGAATTTTAAGAGAATTAAAAGAAGAACTAGGTATATCATTTACGGAAAAAGATGCAATTTTTTTGAAAGAAGTTAAAAGAGATAAAAAAGTACCAGACTTTAAAGATTTATGGATATTTCAAAAAAATATTTCAATTAATGAGATTACATTTCCTGATGGAGAAGCAACTGAAGCTAAATGGGTTACAATTAAACAATTTATAAATATGTATAATAATAAAGAAATTGTTCCAACAATTGATTTTGGAGAAGAAGAATACAAATTAGCTGTTGAAATTCTAAAAAAGAAAAAATTAGAAAGATATTATGATAATACAGAAGCAGATACTCCAAAGAAAAATGTAAAGTACTTTGTAGATAATATAAGTACAACTAGTGGGAAAGCAATTGATATCGGATGTGGATCTGGTAATGATTCTGTTTATTTAATAAAAAATGGATGGAGTGTTGTTTCAATTGACAAAGAAAATGTAGGAGAAAGAATTTCAAAAAGGCTAGATGCTGAAGAACAAAAAAGATTTAAGTTTCAACAACAAAATTTTAATGATATGAAATTGGAAAAAGCAGATCTAATTGTGGCTAATTATAGTTTGCCGTTTTGCAATAATGAAAAAATAAATGATGTGTGGAGAAATATTGTAAATAGCATAAGAACAAATGGTTATTTTGTTGGAAACTTTTTTGGAATAAAAGATTCTTGGAATAAAGCTGAATCTAATATGACATTTTTTACAAAAGAGCAGGTACAAAATTTATTTGATGAATTTGATATTATTAAATTTAACGAAGTAGAAAAAGAAGGTTTAACAGGTCTTGGAAATATGAAGTATTGGCATATTTTTAATGTTATTGCAAAGAAAAAATAATTAAAAAGCACTATATAGCAAAATGTAGTGCTTTTTATAAATTTAAAACCCAATAATCTCATTATAACAGCTAATAGCAAAATTATCAGTCATACCAGAAATATAATAAATAATAGCCTTATAAAAATCCGTGGAAACAGACATATCAAAAATAACTTTATTTTTCAAATTAGAATTAGACCTATCAGTCAAATTCCAATACTTCTTAATCCAATCAACAAAACTAGAAATAAGAACAGGATAGAAAACCTTAATAGAATTCAATTTTTCCAAAGTATTTTCATTATCATAACATTCAGCCAAAACATTAAAAATTTGATTAATAACAAGCTTAAAATAATCAAAAGGATATTGAAGATGTTTATTAAAATAAATATGTTCATAATTAAATTTTTTAATATCATTTAACAATTTCAAATTTTCATCAGAAAAACGAAGACCATTTTCAGGTGAAGAATTTGAACAAATATCATAAATTAAAGTATTAATAATATTAGAATTATTAATCTTTTGAGCTCTATCATATTTTAATAAATCATAAAGTTCATCCAAATGATTATCAATAATATGTAAATATATTGCATCTTCGATATCACGAATTATATAAGAAATTTTGTCAGAAATTTTTACAACACAACCTTCCCAAGTATAAGGGCTATATTGATTAGGATAAGTATAATTGTTCAAATCAATATAACCATTTCTAGGCTTTATACAATTTTCATCAATTTCACCACAATGCGAAATAATACCATCTCTAACAGCATAGGTTAAATTCATGTTTTCAAAATTAGAATTACAATCTTCTAATAATTCAATATTATCAACAATGTTAACACCATTTTTTTCATGCCAAAAAGAATCTCCGATATATTTTTTTGATATTTCAGATAAAATTCTTTCACCTTGGTGACCAAATGGTGCATGGCCTAAATCATGTCCAATAGAAATGGCTTTAGTTAATTCTGTATTTAAACCTAATGTATTAGAGATAGTGTAGCTAATAGAATCAACATGGCTAACATGTTCCATTCTTGTACAGATATGATCACTTGTAGGTGAAAAAAATACTTGTGTTTTATGTTTCATTCTTTTATAAGCATTTGAATGTAAAATTCTATTGTAATCACGTTCAAAATCACTTCTTAAATCATTTTCTCTCTTATAGATTTCTTTTTCTCTATGTATTAAATTGTTCCATTTTGGATTATTAATATCAGCTTTTTCATTTATAAATTTTTTCATAAAATCAATCCTTTCAAAATGATGTAGTAAAATTATACAATAAAATTAATAAAAAATCTAGATAATAGATTGAGTTAGAAGTATAAAATATTTACAATGCGAAGAATAAAAAGTAAAATAGTATCAAATTTATAAAATAAGTAAAAACAAAAAGCATATTCAAAAAAATATATCGTCGAATATAGTATTTTACAAGAAATTATGATATTATTAATGTTTATAAAAGGAATAAATCCTAAAACAAAATTAAAGAAAGGAATGTGGAATTATGGAAGCAAAACCTATGAAAATTTTGATTATAGAGGACGATATTAATGATTGTAACAATTTTATTAATTGTGTAAAAAATAGAAATGATGTAGAAATTGTTGCAATAACAGATTCAGACATAGATGGATTAAGATATGCTAAAACATTAAGGCCAGAAGGAATTGTTTTGGATTTAGAGCTGAATAATAGTTCATCTGGCAATGTAGATTCTTTGGATTTTGTTACAAACTTACAAGCTCTAAATTTAGAATATATGCCAATAGTAATAGTTACAACACATGTTAATTCGAAAAGAACATATGATATTTTACATAGAGAAGGTGTTGATTTTATATTGTATAAAGATCATCCAAATTATTCTGCAAATTTAGTATTGAATCATTTTATAAGTATGAGACAAGCAGAGAATGTTCAAAGTACGCAAAAGAATGTAGAAGAGGTATTAAAAGATAGGAAAAGTAAGATTTCAAGTTGTATAAATAAAGAATTAGAATTAGTTGGAATAACTTCAAAATTAAAAGGAAAACAATATATTCATGATGCAATTTTATATTTGATTGAAAACGATAATGATAATTCTAATCTTATAGCATATTTATCAAAAATACATAAAAAATCTGCAACAACAATTACAAATGGAATACAAAATGCAATCTTTCATGCATGGAGAATTACTCCTGTTGAAGATTTAACTAAACATTATACTGCAAGAGTTAATTATGAAACTGGAGTACCAACTCCAATGGAGTTTATATATTATTATAAAGATAAAATAAAAATGATGATTTAATAAAAGGACTGATTAAAAATCTGTCCTTTTATTTTTTTGTTTAAATTGGTAAGAAAAAATAGTATTGAATAATTTTTTATAGGAAAAAATTGTGGCTAAAAAAATCAAAGAACGAAAATTATATATTAAAAAAAATTAATAGAATATGTTAAAAATAACAAAAAATTACAAAAGTCAAACTAAAAAAATTTAAAAAATACAAAATTAATAGATGTTTTTCTATCACTAAAAATCGCTTGATTTAAGGCTTATGGTGATATTTTTATTATAGCAAAACAATATGGACCGAGCACAAAAGATAAAAAGGTGGTGGAAAAACTATGGACTGGTGGGACGAATTAATGGAATGGATTAGAAAATGGTGGGTATAAAATTCACTAGATTTAATAAAGATAGGCGATATAAGGTAAATCCTAATATTGCTTATCTTTTTATTTTGAGTTATAATTGATGCTAAGGAGATTGGTATATGAATGATTTTTTTAATGTTACTAATAATATAGATATAGTTATAAAATGTATTATAATTATTTTTACACAAATAACATGTTATAAGATTATAAATGATAATAAATATATAACGATTTCTAAGTGTGTTGGCTATGCTACATCAATTATTTTGTCAATTTTGATGAAATTTATAGAGTATAAAACAGATTTATTTTGCAGTACTATTGTTTTGGTTTTCTTGATGAGTTTTATTTTTTTGTTTATATCAAAGAAAAAAATTGGATATAGTTTAATTTTAACTATAATAAGTTTAGCAATAAACTATGTGATATATTTTATTTCATTAATTATAGCATTTTTAATAACAAATGGAATTGGAAATAAGAAAAATGATAGTGTTAATGTATTAATAATTGTTATATGTAATATGATAATATTGATATTAGGATTTAAAAATAAGAAGATAAAATATGGTATAATTTCATTGCAAAACAATTTAAACAATGAATATATCGAATTATTAATATTAACAATAAGTGTAGGAATATTATTTATAGGCATAATATTCTCAAACAAAATAATAGTATCAATAAATAACTATTTTTGTATATTTATTATATTAGGAATACTAATGTTAATAACAATTCAAAAATCACTTCAATTATATTATAAGCAACAAATGTTAATAAAAGACTTAAAAGAAACCAAAGAAGAATTAGAAAAGAAAAATAAAGAAATTCAGAAATTAGAAAATGAGAATATAGAAATCAGTAAAAAAAGACATACAATAGTTCATAAGCAGAAATCATTAGAACGTAAATTAGAAGAGATAATAATGAAATCAGAAATAAGTACAGAAGAAGCAGAAAAAGTAAAAGTAAGATTAGAAAAGTTAAATAGTGAAATATATAATAAGAAAGAGGTAATCGAATTAGACAAAACTGGAATAGAAAACATAGATGATATGTTAAAATATATGCAAATAGAATGTATAAAAAATAAGATAGATTTTACATTAAAAATTACAGGAAATATATATTATATGATTAACAATCTTATAAATAAAGAAGATTTAGAAACTCTTTTAGCAGATCATATAAAAGATGCAATAATTGCAATTAATCATACAGAAAATATAAATAAAAGTATATTAGTAAGATTAGGTGATATTGACGGAAATTATGGATTATATATTTATGATTCAGGAGTTGAATTCCCAAAAGAAGTATTAGAAAATTTAGGAAAAAAGCCATGTACTACATATAAAAATGAAGGTGGTACAGGAATGGGATTCATGAATACATTTGATACATTAAGAAAGTGTAATGCAAGTTTAATTATTGAGGAATTAAATGAACCAAAAGAAGATAATTATACAAAAATAGTTGAAATAAAATTTGATAAAAAGAATGAATTTAAAGTAAATTCATATAAAAATAAAAATCGTTAAGCACAATACTTAATGTTTTGCATAATTGTAACAGTTATTGAATTTTCAGTATTATTGAATTCTTTATATTTTTAAATTAATTTAATGAATATATACTTTTTATTGACTTTAATAGTTTTTATTGATAATATTTAATTAAATAAAAATTATTAAGTATGTTACTTAATGAAAAAAGGAGAAACATATGAAAACAAAAGAAAATAAAGGGGTAACACTAATTGCATTAGCAGTAACAATAATAATAATGCTAATATTAGCAGGAGTAACAATATCAGCATTAACAGGAAACAGTGGAATAACTACAAATGCCAAAAAGGCCAGAGATGCACAAAAAAATGCGCAAACACTTGAAAGTTTGCAACTTATGTTTATGGACTATAATATAGGAGAAAAAGATGAAGAAACAATATCACAATATTTAGAATCAAAAGTAAGAAGTGGAGACATTGACGAATTTAGATTTTATATTATCGATGATGAATTAAAAATGGTAATAAAAAAAGACGAAAGATATTTTTTCGTTTGAAGAGAAAATGAATTTTATACAGTAACTGAAATGGGAACAGAATTAGGAGAAATAATACCAGGGGTAACAGTAGTAACAAGAGAAGAATTTTATTCATTAAGAGATAACTCAATGAAATTTAAGCTTAATGAAGGTGAATCATCAACACTAATGTTTTTTGATGAAATCAATGATCCATTTAATCTTGAAATCTTAGGTGGAAATGTAACGATGTATGTAACACAAGACATGTCATTAACAAATGCTGGTATGACAAGAAGTGCAGTAGATATTCATCCAGGAGCTACATTAAATCTATATATATGTAAAGGTGTAACAATGAATGTAGATAGTGGATATGGAGCCGAAGGAACAACAGGAAATGCATTAGGAGCTGAAGGAGGAAAAGGAGGATATGCTGGTATCCATTTACCAGAGGGAGCAACTCTTAATTTATATGGAAAAGGTAAATTAATAGCCTATGGTGGAAATGCAGGAACTGGAGGAGGAAGTACATCAGGAAATAGAGGCGGAGGTGGCGGCGGTGGAGCCGGTGCCGGAATTGGTGGAAATGGAGGAGATGGCGGACAAGCTGGAACAACATTTACACCAAGATTAGATACTAATAGTGGAAGTGATGGAAAGGCCGGAGAAAATTGCGGAACATTATGCATATATGATGAATTAGAAATTTATGCTTATGGAGGAGCAGGTGGAGCTGGCGGATATGATTCAACAAATAATAGTGGATCAGGAGCTGGTGGATATCCAGCCGCTGGAATTGGCGGTGGAGGTGCTGGCGGACGGAGGTGGCGATCATGCTTGTCCGGCCGGAGGATATACATCTGGAAATGGAGAAAATAGTATACAAGCTGGAAATAATGGAATGGGATCTGTTGGAGGATATTGGAATATTGGTTCTAGTGGAGGATACTATAGTAAAGGTTCTGTAAGAAGTAATGGATTAGTTGCATATTTTAATCAAGGTGGAATGTGGTGTGGAAATACAGAATGGTATAGAGATTTTTCTGGTTCAGGAGGAACAGCAGGAGCTGGAGGCCAAATTTATTATAAAAATTTAGATAAAATAAATGCTTATAATGGAGATAGAATAACCAATAAAGATTATACAACAATATATTATGAATATAATCCAGATGGAACACTTACTAAAGAAATTGCAAAGGTAGTTCAAAAGCAAAATGGAGAAAAATTTATACCAGCTAAAATATTTGCTCAAGCAGGAACAATAAGAGCAACATATCATACCAATCAACATATGTCACAAGAAGAATGTTCAAAAAGAGAAATTACTTATTGTGGAGATTCAAGTGGAAAAACAGTCAATGTAAAAATGACAGAGCAAACGTCAACTAAAAAAACACAATATGGTCAGGGAATAGGTTCTGGAGCAGGAAATCTTGAACAAAGTAATGGAATATTAAAACCAATATCAGAATATAAATAAAAAACACCGAAAGGTGTTTTTTATTTATATATAATATTTTCCTTGCCATAAATCATTTTCACAAAGATATTTATCAAGACCATTCATAATCCATTTTTTATGAGAATTCCAATCTGGAGCAACAAGCAAATCTTTAGGGGCATCACCTGAAACACGATGAATAACAATATTAGGATTAATATGTGATAAAATATATCCAGCACATTCTAAATAATATTCAAGAGAAATAGGAGTATATGTTCCATTATAATACATATTAGCTAAAACAGTATTTTTAACAACATAAGTACAATGAATTTTTAAACCTTGAATATTATGAGTATTAATAAAATCAACAGTATTTTTTATATCATCCAAAGATTCATTAGGTAATCCAACCATAATATGTGTAACAACATCAATATTATATTTATTGAGCAAATCAACAGCTTTAGAAAATTGCTGTGAAGAGTAACCTCTATTAATTAATTTACCAGTTTCATCATTAGAGGTTTGTAAACCAAGTTCAACCCAAACATAATATTTATCACAATAAGATTTTAAAAGTTTGCAAATATCTTCATTTATACAATCAGGACGAGTTGCAACTGCCAAAGCAACAATTCTATTATCAATTAAAGCAGAATCATATTTAAGTTTTAAATTAGAAATAGAATCATAAGTATTAGTAAAATTTTGAAAATATGCTATAAATTTATTTGCTCTTTCTGCTTTATATGTTGTAAAATAATTTTTTACTTGGTCTGAAATAAAATTTTCAATAGTATGTGAATTAGAGCAAAATTTTATATGATCACCAGAACCACGTTCACTACAAAAAATACAGCCACCATTACTAATAGAACCATCTCTATTTGGACAAGAAAATCCACCATCAATACAAATTTTTAAAGTTCTTTCACCAAATTTATCTTTCAAATATTTATTTAAATGTTTATATCTTTCTAAATTTTCCATAATAAAAATAGTATAACATAAAAGCTTGAAAAAACCAAGATTATAATATATAATAACACCATATTTTTTAAATTAAAATATAAAAATTTCAGGAGAAATTTATGATAAGAGAAAAAATCAGTGAATTATCTAAAAATATGAAAGAAGATCATATAAGCGAAAGTTCAGCACAATGTGCATATTATACAATATTATCATTTATACCATTTATAATGTTAGTAATAACACTTATACAATATACAGGAGTTGAGCCACAAACATTATTTGATGTAATTTCTAAAATAATTCCATCAAGTATGAGTGAAATGATATTAGGTATTGTACAAGAAGTATATTCAAAATCAATAGGAACAATTTCAATTTCAGTAATATTTACAATTTGGGCAGCAGGAAAAGGATTATATGCATTGACAAAAGGATTACAGATTGTGTATAATACAGACGATAAAGAAGAAACATCATATTTATATACAAGAGTAAAAGCTGTTATTGAAACAATAGTATTTATAGTATTGATTGTAATGGGACTAACATTATTAGTATTTGGTAATGGAATTATAAGTATAATAAAAGAAAAATTTGGAACATTAGAAAATTACAATTTAATTTCATCAATAGCAACAGAAATTGGATTGATTTTTGTAACATTTATTGTATTTATATTATTATATAAATTTATGCCAAAACATAAAATGGCATTAAAAACTCAAGTATATGGGGCAATATTTGGAGCAATAGCATTAAATGTAATTTCATTTGTATTTTCAAGATATTTAACAATATTTAAAGGATTTTCAATAACATATGGAAGCTTAACAACTTTAATGTTAATAATGATGTGGACATATTCATGTTTCTATGCATTATTTTTAGGAGCAGAATTAAATAAAATATTAAACCAAAAAAAGGAGAATTAGGATGAATATTGACGAAGTAAAAATATATGTACTAGTATTTTTCATATATGCTTTTGCTGGATGGATAATGGAAACAACATCAATTTCAATAAGAAATAAAAAGTTTGTAAATAGAGGTTTTTTAATTGGGCCTGTTTGTCCAATATATGGATATGGAGTAGTATTAGTAAGTTTATTATTACAAAAATATCAGAATGATATAATAGTAACATTTTTTATGTCTATAATAATTTGTGGCTTTCTAGAATATTTTACAAGTTATTTTATGGAAATAATATTTAAGGCAAGATGGTGGGATTATAGTCAAAGAAAATTTAATATTAATGGTAGAGTTTGTTTAGAAAATTTAGTATTATTTGGATTAGCAAGTTGTGTAATAATATATGTAACAAATCCATTTATAATAAAACATTTAAAAATGATACCAAGTATGGTACAAAATGTATTGATTGGAGCATTATTAGCAGTCCATTTAGTTGATAATATTGTATCATATAAGATTATACTTAACTTGAAAAAGGTATCAAATGAAATTAAAGATGATACAATTGAAATTTCTGAAAAGGTTAAAAATATTATACATAATAAATCTAGATTATATAGAAGATTGGTAAATGCATTCCCTAATATAAAAGAAAAAGTTCAATTTAAAAAGTGGACTTTGAAAGAAAAATTAGAAGATATAAAGAGACAAATCAAAAAAGAAGCATAGAGCTTCTTTTTTTGCACTTATCATTCCTAAATGACCAATTAGATTAAAACAATAGAAAAGAAATTAAAAGTATGATATAATAAAAACATCAATTATAAGAAAGGGGAAAATAAATTGGGATTAGTTTTAAAAAATGTTTCTAAAACATTTGTAGGAAAAAGAGCAGTAGATAATATCTCATTTGAACTAAATAAGCCAGGAGTATTTGGATTATTAGGAACAAATGGAGCAGGAAAAACAACTACAATAAGAATGTTATTAGGAATAATAAAAAAAGATAGTGGTGAGATAACTTGGAATGGAAAAGTAGTAGATAGAAAGTCTGTTAACTTTGGTTATTTACCAGAAGAAAGAGGAGTTTATCCAAAGACCAAAATATATAATCAATTAATGTATTTTGCTGAATTAAAAGGAATGAAAAAAGAAGAAGCAGATGAAGCAATAAAAAATTGGGCAAAAAAATTAAAAGTGGAAGAATATTTAGATAAACCAGCAGAAAAATTATCAAAAGGAAATCAACAAAAAATTCAATTTATGACAGCAGTAATACATAATCCAGAATTATTAGTATTGGATGAACCATTTAGTGGATTAGATCCAGTGAATACTGAATTATTGAAAAATATAATAATTAATTTAGTAAAAGAAGGAAAATACATAATAATGTCAGCACATCAAATGTCTACAATTGAGGAATTTTGTTCAGATATATTAATTTTAAATAAAGGAAAAACAGTCATAAAAGGTAATTTGAAAGAAATAAAAGATACATATCCAGCAAACAGAGTTCAAATTGAAACAAATGAGAATATAGAGACAGATATTAAAAAATTAGGATTTGAAATTGAAAATATAAAAAATTATAGTTATACAGTAAAAATATTTGATGAACAAAAGGCACATGAATTATTAAAAGAATTAGTGATAAAAGGAATAACAATAAATAAATTTGAAATAATGAAGCCAACATTAAATGATATTTTCATAGAAAAGGTGGGGGAATAAAATGAAAGATTTATTTATAGTAACAAAGTTTACAATGAAAGATATGCTACAAAGAAAATCATTTATAATAACAACAATAATATTTTTGATAATGATAGTAGTTGGATTTAACATACCAAATTTTATGAAAATGTTAAATAAAGATTCAGATGTAAATAAAATTGAAATAATTGATTCTGGAAATGTATTTGAAGGAACACTTGAAAGTTTAAAAGATTTAGATACAGGATATGAAATTCAGATTTTAAATGAAGATTATGAAAAAATAAAAGAAAAAATAGAAAATGAAGAAATTGATTCTGCAATAATAGTAGAAAAACAAGATGAAAATATAAAAATTAAATATATAGTAAAAAGTGCAACAATGATGTCAGGAGTACCAGAAAACATTATTTCAACATTAAATACATTATATACCAATATTCAAATTAATAAATTGGGATTAACAGAAGAACAATTGAAATCTATTACTCCAAATTTTGAATTTGCATTAGAACAAACTGATGAAGAGGCAAGTGGAAATGTATATGCTATGATGTTACTTTCATTAGTGTTATTTTATGCAATATATTTTTGTGCATATCAAGTATCAAGTTCAATTACAACAGAAAAAACATCAAAAATAATTGAAACACTTGTAACATCTACATCTCCAAAGACAATTGTATTAGGAAAAACACTTGGAATAGGAATTGTTGGATTATTACAAATGATATTATTAGTAGGAACAGCATTAATTAGTGCGAAAACATTTTTAGAGCCAGGTATATTGGATTCAATAATAGATGTATCAAAAATAACACCATATTTAGGAATTATAACAATAATTTATTTTATATTTGGATATTTTGAATATGCTTTATTATACGCTTTAACAGGTTCAACAGTTAGTAAACCAGAAGATATTCAATCTGCAAATGGACCAGTTGCAATCCTTGCAGTAATAGGATTTTATTTATCATATTTTACGATGATGAATCCAGCGAGTGAATTGAATGTTTTTGCATCAATGTTTCCAATTTCATCACCATTTTGTATGCCATTTAGAATAATGATGGGACTTGCTAAGCCAACAGATGTTATAATTTCAATTATAATCTTATTAATAACAGGTATTATAATTGCAAAAATAGCTATAAAAATCTATTCAAATGCTATTTTAAATTATGGCACTAAAATGAGTTTTAATGATATTGTAAAAATGTATAAAGACTAGAGCAAGGCTTACTACACTTTACAAATTATGTAAAGTGTGATAAAATAAGTTAAATAGCACGTTGCTTTGTTGAGCAATAACCTATTATACAAATTATTAATGGGTTTCCACTGTAGTGTGGAGGAAAGGATTTTTTATGAAAAAGTCGAATTTTTATCGTTTCCGGAATTATTTACGTGCAATCGCTATTGGCGCTTTGATTTTCATTTTGATTTATGCGAGCGCTATGTTAGCACCTAAGTTGATATCTGATAAAAGTACAAAGTTAAAAGTTTATCGGATGTCTAACAATGAATCCAATAATTGTACAATGAATCTTTACAATGATTATGTAACTAGTTTGAAAGGGGTGTCAATTCAGCCATATGCAGCTGACACTCAATATGTCATTGACTTGAAAGGACCATATAGCAAGATTTCAGTTTCAACTTATAATTCAATCCGAAAGGAGTGGGAAGATAAGGATATTATTGCTTTAGGAAATGAGCAGTATTCGATTAAGCCTGAAGCGGTAGGTTATTTTGATCATGACCATACAGTTACATACTGTGTCAGTATTGAAAATGGAGATGATATTCAAAAATACTATTTTACTGTTAAGTGAAATAGTATAAAAAGTTCATAAATCCGAAAAAACAAAAGAGTTCTTCTATTTATTCAGAGGAACTCTTTTGTTTTTATGATATGTTTTAAAATGAAAAATATTAAGCCATAGTCAAAAAAGACTATGGCTTGGATTTTATGAATTCAAAATAGCATTAATTAATAAATCCAAAGTATAATTTAAACTTGTTTTCAAATCAGAATTAATTGCAATTTTAAATCCAGCAGAATTGGTATAACCTCTATGTATTTGTGATTTACAATATCCAAATTTCTTTCAGAAGGAAGTAAATCAGATTGAAGAATATATGTACATCCAACATCATGATTAGCTACAAATCTGTTCAATGCAAGTTCTGTTAATGCTTTGGTTCTTTCATCTACACTTTGCAATTGTTTTCTAATAGATTGAATATCTATCAAATGTTCTTCGCAATAGTGTAAAATTTTTCTTGCTTTATCAGTAACGTTTAAAGTTAAATCAATAGTATCAGGCAAAATGCCAACAGAAAAATATTCCTAATTTTTCATTTTATTTTTTACATAATTACAAATTATTTTTACAATTTCATCATTACCAATTTGACAGTCTAAACAAATGTCATAATTGTTTTTATTACCCCATATTTGATTTGAGATAACTTCATAATAAGTAGATCTTGCTTTATCTGATTTTTTAATATATGATTTTGCTGTTGAATCATTATCATTATAAAGTCTTTTTATAGTCTCTATTTTGTATTGTTCAGGAGCATAAAGAAATATTTTAATTAAATTCTTGTTATCTCTTAAAATATAATCAGCAGATCTTCCAACAATTACACAACTTTCAGCATTAGCAATTTCTTTTATAACATTAGCTTGTTTGATAATAGAATCACCATTTGCTTCTAATGATAAGAAATCATTATATAATTTATCAGTATCATTATAATTTCCTACTAAAGAATGTTTAATTGCAAAATCTTTAATTTCTTCTTTTCCATAAAATGCAATTCCAAGTTGTTTTGCAACATTTCTTGCAATTTCTTTACCATTTGTACCATGTTCACGAGATATTGAAATAACTAGATTATCTTTGTAAACAGTAGGTTCTAAAACTGCAATTTTTTGTTTGTAAGCATTTTTCAATATGAAAGCTGAAATTATAGCAGTAAGAATTTCAGAAATAGGGAATGTCCACCAAACTAAATTTATAACATTGTCAGATAATGTAAATAAATATGCGATAGGGAATACAAATATAACTAATCTTAATAATGAAATTATAAGAGGTTTACCAGCATATCTAAGAGCTTGTAAAATACCTTGAACAGCAATAGAAAATCCCATAAATACAAAGCCAATACTTGAAATTCTAAGTGCTGTTGAACAAACATCAATAATTTGAGTTGTAGACCCACCAGATAATCCAAATAATTTTGATAATGGATTAGCAAAAATTTCAAATAATGCAGTGATTATTAAAGTGACAATTGCAGTATCTATAATTCCATATTTAATACAATCATCAGCTCTTTTTTTATCTTTCATACCATAATTAAATGATAATATTGTAATAATAGTATTAGATAATCCAAAACATGCAAGCACAGCAATATTTTGAATTTTATAATATATACCAAAAGATCCTACTAATATTGTTGGATCGGCTTTTGCTGTTCCTAGTATAGCATTCATTCCAGCCATCATAACAGAAAGTAATGATTGCATAATTGCAGCAGAAAGGCCTATACTATAAATTCCTTTTATTAAACCTAAATCAGGTTTTATGTATTTTAAATTTTTATCAATTTCTTTATTTACAGTGTAATGAAATATTATTGCGACAAATAAAGATAAAAATTGTCCAATTACTGTTGCCCAAGCAGCACCAGCAACACCCATATTTAATGGAAAAATAAAAATATAATCTAATACAATATTTGCAATTGCACCAGATATTTGTGCTATTGCAGATAAATTAGTTTTACCAGTTGCTTGTAAAAATCTTTCATATGCTGTATATGCAATAGAACCTAGTGAAAAACAACAGCAAATTTTTAAATACGTTGTTCCCATAGAAATTATTTCTTCATTACCAGCAGAAAATAAAGAAATGAACCATTTTGATCCAAACATTCCAAATAAAAAGAATAATATAAAAATGCAAATACTAATAAAAATACCATTACCAGCAACTTTATTTACTTGTTCTTTATTATTTTCTCCTAGATTTTTAGAAAGTAATGTGTTTAGCCCAATTCCTGTACCAACACCAATAGCAATAATTAAAATTTGAATAGGAAATGCTAATGTTAAAGCTTGATTTGCAATAGCACCTTGTTCTCCCATGTTTGTAACAAATATGCTATCTACAACATTGTATAATGCTTGTAGAACCATGGAAATAATCATAGGTAATCCCATTTTCCAGAAAAGTTTTTTCATTGGCATGTCAGCCATTTTGTTTTGTTTAACGTTTTCCATAACGTCCTCCTTTTATAAAATATTATTGTAGCTCTTATATACTAGGAAGTTCAGAGATCATTACTAGCATATAAAAAAGCGGAAATCCAATTTGCTGGATTTCCGCTATATATCTTAGCTACTCGCAGGCGCTATTATAGCATAAAAAATTTTGAAATGTAATACCTAAATTAAAAAAATTTAAAATTATTGAAAATAAAAAATCATTATGATATATTTAAAAAGATAAAATATTATAAAAAAAGAGGTATAAAATGAAGGTAGAATTATTATGTAGTTGTGAAAAAGAAGAATTAGAAAAAAGAATTCAAAAAGTAGCTGCAGCAGGAAAATTATCAAGATTTAAAGGAAATGTTTTCGAAGTATTAGAAAATTGTAATGACTATGAAAAAAATTTAAAATTAATAAAAAGAATTATTTCAATGGGGCACAAATCAATTATTGAACATGATTATTTAGTATTTGCCATATCAGATGTAACGCCAATTATTGAACAAACAATTATTGGAAATAGATTAACTTCATTTACAATAAAATCTAGAAGAGAAGTAGATTTTCGTACTGCTGGATTTTATACACCAGAATTTAGAGATTCAAATTTAAATATACATCCACAAAATGAACAATTAAAAGAGAAATACCAAAAACATATGCAATATTTATTTAATACATATGGCGAATTAGTAGACAAAGGAATTGACGTAGAAGATGCAAGATTTATATTACCATATTGTTTTCATAGTAATATAATAATGGGATTAGATGCAAGAGAATTAGAAAAGATGGTTGAATCTTTTATATATGGAAGATTAAGTAGAATACAGGAATTAAATGAATTTGGAAAAATCTTATATGAAATTATAAAAGAAAAAGTACCATATTTAATAGAATGTATAGAAAATTCAAAAATGAATAGTGATAATCAATTTGAATATTTAGAAAAAATGATTAAAAAACCAGAAATAAAAATATTAGAAAAGCCAGAACTTTTAAGTTATACACCAAATGCAGATGATGTTGTACTAAAAAGTAATATAATGTATCACTATCAATGTTCAGAAAAAATGGCTGATGAGATATTAAAAGAATTAGTAGAAAAAGATGAAAATGCAAAAGAAAAAATGATGCAAAATATTCTTCATAAAGAAGAAAAAAGAGAATTAGAACAAGTAAATTTTAGTTTTCAAATTCCAATTTCATTATCAATATTAACACATTTAACAAGACATAGAATGCATCCATTGCTAATACCAGAATTTGTACCATTATGGGATATGAAAAATTATATAACACCAGAAACAATAAAGAAAAACGCAAATGATGTATATCAAAAAGCTGTTAATGAAAATATAAAAATGTTTGATGAATTTAAAGAACAAGGAATTGCAGAAGAAGATTTAATATATTTTTATATTGGGGCACAAATGTTAAATGTTATAACAACAATGAATGCTAGAAATTTACAATGGGTTTCAAGAATGCGTTGTTGTAATAAGGCACAATGGCAAATTAGATTTATTACACAAGAAATGGTAAGACAAGTAAAACATGTAGCACCATTAATAGGAAAAGGACTTGGTCCAACATGTATAACAGATAAATATTGTGGTGAAGGCAAAGAATCATGTGGATTAATTGACAAAATCAATGCAAAATGATAAAATACAAACATTAACTTTTTTATCTCCTATTTGGAGTTGACATATAGAACGAATATACACCAACAAATGTTATGGGAGGCAAATTATGAAAGATTTTGAAAAACGGATTGTTGAATTATGTAAAACGACAAATGTTGAAAAAATTTTAACAATAACAGGTATTGTTTTAGCAATAATAACACTTTTAGGGACTTTTCCTAGAATTATTAATGTATTAATAGCATTAGTAGTATTAGCAATTATTATCATTATTAGAATTGTTCGAAAAATAAAGAAAACAGATATAGAAACATTTTCTAAAAATAATTTTTGGTATGTGATTTTTTCAGACTCAAATGTATCTGAAGAGATATGCTTTATTACAACAATGCTCCTTTTTTACAGTATTCCTAGAAAAATCAAAATTACAACAGGAAGTTTGTTTTGGGATATTATTGTAGCATTGGTTATAGTTGCTATAGTATTTTTTATGAGTGGTAATATAGCAAAATTTTTCAAAAGTAAATTAAAGTAAAAATATAACTAATAGGCAAAAGTTTTATTAATTTTTGCCTATTAGTTTTTTTCTATTGAAAAATTAAGAGATTAATGATAAAGTTGTATATGTAAGAAAGGGGAGAAAATATGGAGAAAAAACAAAAGAAATCTATTATTTTAATTTTTATTATTTTTATTATTATGATATGTTTTTTTGAAGGTATGAGGGAAGAATTAGGTACAACAATAAAAAACACAGAGAAAACGAATTCAGATAATACATTTAAAATAATATCAAGTACAGAAAATAAAGATATAGAAGAAATTATACAAAATTATGCTAAAAAAAATAAAATAAATGTAAGCATAGATTATGCAGGTACAATTGAAATAATGTCAAAACTTAATAATGGTGAAAAATATGATGCAGTATGGTGTTCAAATTCAATATGGTTATATATGCTAGATAGCAAAATAAAAACAACAAATTCAAAATCAACAAGTATAAATCCAGTAGTATTTGGAATAAAAAAATCAAAAGCTGAAGAATTAGGATTTATAGGAAAAGATGTTTATATGAAAGACATATTAGAGGCAATAAACCAAGGAAAACTAAAATTCAATATGTCATCACCAACTCAAACAAATACAGGAGCAACAGCATATTTAGGATTTTTAACAACACTTGCAGGAAATCCTGAAATATTAACAGAAGAAAACTTACAAAATGAGGAGTTAAAAGATCAGTTAATTCAATTATATTCAGGAGTAAAAAGATCATCAGGAGATGATGAATTTTTACAAGAAATGTTTTTAAAAGGTAATTATGAAGCATTAATAACTTATGAAACATCATTAATAAATATGAATAAACAGCTAGAACAAAAAGGAGAAGAACCATTATATGCAATATATACTAAAGATGGGGTTTCAATATCAGATTCACCATTTGCATATATAGATAATAAAGATGATGCTAAGCTAGAAGAATTTAAAAAAATACAAAATTACATATTAAGTAATGAAGGACAAGCTGAATTAGTGAAAACAGGAAGAAGAGTTTGGTTTGGTGGAATAAATGAAAATGCAGATAAAACAGTATTTAATCCAAACTGGGGAATAGATACAACAAAATATATTGTGCCAGTAAAATATCCAAGTACAGCAGTAATAAAAACAGCACTAGGAATATATCAAACAGAATTAAGAAAACCAATAAATATTGTATTTTGTTTAGATTATTCAGGAAGTATGTATGGAAGTGGAAGCAAACAATTAATAGAAGCAATGCAATATATCTTAAATGAAGAAGAAGCATCAAAAGATTTATTACAATTTTCAAATAAAGACAAAATAACAATAATACCATTTAATCATGAAATACTTGGAGAATATACAACAGAAGATGGAACTAAAACAGAAGAATTAATAAATCAAATAACATCAACAAAAGTAAATGGTGGAACAGATATATATATACCAGCAATTGAAGGATTAAATATATTAAATAAAGAAAACTTAGAAAAGTATAATACATCAGTAGTATTAATGACAGATGGTGAATCAAATTATAATAGATTAACCCAACTTCAATCAGTATATAGACAAATAAATAAAGATATACCAATATTTAGCATAATGTTTGGATCAGCAGATAAAACACAATTAGAAGATATAGCAAATTTAACAAATGCAAAAGTATTTGATGGAAGAACAAATTTATTAGAAGCATTTAAACAAGTAAGGGGATATAACTAGAAAGAAAGGAAAACATAATGAAAAAAGGATATATTTTTTCTGCAATATTAGGTGGAACATTTTTTGCAGTACCATATTTAGCTCTTGGAGTTAAATTAGTACCATCATTAGCAATAAGTGCAGTGGCATATGGAGCCGGAACCTTAATATTTAAAGATAGAAGTAAAATTGATTATTCAACTAAAAATACTAATTTATATGAAATACTAAAAAATGCAAAATCACAAACAACGCAAATTTTTGATATTTCAAAACAATTAGAAGACAGAGAATTAATTGCAAATGTCCAAGATATTTGTAATACATCAAATAAGATAATTGATACTTTATCAAAAAATCCAGGAAAACTATCACAAGTAAATAATTTTATAAATTATTACTTACCAGTAACAATAAAAATATTGCAAAGATATGATGAAATTGAAAATCAAAAATTAAATTCAGAAGAAAGTCAAAAATTTATGAAGTCTGTAAGAGATATGATTGCAAAAATAAAAGAAGCTTTTCATGAACAATTAAATAATATGTATCAAGCAGAGATTATAGATACAGATGCAGAATTAAAAGTATTTGAAGAAATGTTAAAATCTGATGGATTTTTAGGAGATATAAATATAAAAAAATAGGAAGTAAGTTTAAATATAGATAATTAAAGCCTAAAGAAAGGAAGATAAAAAATATGAGAGGAAGAAAAGAAGTCTGGATAGGACTTGGAATTTTAATAATATTGGTCTTAATCATAATAGGAATAAAATTCTTTTCAACAAATGGAGAATCAATTATGGAATCAAACTTAAAAACAGTATATGTTGCAACAGGTGGAGGAAAAGAAAATTTCTTAGCAGATGAAGAAGTCAATAAAATAATGAAAAAGAAATATGGACTAAATGTTATATATGATTCATGGAGTAATGGAAAACTAATTAAAAATCCATTAGTAAGAGAAGATGGAACAAAATATGATGTAATGTTCTGTTCTGATCAAAGATTTTATGATTATTATAAATTAGCACCAGATACAACAAAAGGAGAATCAGCAAGATATACAGTTCAAAAAGGTGGATTAACATTAAATACTCCAATTGTAATATATAGTTGGGATACAGTTGTAGATGCATTAATAGAACAAAAAATAGTAACAGAAAAAGATGGGGTATATTATATAACAGATATGCCAAAATTAATATCATATATACTTGAAGGAAAGAAATGGAAAGACATTGGAGTAGATATGTTATATGGAAGTATAAATATAGACTCAACAGATCCAGTTACATCATCACCTGGTGCAACATATTATGGATTATTACTTTCAATTATGTGTGATGGAGAAATAACAGATGAAGCAGTTGCAGAAAATTTACCAAAACTAAAAGAATTTTACACAAAATCAGGATATATGAACAATACACCTGCAGATTTATTTGAATTATACTTAAAAACAGGAGTTGGAGGAAAGCCAATGATTGTTGATTATGAAAAAAGTGTAATAGATTTTGCAAATTCAAATCCAGATGGATGGGAACAAGTAAAAGACAAGATGAGAATATTATATCCAACACCAACAATATGGAACTCACATTGTATAGCATCATTTGATGAAGCAGGAGATGAGTATTATGAAGCTTATGAAGATAAAGAGATACAACAAATTGCATGGTCAAAATATGGATTTAGAACAGGTGTAACAGGTGGAAATTATGATGTAACACAAGTAAATGTAAAAGGAATACCACAAAGCATAATAAGTACAGTATCAAGCCTAAAAATGAATGTATATGAACAATTAATTTCATATTTAGGAAATAAATAGTTTATAAAATTTTAAATATAATTATAAAAAAGATTGGAGAAAATAAAATGGAAGAAGAAATAAAATTAGAAGTTGCTAAAAATGTAGATACAAAAGATATCGAATTAGCATTACAAACAGATAAAAAAGTTGATGAAGCTGTTGTGGAAAAATCATTAAATTATGATGCTTTAACACCAGAGGAAAAATCTGCAATAGATGAATTTATTAGTAAAGTTGATGTAAAAAATACTGCCCAAATATTACAATTTGGTTCAAGTGCACAAAGTAATATCTCAAAATTCTCAGATAGTGTTTTAAATGATGTTAGAACAAAAAGTTCTGGAGAAGTTGGAGATTTACTATCAGGATTAGTAACAGAAATAAAAGAATTTAATGCAGATGTTCCAGTTGAAGAGAAAAAGGGAATATTAGGAATATTCAATTCTGCAAAAAAACAAGTCGAAAAATTAATAGCAAAATATGACAAAGTAGAAAATAATATAACTAAAATAGAAAAATCATTAGAAACACATAAACTTCAAATGATGAAAGATATTGCAATATTTGATACAATGTATGATAAAAATTTACAATATTTTAAAGAATTATCATTATATATAATTGCTGGTGAAAAGAAATTAGAAGAATTGAAAACAGTTACATTACCAGAATTACAAAAAATAGCAGAAGAAACAAAAGAACAAACAGATGCACAAGCTGTAAATGATATGGTAGCAATAATAAATAGATTTGAAAAAAGAATATATGATTTAAAAACAACAAGAATTATATCAATTCAAATGGCACCACAAATTAGATTAATTCAAAACAATGATAGTGAATTAGTTGAAAAAATACAAAGTTCATTAATAAATACAATTCCACTTTGGAAAAATCAAATTGTTATAGCATTAGGAATAACAAATGCAAGAAATGCATTAGGAGCACAAAAACAAGTTACACAAATGACAAATGATATGCTTACAAAAAATAGTGAATTATTAAAACAAGGAACAATTGAAATTGCAGAAGAATCTGAAAAAGCTGTTGTAGATGTTCAAACATTACAAAAAACAAATCAAGATATTATAGATACATTAGATAAAGTTATAGAAATTCACGAAAATGGAAGAGTAAAAAGACAAGAGGCAGAAGTTCAACTTGAAGAAATTGAAAATAAATTGAAAGAAAAATTATTAGAAATAAAGAACTAAAAAAGTAGGCGAAAGCCTACTTTTTTGATAATGTAATATTAAAAGATTTAGTTATATAACCTCTACTAATATTAATAGTAATATTATCACCAGGGCTTTTAGTAAAAATATATTCTCTTAATTCAATCATATTATTAAAAGTCTTATCATCAATAGAAGTAATAATGTCTCCAATTTTTATTCCACTAGAATAAGCAGGACTATCTTTATTAATATGTGCTATATAAATTCCATTTGGAACATTTGTAGAAGAAAAATATGGAGTAGTTTCTTTGTCATAAGCATAAATTCCCAGATAAGCCTCATCAAAAGCTCCAGTTGATACAATTTTTTCAATTACAGGTTTTACAACATTAATAGGAATGGCAAAACCAATACCTTCTGCAGATGTAATTTTTACACTATTTACTCCGATAACTTCTCCTGTAGAAAGAATTAAAGGTCCACCACTATTTCCAGGGTTAATAGAAGCATCAGTCTGAATCAAATCAGTCATATATGATACAGAATTATTTTCTTCAATTTTTATAGTTCTATTTATAGCACTAATTATTCCAGATGTTATAGTCCTTCTAAATTCATATCCAATAGGGTTGCCAATGGCATAAACAGTTTCACCAGATTTAATTTTGGAAGAGTCTCCAAATTTTACATAATTTAGACCGGAGGCATTTATTTTTGAAACAGATAAATCTAACTCTGAATTACACCACAAAACAGTTGCATCATATGTGTTACCATTTTCTAATGTAACATAACATGTACTAAATTTTTCACCAGTAACATGACAATTACTTAAAATATATCCATTATTTGAAACAATTATTCCAGTACCAATCCCTAAATCATTTAAAGAACTTGTTGAAAAAATAGATGTAGAATGAGATTTTATTTTTGATATACCAACAACACAATTAGAAACATCTTCTAACATATTTGAAATGTCTAAATTTGTAGTAGTTGAAACCGAATTATTAGAAGTACTAATTTTTGAGATATCATATTCTGATGACATTTCAATATTACTATATGTAGTATATATATAATAAGAAAAACTTAATAGAAAGAGAGCTGAAATTATGAATAATATAATATTTCTAAACAAATGAGATTTTTTTTTCATATATAGACCTCCATAAAATAATTATGAACAAAATTCATAAAATTAAACAGAGGCTACAAAAGTAACCTCAAAAATTATTCAGAATCTGATACCTCTAATTCATCTTTTAAACATCTATCACAATGTGGAAAATCTTTTTTATCACAATCTAAATCAACACCTTTTAAACATTTTCCTTCATGATGACATTTTGCACAAATTTTTATGTGTTTTACTTGATTAGCCCAAATTTGTACAGCATATTTTTTACCAGGGCAAAGAGGACCAAAAACAAATTCACCATCTTCATCTGTAAATGTATGGGAAACAGGTTTTAATTCTTTTTTACCACATTTATATTCTATTTCAACTAATTTAACAACAGCATCGCTTACAGGCTCTTTGAAACAATCTCTAACAATACCATAAATAACATCTCTATGATCATTAGCCAAAGTAATATCTAAATCAAATTGCTTTCCATCAGCAATAAATCCATCAATATCAACTATAGGACACATTGGCTCAGATTTTCTTTCATCCATTTCCATAAATAAACTCCTTTAATAAAATTTAGGCAAAGCCTATTAATGTATAATATGAAAAAATAAAATAATTGACAATAATAACTAGTCAAAAACATAAATATATTATATAATAATACAGTTACAAAATAATAAGAGAGGAAAAAGAAAATGGATAATAGACCAATAGGAATTTTTGATTCTGGAGTTGGAGGAATAACAATATTAAAAGAGATTCAAAAAAGATTGCCTAATGAAAATTATATATATTTAGGAGATACCAAAAACTTTCCATATGGAGAAAAAAATAGAGAAGAAATAATAAAATTTGCAATTCAAAATGTAGAATATTTAATAAAGAAAAATGTAAAAATAATAGTAATAGCTTGTGGAACTGCAACAAGTCAAGCAATAGATATATTACAACAAAAATTTGAAATACCAATAATAGGAATTATAAAACCAACAGTAGAATATATTAAAGAAAAAGAGTACAAAGAAGTAGGGGTAATTGCAACAGAAGGAACAATAAGAAGTGGCGAATGGGAAAGACAATTGAGAAAAAATATTTCTAATATTAATGTAATAAATAAAGCATGTCCGATGCTTGCAACGATTGCTGAAGAAGGAAGAGCAACAGGAATAGAAGGAAGAAATGCAATTAAAGAATATATGAAATCATTTAAAGAAAAGAAGATAAATAAGATTATTTTAGGCTGTACACATTTTCCAATATATGAACAAGTTATAAGAGATGAACTAAAATATGATGTAGAATTAATAAATACAGGAAAAACAGTTGCAAAATATTTAGAAGAATATTTGAATGAAAAAGAATTATATACTCAAAGCAAAAAAGGAAACATAAAAATAGAGTTAACTAAGAAGGAAGAAGAATTCTCAAGAATTGTAAATGATATATTTAAAGAAAAAGTATAATAAATAAAAATGTAAAAAAATATATTTTTTTTGAAAAATGTATTGAAAAAAATAAAATAATATGGTATAAATAATATTGAGTTATTAAATAATAAATTAGAAGAGGTAAATAATATGAAAAGATTTTTTAAATTAACATTAATAATAGGAATTACAATGATTGCATTAGCAATATCAAATATAGCATATGCTGATGATGATTTTGATATTTTAACACCAACAGATTTACCAACAGAATCAACATCAACAACTGCACCAACTACAACAACAACTACACCAAGCACAAGTACTACATTAGAAATCCCAAAGACTACTACAACAACTGTAAAAATAACAAAAACAACAAATACATCATTACCACATACAGGTATAGAAGATAGTACAGGAACAATAGTAGCAATAGTAGCATTAGCAATAGTAGGAATTAGTTCATTTGTAGTAATAAAGAAAAATAGTGATATTTAAGATTAAGAGAAAAGTAAAATAAAGGTTATCAACAGAGAAAATTAGTCACAGGCTGAGAACTAATTGTGAAAAACATATTTGAAAAACTAACTCTTTAGCTTTCTAACGAATAAGTTAGACGTATAAGATACGTTATAATCTATCAGTAAGTTAAAAATAGGATGGAACCGTGTAATATAAGCACTCCTATAGATAGAAATATCTATAGGAGTGTTTTTTTATTTATAAAATAAGGTAAATCCAAAATATAAGGAGGTATAATTATGATTAGAACAATACAAAAAGATGGACAAATTTTAGATATGGAAGAAGGAAATGAAGAATTACAAAAGACAATTTGGCATACAACATCACATATATTAGCACAAGCAGTAAAAAGATTATATCCAAACACAAAGCTAGGAATAGGACCAGCAATTGAAAATGGATTTTACTATGATTTTAGAGTAGAAAAGCCATTCTCAGAAGAAGATATAGCCAAAATAGAAGAAGAAATGAAAAAAATAGTTAAAGAAGATTTACCATTAGAAAGAAGTGTATTATCAAGAGAAGAAGCAATCAAGTTAATGGAAGAAAAAGAAGAACCATATAAAGTTCAATTAATAAAAGAACTTCCAGAAGGTGAAACAATATCATTCTTTAAACAAGGAGAATTTATAGATTTATGTGCAGGACCACATATAAATAGAACAGGAAAAATAAAAGCAATAAAATTATTAACAACATCTGCTGCATATTGGAAAGGAAATCAAGAAAATGACTCAATGCAAAGAATATATGGAGTATCATTCCTAAAAGCAAGTCAACTTGAAGAACATCTAAGATTATTAGAAGAAGCAAAACAAAGAGATCATAGAAAAATAGGAAAAGAACTTGAATTATTTATGACACACGAATTAGTTGGTTCAGGACTTCCAATGTATTTGCCAAATGGAGCAACAATAAGAAGAATATTAGAAAGATATATACAAGATAAAGAAATAGATTTAGGATATAGTCATGTATATACACCATCACTTGCAAATGTTCAATTATATAAAACAAGTGGACATTGGGATCATTATAAAGATGACATGTTTCCTGCAATGAAATTAGATAATGAAGAAATGGTATTAAGACCAATGAACTGTCCACATCATATGTTAGTATATAAAAGTAAACAACGTTCATACAAAGATTTACCAATAAAAATAGGTGAATTAGCAAATGATTTTAGATATGAAAATAGTGGTGCTGTTTGCGGACTTGAAAGAGTTAGACAAATGTGTCAAAATGATGCACACTTATTTGTAAGACCAGATCAAATAAAAGAAGAAGTAGGAAATGTATTAAAATTAATAAAAGAAGTATATCAAAAAGACTTCGGATTTTCAGCAGATTCATTTAAATACAGATTATCATTAAGAGATAAAAACAATAAAGCAAAATATATAGATAATGATGAAATGTGGGAAACAGCAGAATCACAATTAAGAGCAATATTAAAAGAAATGAATATAGATTTCTATGAAGCAGAAGGAGAAGCTGCATTCTACGGACCAAAGATTGATATTCAAATCAAAACAGCATTAAATCATGATGTTACAATCCCAACATGTCAATTAGATTTTGCATTACCAGAAAGATTTGATTTAACATATGTTGGTGAAGATAATAAAGAACATAGACCAGTAGTAATACACAGAGCAATACTTGGATCTTCAGATAGATTTATATCATTCTTAATTGAAGAAACAAAAGGCGCATTCCCATTATGGTTATCACCAATACAAGCAAAAATATTACCTATTACAGATGCTCAAATTGATTATTGTACAGAATTAAAAGCAAAATTAAGAGCTAAGAGAATAAGAGTTGAATTAGATGATTCAAATGAAAAAATTGGATATAAAATCAGAAAAGCTCAACTTGAAAAAGTTCCATATATGTTAGTTATAGGTGCAAATGAACAAGAAAGTCAAGTTGTAACTGTTCGTGCAAGAAAAAATGGGGCTAATTTAGGTGAGATGACAATTGACGAATTTATTGAAAAAGTTCAAAATGAAGTTGAAAATAAAGCAATAGATAGATAAAGAAAAGGAGCTATGAAAATAGTTCCTTTTTGCATATAAAAAAATAAACAAGATATTAACATATCTCGTTATTTTGGTTGGGCTGGCTAGATTCGAACTAGCGCATGTTAGAGTCAAAGTCTAATGCCTTACCGCTTGGCTACAGCCCAATGTATAAAATTATAAACAACCATATAAGGTATTATATGGGGTGGAAGATGGGACTCGAACCCACGGTCTCCAGTGCCACAAACTGGCGCGTTAACCAACTACGCTACATCCACCATTGTTTAGTCCATTTGTGAACACATTAATTATTTTAGTATGTTTTTACAAATTTGTCAAGATATTTTTGTAAATTATTTGATTTTTTATCAAAAATTTGTTAATATAATAATGAAAAATAAGGAACGGAGGAAGTTAGAAAAAGTCTAACGAAAAAAATATGGCAAATGTAATTGTAATAGGTGGCGGACCTGCCGGAATGATGGCGGCAATAACAGCAGCCGAATATGGAAATAATGTAACAATAATAGAAAAAAATTCAGATTTTGGAAAAAAATTATTAATAACAGGAAAAGGTAGATGTAATATAACAAGTTCATTATATATGAGTGAATTTATAAAAAATACTCCAGGTAATGGGCAATTTTTATATAGTGCATTTCAAAATTACACAAATACAGATATAATAGACTTTCTAAAAAATCAAGGACTTGAAGTAAAAGAAGAAAGAGGAAACAGAATTTTTCCAGTTACAGACAAATCTATAGATGTATTAAATTGTTTCAAATCAAAAATAAATGAATTAAAAATAAAAAAATTATTTAATACAAGAGTTCAAAAAATTTTAGTACAAAATGGTGAAGTATTAGGCGTAAGGACAGAGAAAGAAATAATTCAAACAGATAAAATAATACTAGCAACAGGGGGAAAAAGTTATCCATTAACAGGATCAACAGGAGATGGATATTTAATAGCCAAAAATATAGGACATAAAGTAACAGAAATAAGACCATCACTAGTTCCTTTGGTAATATATGAGAAGAATGAATGTAAAGAAATGCAAGGTTTAAGTTTAAGAAATGTTGGAATAAAAATTATTGATGAATCAAAAAATAAGTTAATATATGAAGATTTTGGAGAAATGATATTCACTCATTTTGGAATTTCAGGACCTACAATTTTAAGTGGTTCAGCACATTTGGTAAGATATAAAGAAATAGATAATCTAATGAAAGAGCAAAAAATAAAATTACAAATAGATTTAAAACCAGCATTAACAGAAGAACAATTAGATGAAAGAATATTAAGAGATTTTAAAGAATTTAAAAATAAACAATTTAAGCATGCATTAGACAAATTATTACCACAAAAAATGATTCCAATTGTAATTGAAAAAACAAAAATAAATGAAGAAAAAAGAGTTAATGAGATAACAAAAGAAGAAAGAAGAAATTTAGTAAAAGTATTAAAAAAATTCGAACTTACAATAAAAGACTTTAGACCAGTAGAAGAAGCAATTATAACAAGTGGGGGAATAAATATAAAAGAAATAAATCCAAAAACAATGGAATCAAAATTAGTAAAAGGGTTATATTTTGCAGGAGAAATAATAGATGTAGATTCATATACAGGAGGATTTAATTTACAAATAGCATATTCAACAGGTTATACTGCAGGAATGCATGTTGGAGATTTAGAAGAATGAAAGAATTTTATACAATATCAAAAAATGAAACAACAGAAATTATTGAAAAAAAATCAAAATTTATAGCAGACATTTATCCAGTAAAAAATGTAGAAGAAGCAGAAAACAAAATAAAAGAAATAAAAAAGAAATATTATGATGCAAAACATCACTGCATAGCTTATAGAATTGTAGAAGAAGATAGAATAATTGAAAAATCAAGTGATGATGGAGAACCATCAGGAACAGCTGGAGCACCTATGCTAAATATATTACAAGGAAGTAATTTATGTAATATAATAGTTATTGTAACAAGATATTTTGGTGGAATTTTACTTGGAACAGGTGGATTAGTTAGAGCATATTCAGATGCAACGAAAAAAGCTATTCAAAAAAGCGAATTAGTATTTCAAAAAGATGGTTTTGAAATTGAATTAGAAACAGATTATTCTAATTTAGAAAATTTTAAATATTATTGCAAAAGTAATGATATAAATATCATAAATATTGATTATTCAGAAAATATAAGAATAAAAATTGAAATGGAAAAAGAGAAAAAGGATATTTTTTTGAAAAACATCGAAGAACAAAAAATCAATAAAATAAGAATTGTCGAATTTTGTCGAAAAATAGTAAATATAGTAGTAAATAAGTGATTGAAATGTCAAAAACTTCCAAAAATATATTGTAATCTTAAATTCAATATAATATAATCCAAAATGTAAGTTTTTTACAATTGAAAAATAGGAGGAAAAAACATGAGAGAAAAAATCACAGTTTTAATAGCAGATGATAATCAAGAATTTAGTACAACATTAGCAACATATTTAAAAAATCAAGAAGATATGGTAGTTGTAGGAAGAGCAAAAGATGGAAATGAAGCTTTAGATATGGTATCTAGTCTAATGCCAGACGTATTATTATTAGATGTAATAATGCCACATTTAGATGGAATAGGGGTTTTAGAACAAATGAACATGATAAAATTAAACAAAAAGCCTATTTGCATAATGCTATCAGCAGTTGGACAAGACAAAGTAACCCAAAGAGCAATTGAACTTGGAGCTGAATATTATGTTGTAAAACCATTTGATATAGATTTGCTTATAACAAGAATAAGAGAACTAAAAAATTACAAACCATCATCACAAAACAATAATTTTATTTCAAGAGAAATAGGAATAAGTAAACCACAATATATTGATATTCCAAACAACTCAGCCAATAAAGAAGAAAATATTGAAGCATTAGTTACAAATGTTATACATGAAGTTGGAGTGCCAGCACATATAAAAGGTTATCAATATTTAAGAGAAGCAATTATTATGGTTATAAATGATATTGATGTTATAAATCAAATTACAAAATGTTTATATCCACAAATAGCCAATAAATTTCACACAACTCCATCACGAGTAGAAAGAGCAATACGTCACGCAATAGAAGTAGCATGGGGAAGAGGAGAACAAAAGACAGTAGAAAACATATTTGGATACACAATATCAGCAGCCAAAGGAAAGCCTACAAATTCAGAATTTATAGCAATGATTAGTGATAAATTAAGGCTTGAACTTAAGAGTGCGTAAAATTTAAAAACCTTAAGGGAAGCCACATACAGAAAATTGTAATATCGATAAATCAAGAACCTCTAGTATTCATGAAAAAGAATACGGAGGTTTTTATTATGGAAAAAATTGATTTTTTTAAGTCTGCCATACTTAACTGCATCTCATTGGTTTATATTATGAAAAATGTAGAAAAAGGTTATAAAATTTATTACTAATTAATAAGTTGATAATATTTTTTTGGTATGATATAATATATATATCGCTTAAAGCAATTTTAAGTAGTTATAAGGAGATGCAAAGATAATGAAAGAGGCACTGAAAAAACAAATTGAAGAAGTACTCCCTGAATTAGAAAATGCATTAGTCAAAGCAGGAGACATTGTTGTAGTTAATGGAGTGAGCATTGAACGGTTTGAAGCAGAAAAAATTTGTGTAGAGCTTAAAGAAGAATTGAAATCTAAAATCAAAAAATGCAAAATTGATTGGGATTTAATTCCACTCGAATTAGTAGTTTCTGATGAAAGATGGAGAGCTTTGCAAAAATCTCTGAATCAAATTAAGTAAGATTTGATTCAAACTAACTAAAAAGAGTATGCTTGTTAATAAGCATACTCTTTACAAAATAAATAGATGGAGAAAAAAGAAAGGAGTTTGTATAATGTTTTGTATTCATTATACAATATTAAATATATGAAAATACCTGAATTAATTGATCTAATAAATGAATTTGTTTTTGGAAAAGATTTAGCAACAGAAGAAAAATTAAATGAAAAACAAAAAAAATCAAAAGCATCAAACATAAAAAGACAATATAATATGTTAATTCAAAATAAAAAAGCAAGTGGTAAAAAAATTCAATTAAGAGATTTAAAAAAGCTAATGGCACCATTATTAGAAAATTATCAAGAAGTTTCAAAATATGAACCAATAAATGAAACCTTGCAATTAATGGCAGAAGATATAAGAGAAAGTAATATGACAACACAAAAAGATAAAGACAATATGGAAAATGAAATTGCAACAATATATGCTTCAATTTTAGGAAATCCAGGAACTTCAGCAAAAGGAATGACAAGTGAATATATATCTAAAATTATAGCAAAGAAAGTTGCTGATGCGGATGATATAAATAGAGATGATATAATGAATTTATTAATTATGCAATCTCAAAATATGTATTTAGACATTGAGCAATATCAAAATTTAATTAATGCATCTGTTATACGCTTTTTAGCAACAAATAAAGGTAGTATAAAATTTACAAATCCTAAAGTATTTAAAGTATTTGAAAGTTTAGCAGCAAGTTATAAAGTACAAGGTGATTTTGAAAAAGTAAAAGAAGTATATGAAAAAGCTTTAAGATTAAAATCACTTGAAAATACAATTGAATATCAAGAAATAAAAGAAAAGTATGAAGATTTTATTAAATATATGGATTTAAAGAAGAATTTTGATGATAAAAGGTTTGATAGTTTTGAAGATTTGATGGATTCTTTAAATGTTAAGTTTTCTGATGATGGAATATTTAGACCTGAAAAAGAAAGAAAGGATTTTTTTGATGATAATCCACAAAATTTAAAACAAAGTCGTAGCAATTATGTGATGCCAGTAAGTAAAAAAATGGAAGGTTTTAAAAGACTTGTTAGATCGTTAAAAAGAGATAATCCTGATTATGATATATTAGAATGTGAGATTGGTAAGGATTTATATGCAGGATATGTTATATTTAAAATAGAGAATGCAAATGTATCAATTTTAGAAAATTTTAATGCAGTAAATGCAAGAATATTTATTGTAAAAAATGAACAGATTGATCAAGTAAGAAAATTAGCAAGAAATGAGGCTATTGGTTTAGATGGAGTTGAAGCAGCTAATCACATAGAGAATTTTGAGAATTATTGTAGAAACTTAATAAGAAAAACCAAAATATTAATAAGACAAACACAGGTAGGTGTTGCTCCTCCAACTGAGGAGGAACTTGCTTTTGATGATGATTCATTTATTGATTCTTATGCTGATATTAGTAGTGAACGAGTGCAAGTTCCAAATAAAAAAGATGGTGAAGAACAAGAAGGAGAGAATAAAGAAGAGACTGGAGAACAAGAAGAAATAGATGATAAAGGTGATGTTGAAGACAAAGAAGAATTACATGATGAAATATCTCAAGATATGATAGAAGAAGAAAGAAGAAAAGCACACAAAAAGAGAGAATATGTAAAAGAACTTAAGGCTAGAATTGAAAGAATCCAGAAAGAAAAAGAAGAAAAAATAGCAAAGGTAAAAAACGGAAAAAGTGAAGAAAAATAAGTATGTATATAAAGCAAAAAGGAGAAGACATGAAAATAATTGATAAAATAATAGATTTTGTAAAATCAATTTTCATTCATCCAGAACTTTTAGTTGAAGGACAAGAAACAAAAGTTAGTGAACAGAAGATAAATAATTTTATGGAGTCTTTACAAAAAGATACTCAAAATCATTTGTATAAAAATGAAATTTTAGATGAAATTGAAAGAAATCCAGAATTAATTGATAAGTTATCTTATGAAAGATTAGTTAAACTAAACCAATTATATGATGAAAAGATAACAGAATTGGAAAGACTTAGTTTGAACGTTGACATAAATAAGAAATGATGGTATAATATATTATAGTTGACATTTGGTCTAATTTTGATTTTTACCTTTTTTCAACTAGTCCGACACAACACAGTAAAAAAATATTTGAGGTGAAAAAACATTATGGCTATTTTTAATCAGCATGGCAAGGCTGTCGCTAATGGTGTACTGGTATCTGATATTATTCGTGATCATTTATCTTCGCAGGAATTGTTTGTGAAGAGGAAGCTTAGCTTTTCTACCCGGGAAGAATTTTTGGAACAACTGCAAAAAGTGTTTAGTCCAAACACAAAGATTTATAGTGAACTCAAAAATGCATTAAAAGAAAATGATATGGAGGCTGAAAAAAAGATGAGAAGAAAAGCAAAAGCATCTAAGAAGGCTGTGATTCAGCATGTGGTAGAACCAGTTAAGGGTGCACAGGTTGATTCTCTTGTTGAAGAAAAGGGTTATTCTTTGGAAGAACTGAAGGGAGAAAGAAATACTATTGTTTCTGGACTCTCCAGTGAGCAGCAGGAATTGGCAGAAGCAACTTCGATTTTGGAGATCAGGAAGGAAACTCTCAAAGAAGTTCAGAAGGTTTTCGATGATGCCAAAAAGGCACTCGAGGATGCAAATTCCGAAGTAAGCTCTGCAGAAAAAGCAGTTGAGGCATCTAATGCCAAGTTGAAGGACTTCCAAAGCCGACTGGCAGAGGTTGACAGAAAGATTGAAATGGAGGAAAACAAGAGTATCTATTTGGTTGCTCCTGGTTATACCGGGGAAGTGCCTGAACATGGTACATTCATTTCTTCTGTTGATGTCAAAGGCATTGCCAATCTCAAAGTTGAGACTCTGGGAACTGAGATTGAGCCTAATTTCCTGGACATGATCAATGCAGGTTTCGATTCGGCTCAGGAGTACGCAAGAGCTCTTAAGTTTGTTACCCTGATTGAGTACTACCTTTGCAATGATATGCAGTATAACGTACTGGTATCTGACAGCAAGATTCAGAAGCTCATTTCTGAACATATTGGTGGCTAAAATCAACATTCTAACATTATGTTGGACGAGATGGATACTGTCTAGGCAGTATCCTTTCTCGTTTTTTTTATTTCTTGGAGTAGAAAAAGTGCATGAATATTTGGACACTAAGAGCATACAGTATTAGTATTGGAGAAGAAAATATGAATGTTTTAATAATAATATCTTGTATATGTTTTCTTTTTATTTGTATGAGAATATTTGTAGTACCAATAAAATTAATGGTGAAATTGGGGATTAATTCTATTTTAGGAATAATATTTATTTTAATAGTAAATTTTATAGGGATATATTTTAATTTTCATATAGGAATAAATTGGATAACAATATTAATAGTACGGAATTTTAGGAGTACCAGGAGAAATATTTATTATATTGTTAAAAAATTTTATATAAAAAACAGAGGAGAATGGTTTTCACCATCTCCTCTGGCTAGGGTATAACAGAGCTTTAAGAATCAACTCTGTTGAAGTTCACCAATCTGGTGACAGCTTCAAATGCAGGGGCAGAATAAACTACCCGTCTTTTATGGGGGAACGCATTTTTCAACTTATAGTTGAAAGAACTGGGCATTTTGAAAACAGTACCGAGAAAATCAGATGCTTTCATTTTTTTCTTTTCACCAGTGAGCATGTCGTGAACAACGAAATACTCAATTTTGTCGATTGATTCAAAAGTGACCCAAACAGTAGCGTTCATCATATTGAACACCCTCCTTAAAATTAATATCTATATTATAACTCATAAACTAAAAATAATCAATAGTTTTACATAAAATTAAATAATAAAAATATATAGACAATATTAAATTTGTGAGGTATAATACTTTATATAACTTGCAGGTGTAGTTTAGTGGTAGAATCCCATGCTTCCGACCTGGTGGCCCGAGTTCGATTCTCGGTACCTGCTCCATTTTAATATAGCTTACGGACTTAATTGTTTGTGAGTTTTTATTTTATCGAAGAAAGAGGAAAAAATTATCAAAATAATTTAATCCTCTTTTTATATTTTTCTTGATTTTTGAATAAAGTTTTTGTCTAGCCAGCACTGAATTTATACTCCCGCATAAATTCTACTATGTGAATTCCCATACCCTTATTTAAGATAATTATTTAAATATTC